>Ga0210016_1004354_pt1 | contig 12086 bp, 13 predicted proteins | sample CryGeyCG2014_300_FD_185454 | JGI IMG/M metagenome (GOLD analysis project Ga0210016, IMG submission 185454) | Groundwater microbial communities from aquifer - Crystal Geyser CG02_land_8/20/14_3.00 (SPAdes) (version 2) | ecosystem: Environmental > Aquatic > Deep subsurface > Groundwater | place... | reverse complement strand
GCGAAGTCCGCGTCCTGCGTGTCATCTCCGCCAACGACGTGGGCATGGCCGTCAATCCGCTCGGCTTGCAGGGACAGATCGAAGGCGGCGTGATGATGGGACTCGGCAACGCCCTCACCGAAGAGTTTATCATGGATAACGGTTACGTGGTCACCGATCATCTTGCCCGTTATCGCGTCCCTGGTATCATGCTCACACCGGAGATCACGGCTATTATCGTTGAACATCCCACCGCGGAAGGTCCCTATGGCGCGAAGGGAGTGGGCGAAATATGCAGTATCCCAACCACGCCCGCCATCACGAATGCGATTTACAACGCGGTCGGCGTGAGGGTGGATAAGACTCCTGTGGATCAAGAGCTGATTGCGAGGGAGATTTGGGAGAGAGAAAGGAAATAAATCAAAAGGACTCTCAAGGTTTCAAGCCCGAGAGTCCTTTGATTGGTCGCTGATCAATTGGGAAATATCCGCTCTTGATCTTTTTGCGCTTTCATATCCGCAATACTTTCGCGCCTCGAATTTTGCCCTGCTTCAATTCGAGCAATGCCTGATTCGCGTCTTTCAAATCATATTCCTGGAACTCGGGTTTGATGTTTGCTTCCGCCGCCAATTGTAGAAACTCACGCACATCGGCGCGCGTCACGTTCGCGACGCTTTTGATTTCCTTTTCCATCCACAACTGGGAGGAATAATCCAGCGTGGCCAGGATTTGTTTATCGGCCTCCTCCTTGCGGATGGCGTTGACGACCAGCCGACCGCCGGGCTTGAGGCGTTTCAGCGCTTCCAGGCCTGGACCCCAGACGGGTGTCGTGTCTATGACCGCGTCCAACGCCTCGGGCGGAATCTCCCCAATCGCGCCCGCCCAGGCCGCTCCCAATGACAAGGCGAACTCGCGCTCGCCTTCGCTTCGGCTGAACACAAAGATATTTGTGTTGGGGAATTTATGCCGCGCCATTTTCAGCGCCAGATGATTCGACCCGCCGAATCCCATCAGCCCGAGTGACTGTCCGTCTTCCAGATTGCTCAACCGCAGTGACCGATATCCGATGGCGCCCGCGCACAGCAACGGCGCGGCTTCGGAATCGGATAGCGAATCAGGAATCGGGTGGACAAAGTCTGTGCGGACTTTCATGTACTCCGCGTAGCCCCCATCCACGTCGCGGCCGGTGGCGAGAAACTGCGGACAGAGATTCTCCCGCCCCGATTTACAGTAGTCGCATTCGCCGCACGCCGAGGCGATCCACGCCACGCCGACGCGTTGACTTGTAGTAACGACTTTAGTCGTTTGGGGACGACTAAAGTCGTCACTACGTGGGTTGCATTGTTCCACAATTCCCACCACCTGATGTCCCAAAATGACTGGCAGGCGCGGCGGGGGAGTCCGCCCTTCGATCTCGTCCAGTTCGGTGTGGCAGACCCCGCAGCGCGTGATGCGAATCAGCGCTTCGCCCGCGCCAACTTCGGGTTTGGGGATGTCTTCCAGCGAAAGGGGAATGGGATTTTGAGTGAGCGGAGCAAGTCCGCGCAGGAGCATGACATTCATTGGTGGGATGAATAAAAATCAAGGCGGCATGCGCCTGTCGCCTTGTGGGTTTGGATGGGATGTTACGGCAACTCTTCGAAGTGGAAGTTATCGAAACCGGCGCCAGTTTCCCAGTTGCTCACGTACAGTCCAACCTGTCCGCTCCCGCTGGGAAGATCAACGATACGGCTGAAATTTCCGTTGATGGTAATGGATAGTGCGGAGTTCTGCATGAGAACTTCGACACTGTTAATGCCTCTTCCAGCGACCAATCCGCCTTTGGTCCAATTGCCGATGAGAGTTTCCCATCCCCATCCGCCCCCCGCACTTGGATCGAAGCTGAAAACGTTGTAAACCAACCAGGAGGAAATTGCCAGGTAGATGTTTTCCTTTTGGTCGTCGCGAAGGACCAGGCCGTAGCCAAAATTAGAATTCCCTTCCACCTACCAGATGTCCGCCGACATTTTGTAATTCGAAACGGTTCCGCAGTCACTGCAGAGAGCGGCAAAGGGTTCATAGGAGTCGGCCATAGGGAACGAGCCAATCGTCAATTCTCCGCCGTTGATAACACATTTATCGCACTTAAATCTTCCGGTATCCGTGCTGAAATCGTCATCCACGACCACAGGACCGGGGGTGGGAGTGATGGTTGGCACGGGGGTGTCGGTGGGCGGTACCGCAGTCGGCGGCACGGCTGTGGGCGGCGGCGCCCCAGTCGGCGGCACGGCTGTGGGCTGGATCACGGGGGCCGCGGTCGGTTGGGCCGCGGTCGGGCCGATCGAGCAACTTAAGATCAGCACAAATAGCACGACCAACCAGGGTAACCGAGTGGACTTTCTGATTTGCATTCTTCCTCCTTTATGGAAACGAAACTGGGATTGGGTGCGGGTTTTCCCTTCAACCCTCGGTCATAGTATAGCACGCCTGTCAAGTTCCCCAGCTCATTTTTTGCGCCTGCCAGGGCAATTCTTCCCAGGCGCACGGCTTCCTGTTTCAATCTTCAACTTTCAACCCATGCGCAAACTCCGCCCTCCTCTGCCATGCCGCCGAAGACAAACCCGCCGTCCGCAAGGGGGTGATGCGCAGAAGTTGTCCGCGTCCCTCAAATCCATCCCGAGCCGCGAGTGTGTCGCGCCTCACCCGTAGACAAATCCCGTTAAACGGATAGAATCAAGGTATCGTACACACGGAAACACGTACACACGCACCACGCCCCCCGCTTCACGTAACACGCTCCTAACCCGCATCTCCTACCTCGCAACTTCATCCTTCACCAATTACCAATTACCAATTACCAATTACTCTCCCTCCCATGAAACTCGTCTCCGTCTCTGAAATGAAAGCCATCGAACAACAAGCCGATGCCAGCGGACTCTCGTATGCGCAGATGATGGAAAACGCCGGCCGCGGCCTGGCCGAAATGATATACGATCTCATTGGTGACGAAAGCGGGAAAGAGATTTTTGGACTCGTCGGTTCGGGAAACAACGGCGGCGATACACTCGTTGCCCTTGCGCATTTTGCCCGCGCAGGCTGGCGTACCCGCGCCTACTGCATCAAACGCAAAACCGACGAACTCGCCCAACGCCTCCTCGAGGCGGGCGGTGAGATCATCTCCGCAGAGGAAGACGATGAATTTATCGCGCTCGCCACTTTCATCGAAAGCGCGGACATCCTCCTCGATGGCCTGCTCGGCACCGGCATCAAACTTCCGCTCAAGCCGGAGATGGCAAGTGTGCTTTCGGTCGCGCGCAGTTCGCTCAACACCCTCGATAACCCGCCTTTCATCCTCGCCGTGGACTGTCCCTCGGGCGTGGACTGCGACACCGGCGCGGCCGCGGACGAATGCCTCGCCGCCGATCTCACCGTGACCATGGCCGCCGTCAAGCAGGGACTGCTCCGCCTGCCCGCCTTCGACCTGGTGGGCGAACTCGAAGTGGTGGACATCGGCCTGCCCGACAACCTGCCCGCGTGGACGAAAATCACCCGCACCGTTCCTGACCCTGGGCGGGTCGCGGCCATCCTGCCGCCGCGTCCCGCCGACGCGCACAAAGGCACGTTTGGCGCCGCGCTCATTGTCGCGGGATCGGTCAGTTACACCGGCGCGGCATATCTCTCGGCCAAGGCCGCCTACCGCGTCGGCGCGGGCCTCGTCACGTTGGCGCTCCCCGAACCCTTGTATCCCGCGCTCGCGGGACACCTCCCCGAAGTGACGTGGATTCCCCTCCCGCACGAAAACGGATTCATCGCCCGCGCGGGCGCGCTTGCCGTCACGCAAAATCTCAGCCGCGCCACTGCCTTGCTCATCGGTCCCGGTTTCGGCCTCGAAGAAACCACCAAAGACTTCCTCGCCAAATTGCTGGAAACACCGAAGGTGCCTCCGCTGGTTGTAGACGCCGACGGGCTGAAACTCCTCGCGCAAATCCCCGGCTGGCAGGCAAAACTCCCCGCGCCGGCAGTGCTGACCCCGCACCCGGGCGAAATGTCTGTGCTGACGGGACTCTCGAAAGACGAGATCCAATCCGACCGCGAAGCCATCGCCGGCAAGTTCGCGAAACAATGGGGACATGTGGTCGTGCTGAAAGGCGCGTTCACCGTCGCCGCCGCGCCGGATGGGCGGATCGCCGTCCTGCCGTTTGCCTCCGCCGCCCTCGCCCGCGCCGGCACCGGGGACGTGCTGGCCGGACTCATCGTCGGCCTGCGCGCCCAGGGCGTGGGGGCGTATGAGGCCGCGCTCGCCGGGGCGTGGATCCACGCGCGGGCCGGGCTGGCCGCCCTCGAGGTCGCGGGAAGCGCCGCCTCCGTCCTCGCGGGCGACCTCCTCGATTGCGTCGGCGATGTGATGGCGGAATTGAATGGATAGGATGAATGTTGATATGCTATAATTTAAGCAAGGTTGACATGAAAGCAAAAAAGAAATTCACCATTCCTAAAAATAGGATTATTTCCTTCTGCAATCGCTGGAGCGTAACAGAGTTTTCGCTATTTGGTTCTGTCCTACGCGATGACTTTCGTCCCGATAGCGATGTGGACGTGCTACTCGTTATTAAGCCCGACGCGCCCATCGGATTGTTTGAATTGGTTGACATGCAACTTGAACTTGAAAAAATGTTTGGCCGCCCTGTTGACCTCGTTGAAAAAGAAGGGCTTCGCAATCCGTATCGCAGGAAGGAAATCCTAAGGACGGCGCAGGTGATCTATGCCGCACAATGAACAGGCGCAATCCTACTTGTGGGATATGCGCGAGGCCGCGCGCGAAATTACGGGGTTTATGCGCGGCATTAAATTCCACGAATTCGAGAAGAATAAAATGTTGCGCTCCGCGGTGGAACGACAACTCCTTATTATTGGCGAAGCGGCAGTTCACATATCTCCCCAATACCGAAATCAGCGCCCTGAAATCGCATGGATAAATCTTATTGGATTTCGGAATGTCCTGGCGCATGAATATGGGGAAACTTTGTTAAATCGTGTCTGGCTTGCCGCTACTGTAAGCGTCCCTGAATTGCTGGCGGGTTTGCTTAAGTTGTTGCCTGACGATGAAAAATAACAATATGAAAATATGAAATGGAAGAGATCAACAAAGAGACCCTCCAATCGGAGAGTCTCTTTGTTCTTTTCGAATTACGCAATACGCAACACGCACTACGCATCACGCAACACGCAATACGTTTACCCCTTGAGGAACTCTTCCAGCGCCGACTTGCTGATGCGGTAGGCGCTACCCATCTTCTTGGCCTTCAGACTCTTGTCCTTGATGGCGGCCAACACATCTTCCTCGGAAACTTTCAGGATGGCCGCCGCGTCGGCGGGGGTCATCACATCCGGGATGCCTGCGGCTTTCGCGCCGCCTCCCGAACCCTGTTGCATCGCGCCGGAGGTGGCCTGTTGCATCAGGTTGCCGATGCCCATCCCTGCGCCGATGCCGGCCGTCAGGCCCGCGCCGCCGCTGGGGTTGCTGGCCGCGTCGCGCATCGCGTCCGCCGCCTGGAGTTGGGTGTAGGTTGCCATATCGAGCATTCCCATATCGCGCAGTTCCTGGGCGCTCTTCTCTGACGGTTTGAAGTTGCCGACATAGAAGGTCTTGAGCGTCAGGCCGATGGCTTCGAAGTCATCCTGTGCCTTGGCGCGTACGCCCGCGCCGATCTCCTCGGTGAGACCGATGATCTCGGGCACCGAGCGCTTCGCGCCGGTCTCGCCGAGCGCGTCCTGTAATTTAGAAAGCAACATCGTGCGGAGGCGTTCTTCGATCTCGTTGGTGCGATACGCGCCCTGCGAGCCGACGATCTGCGTCACGAACTGCTGCGGGTCTTTGACCTGGAACGAATACGTGCCGAAGCCTTGCAGGAGCGCCACGCCCAGTCCCATGCCCGGATTGCGGACGATGATCGGTTGCGGCGTGCCCCACTTCTTGTTCGCGAATTCCTTGCGCGAGACAAAGTACACTTCGGCGGGGAAGGGCGTGCGGTCGTTGAAAGCCTTGCCGATCCAGTCAATCAACAGTGGGACGTTGGCGGTGGTGATGGTGTGGCGTCCGGGCTTGAACACGTCCAGCGCGTTACCGTCCCGGAAGAAGACCGCGCTCTGGCTTTCGCGCACGATCACCTGCGAGCCGATGCGGAAATCGCCGATGCCCTGTTCGGGGAAGCGATGCACGATCTCGTCGGCCATCTCGTTCGGGTATTCAATGACATCAAAAATCCTGGCCATTATGTTTCTCCTTTTCTGGAATTACTCTTGCATTATAGTCGAATGGACTTGTTGATACAAGAACCGATTTTCTTATTTCTCTACGAATTCCACCTGCGGACGTTGCGCGCTTCGACGGAATTTCTCCCCGCCCCGGCCTTTTCCTCCTCCCGCGCACGCTTCGCTCCTGACCTTTGGGCGGATCCCGTTTCCCGGGCAAATCACTGCTCCGAGCGGAATCATCCAGCCCACTGCCCTGCCGAAGGTCCCCGTAGGGGGAGCGCAGTCGAAGGGCAAGTTCACGGAACAATATTTGCGCTTGTCACCCGTCCTTCGACTTCGGGACGGAGTACACCGCCCTCCGCTCACGTGTCCCGACATCGTCCCGAATCTCTTGCGGGATGCTCTTTCGGGAGGACGGCGGTATCTAAACCAATTACCAATTACCAATCACCAATCACTTCTCCCTCATCTCCTTCCCCGTCCCCTTGTTGCGGATCATCAAAATCTCGGCCAGGATGCTGACCGCGATCTCCTCGGGTGTTTCGGCCTGCAACTCCAACCCAATGGGCGAGTGGACGCGGGCGATCTTTTCCGCGGGGACGCCTTTTTGTTTAAGCGCCTTGACCGTTTCCAGCCACCTGCGCTTCGAGCCGATGACGCCGATGTAGCCTGCCTCCGTTTCGAGGAGCGGACCCAGCCCCGCCGCGTCCACGTTGGAGCCGCGCGTGGTCAGCGCTAAATAGGTTTGGCGCGTCACTTTGACGTGTTCCGTTAACTTCTCCATCGGGACGGGGTAGTACGCGTCCGCCTCCGGCACGACTTCCGGCGTGCAGAACTCCTGGCGGTCGTCGCTGACGGCCACGCGGAATCCCAGCCACTTGGCGAGATGCGCCACGGCCTTGCCCACGTGTCCCGCGCCGACGACGATCACCATCGGGGCTGGCAGGATCGGTTCCACAAACACCTCCACAGTGCCGCCGCACACGCCGGGGTCGCCGCGTGACGGGTCGGACATGTTGTAATGCAGATGACGCGCTTGCCCATCGGCGATTGCCATCCACGCCTCATCGAGGACGCGATGCTCCAGGTCCCCGCCGCCGATCGTGCCGATGAAATTCCCGTCGGGGTAAACCAGCATCTTGCTCCCCACGTGCCGCGGTGTGGAGCCTTCACTTTTCACCACCGTGCATAGCGCGGCGGATTCGTTGTTCTGTTCGAGTTCGCCGAGGGCCTGGTAGATGGATTTGGACATTCTAATCTTCGGGTAGTTCGTCAAAGTCATCAGGAAAATCATTGCCCGTGATGCGGTATTTATCCAGCCATGCTTGATAAATCATCAGTTCATCCAGGTTGACAAAAACATTGCGAGAGATACATTGGCGGGCAACCACTGTTGTCGGGAAGCCGATTTCTGAAATGAAGTTGGCGATCCTGATTACATCGTCTTCGAACATCCCCCCGACAATGCCGACTTTCCAGTTGGGATGGGACTGTTTTACGCCGCGCAGATAAAACCCCAGGTGTTGGAAATCATCGTAATCGGAAAGGCGAAACGTCGCGTTGGATGAAAAAGCGGCCTCGTCGAAAAAATTGTTGTCATCAGCCAGATATCGAACCCACAGCAGGTTGGGATATTGAATTTCGTCCGGCTGATGAACGATGTTTTCATCGTTGAGATAGATATCGTTTTCGGGATCAAGTTCTGCGCTTAACCCCATGTTAAATAAATCTATCACTTCACCCATGTTGTCGCCAGGCAGCGCCATCCAGGTTTCAGGGTCAGGCTCCACGATGACGATGAGGTGAAAGGAAAGAAGCGAGAGTTCGGTTACGTCTGCGTCTGTGATGACGACTTTTGGATCGGGGTTTACTAGAAAATCTGTCATTTGAAATTCTCCTGTTGTGCCTCGTATCCGGAGTGCAGACTTTAGTCTGCCCGGCAGGGCGGACTAAAGTCCGCGCTCCTGGAGTTTTTCAGATAGTTCCTTGAACGCCTCCCCGATTGCCGCCAGCGCGTCATTCGCGTTGTTCAAGGCCTCCTGAACCGTATCGCCTTCGGTGATGAGTTCGGGTAGCAAGGGATATGTGACGGTATACCCGCCTTCGGGTTGGGGTTCCAGAACAAGGGGTAATTTATATACCTGGCTCATATTATTTCACTTTCGATTTCTTGCTGGCGTTCATTACAGTCAGGCCAACAATCTCATCTTCTTCATAGCGGACGATAACATCGTTATCCAGCAATTCTGAATCATCCGCATGACTCGGTTTCTTGAAATTCAAATAAAGCACATCGGCTTCTTCATCATAAGAGAGCCAGATATTATTCTGATGCAGATTCAGAACCTGCGGAACGAAAGTCATCACGTGTTCCAGATTTACCGTTGCCATACATTTTTCTCTGTCATATTATAACTCGGAGTCCAAAGTCTTCGCGAAGCGCCCTGTAAGGGCCAGACTTTGGCGAGGGAGATGGTCAACGGATTCTAAACGGATAAGCGGATAGCGCGCCCGGCATCCGTTTATCCGCTTTGCCGAAGGCATCCGCTGACCAATGTTTCCTATCCGCTGATAGAGTGGGTAGAGCATCACCGATATTTTGTTTGGCGCGCTTTACGGCCCCCACACCGGTTGCCAGTCGGGTTCGGGATTGTCCACCAGCAGGCGCGTGGAGTGGCCGTCCGCGCGGATGATGAACAGGTCGGCCTGGCCGTCGTTTCGCAGGGAGTTGAAGACGATGTACTGCCCGTCCGGCGAATAGGAGGCGGAGGCGTTGTTCCCGCCAAAAGTCAATTGGGTGGCGTCCCCCGTCGCGAAGTCCAGGCGGAAGACGTTTTTGTCGCCCGCGGGGCCGAGGCAGATCAGCAGGGACTTGCCGTCCAGCGACCAATCCAGGCTTCCCGTCGCGCCTTCGACCGCGTAAGTCAATCGTCGCGGCGGCTGGTCGGGATGGGCCATGTCGAGCAGGTGAATCTCGTAGGTGTTGAACTGTCCCGTGGACATGGCGAAGGCAATGGTCTTGCCGTCCGGCGACCAGTCCGCGCCAACGATGGTGTTCGCGCCCGCGTACAGCAAATGCGGGTCTTCGCCCATCGGTCCCATGATCCAAATGGAGGCGGGGCTATCTTTGGTGCGGTTGAGGAACAGGATTTGCTTCCCATCGGGCGAGAATTTGGGCGACAAGGCGTTGCCGATGTAATAGGTGAGTTGGGTGGTTTTCGAGTCCGCAATGTTGAAGAGGTGAAAGTCGAAGTAATCGCCTTCGTTTTTGGCGAAGACAATGCCCGTCATGTCGGGTGTGAAGATGGGATAGTATTTGTTGCGGAAGTCGTCCGTGATCTGCGCGTAGCCAGTGCCGTCCGCGTTGATGGCGCAGATTTGGTTGACCTCCCCGCGCGTGCACGTGAACACGATCCGCCCGCCGAAACTGGTGAACGCGGACGTGGGAGTCGGCAGAGGCGTATTGGTTGGGATGGGCGTTGTAGTGGGGAGGTTTTCCGGCTGGAGCGGGAGAATCGGTTCCAACCTGTAAACTGGAACCAGCCAGAAGAGGAGGGCGATCACTCCCAAAAGTATCAGGCTGATGGGGATGGCCGCTTGCCGCCGCTCTGAATCACTAAACAGTTTTTTGCGGCGCTTGCCGGAGGTGTATTTGCCGTCAAGGTTGGGGAGGGACATGGGGTTAATTTTACCCCTTGAATTTGAATTTCCTATTGACTTTATAGCCGCGCTGGCGCAATAGCGCGGCCGCCTGCGCTCGAACCAGAACAATGCGCTCTGCCTCTGCCAGCAAAGCATCCAATTCCTTCTTTTCTGTTTCGTTCAATCGCCCAGCCTGTTTCTCGTCCAACAGGGAATCCATCCTTCTTTGCCGCGCGGCGGGTATTTTACGCCCGACAACCTGGTGAAGTGCTTGATCATTCAAAAGAACCAGGGCTGTCATTTCATTAGCCAGATGAGGAGGCAGGTCATCAACAAGATGCAACCCCGCAGCAACGGCATCCTGCAACAGGTTTTCGAGTGGACGTTTCTGCGCAAGTGCCACGTTGCGAATGCGTTCGTAGATATTCTTCGGCAGTTGAATGGTAACGGTTTGCATGCTCGTGGAATTATCTTACGATTAATTCAGGTTGAATAGTGCGGCGTTTACCTGAGGCGTATTTGCCATCGAGGTAGGCGCATTGCCTCGAATCTATGCTATTCCTTCTTCTTTAGTACCTAAAAAGTTAAATGCTTGCACAAAAAGCAAGAAAATTAAGCCAGAGAGTTAGCGGGATAAGCGAGGGTGGGAATCACCACCATCTCGCGTAACTTCAATGCCATGGCAGCGGTCTCACGGCCGAAGTTGGTGAGGTAGTATTTGTAGCATTTGCCAACCTTTTTGATCACACCATGCACTCGCAAACGCTTGAGTAGGCGTGTAACTTGGCTGGCGGATTTGTCGGGGAGATAGGCGCGCAACTGCTTGTTGGTGAAACCACTGATGAAGAACTCGCCTTGCAACAAGGAGCGGAATAAACAGGTGTCCTCTTCTGAGAAGAGATTGAAGCCCTTGTGACGATGCTGGTCTTCGGTCTTGGTTTCTGCCAATTTATGCAGTTTTGCTACGCCGACTTGCGGGGTTGCGATGGCTGAGATGAACTTGAGGTAACGTTGATTGGCGGCAAAGAGCAATTCGCGCAGAGCAGGCAGGCTGTGGATGGTCTTCTTCATGGGCGCCCAACACGTCGTGGTTGAACCATCGCGATGTTGCACCTGGCGATAATGCTTGAAAAAAGCAACATTGTTGACCGTTGGCTCAATGCGCAGGATGCAACGGAACTTATCATACATTTTGATGGAGATGGGTCCCATCTGATGCTTGATGCGCGTGCCGAGCCAGCGTTTGTTGAAGCGATTACCCATTTCGCCTTGGTAGTTGCCATTGAGTTTGCGTCCGAGAAAAGTGGCAATATCTGCGGGTTTGACCGCATGAGTAAGGGTTTCCAGGAGATGTGGGTAGAAAGCTTGCAAAGCCTCTCGGTTCTTGAAGACCAAGTCCGTTGCGTACTCAGCTTGCATGATGCTCCAGTAATACGTGAGTTTCAGGTCTGTAATCACCGGGCAATATTTTTTGGCAAACGCATCCAGGCGGAAGTGCAAGAGTTCAACATCGATCGCATTTGCCAGTTGATTAGCGACCGCGTAATCCGCGATCTGGACAAAAGCATTATCCAACATCTTGTAGGCAATACCGCGTTGTTTCAATTGATTTGCCAGCCAGTTATGTCCGTTGCAATAGAACTGCAACCGAAAGGGACACCACGTCGGAACGCGCAAATAGCACAATCCCAGTTGCTCGTCCAGGAAGTAAAAATAGTAGGTCATACATTTAGTGGTGTCTGATTTCAAATACGTCTTGCCTGTCGCTTTATCGTGCCATGGACGATAGGAGGAACATGCCTCCATTGCTCCAAAGATATGCACCAAACCGGGATGATCACCGCGCTTCTTCAAAATCTGTTGGACGCGGTTTTCTTTGCGAAAATCCTTCTTCTTGCGAACAAACTCGATCTGCACTCCATTCGCCTTAGCCAGCGCTTCCGTATTCTCTCGAATGCGATCGCGCAAAGGTTCTGCGAATTTGGGATAATCAAAGATGCGAATCCCTTGTTGATAGAGATAATGCGTCATGCCCTGGGCATAACAGAATGGCTGTAAACTGCCGGTGATCACAATGCGGTCATAGCAACTCAAAACCCCATCCAGGTCATTGGCGTATCGTTCAGAAAGCAGTTCGTCCATGGCTCAACTCCAGTCTTTGCAGGTGGCTTGAGCATTTTAACCACATTCTGCTACAATATGCCAGAGGAAAAGTCGCCGAAGGGATGCGC
>Ga0210016_1004350_pt1 | contig 12089 bp, 9 predicted proteins | sample CryGeyCG2014_300_FD_185454 | JGI IMG/M metagenome (GOLD analysis project Ga0210016, IMG submission 185454) | Groundwater microbial communities from aquifer - Crystal Geyser CG02_land_8/20/14_3.00 (SPAdes) (version 2) | ecosystem: Environmental > Aquatic > Deep subsurface > Groundwater | place... | reverse complement strand
CTAGCGCCGCCAGCTATCGGGGGCGAGCAGGACCAGAAGCGCCAGCGTCTCGACCCGCCCCAGCACCATGGCAAAGCCCAGGATCAGCTTTGCCATGGCACCAAGCTCGGCAAAGCGGATCGGCGCTTCCGCCGCCATGTCGGCCAGCGGGCCGGTGGTGGTCAGCGCCGCAATCGTCAGCACCAGCCCCGGCTCGAAGGCGATCCCGGTCAGACCAAGGGCGGCGCTGACAATCGCGATCGACAGCGCGAACAGGATGAAGAACACCCAGGCCACATGCGCCCCCTCGCGCCGCAGACGGCGGGCGATCTGGCCCGAGCCGCCGATCGAGCTGGGATGGATCAGGCGCTCCATCTCGCGTTCGCCGTGGCGAAACAGGGCATAGACCCGCAGCAGCTTGACCCCGCCCGCCGTGGTTGCCACCCCGCCACCGATCATCGCCAGCCCCAGCAGAATTAATCCCGGCGTATCCAGCCCCGACCAGATCCGCGCCGAAGTCCAGTCGGTCGAGGCAAATCCGGTGGTGGTCAGAAACGACAGCGTGGTGAACGCCGCCCCCCACAGCGCGCGAAAGAACGCGGGCAGGTCTTGGCCATCAGCCAGTTCCAGCGCCCCGATCCAGTGCCGCACGAACAGCACCAGGGTGACCACGCCCACGAAAAACATCGCCATGCGAATTTCCGGGTCCTGGCTGACGGGCGTGCTGCGATCCACCATCACCGCGCCCGGCAAGGCCCGACGGGTAACCGCAAAGATCAGAAAGATGAAGATCAGCGCCTCGCCGGTAAAGCCCGAGGTCGAGCCTTTCAGTCCGGCCACCGGCGAGATGCCCGAGGTCGAAAGCGTGGCCATCGCATGGCTCAGCGCCACCAGCCCGGCCTCACCCGCCATCAGCAACAACGCCCAGAGCGCCAGCGTCAGGCCGGTGTAGGCGGGAAACAGCACCAGGGCATAGCGGTTGATGCGCTCGGACGCCTCGCCCGCACTGCGCCCCGACGCGGTCCCCCGCCCCGGCGTATGGCCCGAGATCACCTCGATCCCGCCAAGGTTCAGCGGCGCGAGGATTGCCACCGCCGACAACAGCACGAAGAACCCGCCCATCCAGCCCACCAGCGCGCGCCACAGATGCAGCGAGGGCGGCAACCGGCCCGGCGTGTCGTAGAGCGTTGCCCCCGTGGTGGTGAAGCACGACAGCATCTCGAACCAGGCGTTGAAAAAGCTGGTGTCGGGCACGGCCTGGGCAAACGGCACCGCCAGCATCACCGGCAGCACCAGATAGGCACCGATCAGCGCGACAAGATGGCTGCGCGCGGCATTGCGTGCCGGATTGTTCGCGGTGGCAATGGCGATCATCGCCGAAAGAACCAGCAGGATCGAGCCGGAATAGAAGAACGACCGCGCCACGGCATGATTGCGCAGCACCAGCGCATGGGCTGCGGGCAGATACATCGCCGCCGCCGAAGTGCCCATCAGGATCACCAGCAGTGGCAGGTTTCGGACGCGCCCGGCCATGATCTAGAAGAAATCGACAGAAACTTGCAACAGGCGCTCGACCTCGGGCACGTCCTTGGTCATGGCGAAGATCGCAATCACGTCGCCTTCCTCCATGCGCAGATCACCGGTCGGTTTCATCACCTTGTCGCCCTTCATCACCGCCCCCACCAGCGCGCCTTCGGGAAACGCGATCTCGCGGATGTGCCGCCCGGCCAGCGGCGACGACGACAGCACCTGCGCCTCGATCACCTCGGCCTCGGCATCGCCGATCGAATAGATCGCCCGCACCCGGCCATGCCGGATGTGGCGCAGGATCGAGCTGACGGTGGTAGCGCGCGGGTTGATGTAGGCATCAATCGCCAGCGGCCCCAGCAACGGCACCAGGGTCGGATCGTTGACCAGCACGATCGCCATCGGGCAGCCCGCCGATTTGGCACGCACCGCCACCAGCAGGTTGGTCTTGTCGTCGTCGGTCACCGCCAGCACCGCATCGGCGCGGTCGATCCCGGCCTCAAGCAGCAGGTCGATGTCCATGCCGTCGCCGTTCAGCACCACGGTGCGCTCCAGCCGGTCGGCGGCATATTCGGCGCGGGCACGGCTTTTCTCGATCACCTTGACGCGCACCCGGTCGGTGCGGGCCTCAAGCGTGCGCGCCACCCCCAGCCCGACATTGCCGCCACCGATGATCACCACCCGTTCCTGCTTGCGGGTGGTCTTGCCGAAAATCTCGAGGCTGCGGCCAAGATCGTCGCTATGGGCAAAGACATAGATCTGATCGTCGGCAAAAAGCTGATCGCCGGGATCGGGCACGAACAGCCGTCCGCCACGGCGCACCCCGACCACCATCGCGCGCAGGGTGGAAAACAGCTCGTTCAACTGCCTGAGCGGCGTGTTCAGCACCGGGCAATCAGCGTCAAGGGCAATGCCCAGCAATTGCGCCCCACCGCCCATGAAACTTTCGGTATCGAAGGTCGCGGGGGTGGCCAGGCGTTGCAGCGCGGCCTCGGCCACTTCGCGCTCGGGGCTGATCACCACATCGATCGGCAGGTGGTCGCGGCGGTAAAGCTCGGCATAGCTCGCATCGAGGTAGCTTTGCGAGCGCACCCGCGCGATCTTGCGGGTGATGCCGAACACCGAATGCGCCACCTGGCAGGTGATCATGTTGACTTCGTCGGAATGGGTGGCGGCGATGATCATGTCGGCGTCGCGCGCCCCGGCACGCTCCAGCACGTCCGGGTAGCTGGCATAGCCGACGATCCCCTTGACATCCAGCGTGTCAGTGGCACGGCGCACCAGATCGGCGTTGAAATCAACCACCGTTACCTCGTTGCGCTCGCCTGCCAGGTGGCGGGCAATCTGCCAGCCCACCTGCCCCGCGCCGCAGATGATCACTTTCATCAAGCCCTCCGAGGTTATGCAGCCTTCAATGGCAGAAGGTCACAGGCGCGTCAATCGAACGGCAGGGGTCGGATCAGGCGTCGTCCCCCGCGCCCTCGTCGTCGCCGTCTTCAATGTGCGCGGTCCGCGCCCCCGACCGGGCGGTGGTGACGACGCCAAGCGACTTGAGCTTGCGGTGCAGGGCACTGCGTTCCATCCCGACAAAGCTGGCGGTGCGGCTGATGTTGCCGCCGAAACGGTTGATCTGGGTCAGCAGATATTCCTTCTCGAACAGCTCGCGCGCCTCGCGCAGCGGCAGCGTTGCCATCGCCCCCCCCAGCACCAGGCGCGCGTGGCCATCACCTGCCGCTTCCTGCCCCGGCAGCTCGCGCGCCTCGATCGGGCCTGCGCCGTCGCCCAGGATAAGCACCCGCTCGATCACATTGCGCAACTGGCGCACGTTGCCGGGCCAGTGCATGGTCTGCAACAGGGCCTCGGCCTCGGGCGACAGCGCGCGCAGCGGCAAGCCCTGGGCGCGATGGAACATGTCGATGAAATGGCGGGTCAGATCGGGAATATCCTCGCGCCGGTCTTCCAGCGAGGGCACCGCAATCGGCACCACGTTGAGACGGTCGTAAAGTTCCTGACGAAAGCGCCCGGCCCCGATCTCGGCCCGCAGATCATGGGTGGTCGAGGAAATCACCCGCAGATCGACCCGCACCTTGTCGCTGCCGCCGGCCCGGCTGAATTGCTGATCGACCAGCACCCGCAGGATTTTCGACTGGGTGCCAAGCGGCATGTCGGCCACTTCGTCGAAATAGACCACGCCGCCGTGGGCCTGTTCCAGCAACCCCTTTTCCACCCCGCGCTCGGGGGTTTCGCGCCCGAACAGCACCTCTTCCATGCGCTCGGGCTGAATTGCCGCCGACGAGACCGACACGAACGCCGCCGCCGCGCGCAGCGAATTGCCATGGATGAAACGCGCGGCCATCTCCTTGCCCGCTCCGGCCGGCCCGGTCAGCATCACCCGCCCGTTCGAGCGGGTGACCTTTTCCAACTGCGCCTTGAGCGCCTTGAAGGCGGGCGAGGCACCCCGCATTTCCGTCGCTGTCACATCGCGGCGGCGCAATTCGCTGTTTTCGCGCCGCAGCCGCGCGGTTTCCATCGCGCGCCGCACCACCACCATCAACTGGTCGATATTGAACGGCTTTTCGATGAAATCGTAGGCCCCCTGCTTGATCGCCGCGACCGCAATCTCGATGTTGCCATGGCCCGAGATGATCACCACCGGCACGTCGGGGTTATCGCGCTTCACGGTTTTCAGAATGTCGATTCCGTCCATCCGGCTGTCCTTGAGCCAGATATCAAGGATCATCAGCGCTGGTTCTTCGGCGTTGATCTCGGCAATGCAGGCGTCGGCATTGGCGGCCAGCCGCACTTTGTAGCCTTCGTCACGCAGAATATCGCCGATCAGCTCGCGGATGTCGCGTTCGTCGTCCACAATCAGAATACTGCTCATCATTCCCCCTTGCCGCTCTGGCCTGCATTTTTTCCCGGCTTCGCGCGCGGTCCGCGCGGCAGCCTGATCTCCGCCATTGCCCCGGCGCGAAAGTTGCCCTCAAAGATTGCGGCATCCGTCAGGATCAGGGTGCCGCCGTGTTCCTCGATGATCTTCTTGACGATCGGCAGGCCCAGCCCGGTGCCTTTGGCGCGGGTGGTCACATAGGGCTCGAACAACCGGGCGCGGTCCGGCGGCAGGCCGATCCCGTTGTCGGACAGGCAGATCACCACCTGAGCCTCCTCGGTGTGCAGGGCCACGCGAATTTCCGGCACAAATCCATCAGGTCCATCTCTTTCCACAATACTTTCGATGGCTTCTCCGGCGTTCTTGAGAAGATTGGTGAAGGCCTGCGAGATCATCGTGTCATCAAGATCAAGGATCAAGGGGCTGTCCGGAAGATCGGCCTTCAGCCGCACACCGGGTTGGCCGGCCTCTTGCAACACCACGGCGTCGCGCAGAATCTTCACCACATCATGCTCGCGTCGGTCGGGTTCGGGCATCCGGGCAAACTTGGAAAACTCGTCAACAATACGCCGCAGATCGTTGGTCTGCCGGATGATCACGTCGGCATACTGGCCAAGGTCATCGGCCTGATCGCCGACCAGCGGGCCGAACTTGCGCTTGATGCGCTCGGCCGAAAGCTGGATCGGGGTGAGCGGGTTCTTGATCTCGTGCGCGATGCGCCGCGCCACGTCGCCCCAGGCCGCCATGCGCTGGGCCGAGACCAGATCGGTGACATCGTCGAACGCCACCACATAGCCCTCCAGCCGCCCGGTTTCCGAGCGCCGCACCGCCATCCGCACCAGCAGGCTTTCCATCTGGCCCTTGCGGGTCAGCCGCAGTTCGTCTTGCACCGCCACCCCGCTGCCCTCGCGCAGGCGCTCGAACAGGTCGGCAAATTCGGGCACCGCCAGCGCCAGCGCCGGGGCCGGGGTGCCATCGGCGAAATCGAGCAGGCGCAGCGCGGCGCGGTTGACGAACGCCACCCGCCCTTCGGCATCAAGCCCGATCACCCCCGCCGTCACCGACGACAGCACCGAATCGAACAGCCGCCGGCGACCCTCGGTCTGGCGGTTCGATTCGATCAGGGCGTCGCGCTGGCCTTTCAGTTGCCGCGTCATCTGGTTGAACAGCCGCCCCAGCATGGCAATTTCATCGTCGCCCTCTTCCTCAAGCACCTGAACCTCAAGATCGCCGCCGCCGACCCGCTGCGCCGCCCCCGCCAGCCGCCCCACCGGGCGCGCCAGCCGGTCGGCAAACCACATCCCGAGCCAGATCGCGGCCAGAATCAGGATCACGGCAAAGCCAAGATACAGCAACCCGAACTCGAACAAGAGCCGCCCGCGCTCGGATTCAAGCTGATGATAAAGCCGCACGGTTTCGCGGGTCTCGTCGAGCAGGCTTAGAATCTTGCCATCGACCTTGCGCGAAATGTAGAGGTAGCGGTCGGCGAAGGCGTCGAGATGCACCAACGCGCGGAATTCGTCATTGGCCCAATCCTGGATGATCACGATCTCGCCCGCCGCGGCGCGGGCAAGGTCGGAAGCGGTGGGTGGGGCAAAGTCGAACAGATAGGATTTTTCGCCCCGGGTGCGCAGGGTGCCGCCGCCGTCGATCAAAAACACCGCGCGCAGACCGCGTTGCACCGCCGCCTGGCCCTGGGTCAGCACCGGGCGCACCTGATCGTCGGCCAGCAGGACGCTCGAGCGCTTGGCGCGGTTGAGATAGGCGGCAAAGGCGGTGGCGTCCTCGGTCAGACCGCGGTTATGTTCGTCCTCGTAGGCCTGCGCCGCCGCCAGCGAATTGCCGACCACCTGGCGCACCCGGTCGGAAAACCAGCCCTCAAGGCCGACGTTCACCGTCAGCACCGCGAACACCGCCACCAGCACGGTCGGAATCAGCGCCAGCAGCGCAAACACCCCGGTCAGCCGCAGGTGCAGCCGCGAGCCGGCCGATTTGCGCCGCCGTTCGGCCACCATCCGCGCCACGCGCCCCAGCACCAGCGCCGCCACCACCAGCACATAGACCAGATCGACCAGCAGGATCAGCCGCAGCGCGGGCGAACTGGCGCCCTGATTGAACGGCCCGAGCGTCAGAAAGGTCGCGACCGACAACAGCGGCCCCAGCACCACCAGCCCGAGCGTCAAAAAGGTCTGCAACCGGCGCTGTCGCCGCAGGCGCACCAGCCTGAGCCAAGTGTTGCTGTGCCCCGATGCCCGCACCAAATGCCGCCCCTGAATTCGTGGCACCCAAGCGCCAACCGCACTATCTGGTGTGTAGCTTCGGGTGATACCCGCAAGACACGCCCGCTGTTGCGGTTTTACATCAGTTTGCGGCGACGTGTCACGCGAATATCCAGCTCGGTGATCTTCTTGCGCAGGGTATTGCGGTTGATGCCCAGCAGATCGGCGCATTTCGCCTGATTTCCCGCCGTGGCATCCAGCGCAATGGTGATCAGCGGGGTTTCGATCTCACGCAGGATGCGACCGTAAACCCCGGCGGGCGGCAACTGATCGCCGTGCAGATCGAAATAGCGTTGCAGGTGACGCGCCACCGCCGCAGCCAGCCGGTCGCCATACTCGAGCCCCGCCTGCGGCTCGGCGGCGGGCGCGGCGGCCAGCACCACCTCGACTTCGGCGCGGCTGATTTCCGGCTCGGACGAGGTCACGGTCAGGCGGCGCAGGGTGTTTTCCAACTGCCGCACATTGCCGGGCCAACTGGCGGCGCGCAGCAGATCGCGCGCCGCGGGGGCAAGCTGGCGCACCGCCCCGAAATCACGCGCGCTGCGGGCCAGAAAGTGCTCGGCCAGCAGGGGGATGTCTTCCACCCGCTCGCGCAGGGCGGGCACCTGCAAGGTCACCCCCCCCAGCCGGTAGAACAGATCCTGGCGAAAGCTGCCGCTGGCGCTGCGCTGCGCCAGATCGGACTGGCTGGTGGCCATGATCCGCGGCGCGTTGTCCCCCAAGCTGTCCAGCATCCGCACCATCCGCGCCTGCGATGCCGCGTCAAAGTCGGCAACTTCGTCGAACAGCAGACTGCCGCCGCGCGCCCGCGCCAGAAGCTCGGCCGGGCCATCCATGCCGAGCATATCGGCCATCTGCGCCACCACGAAGGGCTGCGAGCGGCGGTCGGAGAAATCGTGGATTGCGCGCGCGATCAGCGATTTGCCGGTGCCCGATTCGCCCACGATCAGCACCGCCAGATCGGTGTTCATCACCCGCGCCACCAGCCGGTAGAGCGCCTGCATCGCGCCCGTGCGCCCGACCAGCGGCAGATCGTCACCCGCCGCGCGCGGCGCGGGTGCCCCTTGCGGGGCGCGGCGCTTGCGCTCGAGCGCGCGGGCGGAGCGCTTCATCAGGTCGGGCAGATCGAAGGGCTTCGGCAGATAGTCGTAAGCTGCGGCCTCGGCGGCGCGGACCGCGGTCGTGATGGTGTTCTGCGCCGAAATCACGATCACCGGCAGGCCGGGGCGCAGGCTCGCGATCTGCGGCAGCAGATCAATGCCATTGCCGTCGGGCATCACCACATCCGAGATCACCAGATCGCCCTTGCCCTCTTCGACCCAGCGCAGCAGCGTGACCAGGCTGGCGGTGGCATGCACCTTGCAGCCCGCCCGGGTCAGCGCCTGGGTCAGCACGGTGCGGATGGTGCGATCATCGTCGGCGACCAGAACCGTGCCATCCATCAGCGGGCGTCCTTTTTGCTTGCAGGATCGTCAGGCGCGACCGGCAGCGAGACCCGGAACACCGTGCGCCCCGGCACCGACTCGACCGCGATCCAGCCATCATGGTCGGAAATGATCTTCGCCACCAGCGCCAGCCCCAGCCCGGTGCCGTTCTCGCGCCCCGACACGAAGGGCTCGAAAATCTGGTCGGCAATGCCGGGCGGCAGGCCGGGGCCGTCGTCGATGATCTCGATCTGAAGTGGCAGCGGGTAATCGCTGCCGTCCTTGTGACGCAGCCGCAGGGCGCGGTCATAAAAGCTGTGCAGCCGGATCGTGCCCGCCCGCCCGCCCGCCGCTTGCGCCGCGTTGCGGATCAGGTTCAAAAACACCTGCACCAGTTGATCAAGATCGGCCAGGGTGGCGGGCAGCGAGGGGTCGTAATCCTCGATGATGGTCATCCGCGCGGCAAACCCCAGAAGCGCCGAACGCCGCGCTCGATCCAGCGCGTCGTGGAGGTTCACCGCGCGACGCTCGGGGGGGCGCAGATTGCCGAATTGCTCGACCTGCTCGAGCAGCTTCACGATGCGCCGGGTTTCGGCCACGATCAGGTCGGTCAGGGCGCGGTCATCGGCCCCGGCGTTCATCGCGATCAGTTGCGCCGCCCCCGAAATCCCCGCCAGCGGGTTCTTGATCTCGTGCGCCAGCATCTCGGCCATGCCGATCGCCGCGCGCGCCGCCCCCCGGTTGGCCCCGCCCCGGCCCAGCCGGTCGGCAATCTCGCGCGGCTCGATCAGCAGCAGGATGATCCCGGGGTTGTCGGCCAGTGGCACGATCTGCAAGGTGCACTGGATCGGCGCGCGCCCGAGGGCTGCCACCTCGACCTCATTGACCACCAGCGCCGAGCGGTTGGCGCGCGCCCGCGCCAGCGCAGGCACCAGCGCGATGCCGACGTGAAGACGGTCCACCACCGCCTGCCCCTTCAGGCTGCGGCTCGCGGTCACCAGAAACTGCTCGGCGGCAGGGTTGGAGTCCAGAATGGTGCCCTGCGCGTCGATCAGCAGCGCAGGCATCGGCAGCGAAGCCCAGATCACCCCCGGCACCGGGTAGGGGGCGCGGTAGCCGGTCATGCCGCCGCCGATTCGGGGCTGGCAAGGGCGGTGCGCAGGGCGCGGATCACCACCGCAGGCGAGTCGGCGGTCAGGATCACCCCGCGCGACCCCGCGCATCCCGCCGCCGCCAGATACCAGCCGAGATGCTTGCGCGCGACCTTGATCCCAAGATCGCGACCATAAAACCCCAGCATGGCCTCGTAATGCCCGACCACCAGATCGGCCAGCGCCGCGCCTTGCGGCACCACCGGGGCCGGGGTGCCGTAAAGGCGCGCGGCAATCTGCGCCAGCAGCCACGGTTGTCCCTGCGCGGCGCGCCCGACCATCACCCCATCCGCGCCCGACAGCGCCAGCGCCCGCGCCGCCGTGTCGGTGTCAATAATATCGCCATTGGCAATCACCGGAATCGTCACCGCCTGCCTGACCGCCGCAACCGCCGCCCAGTCGGCGCGGTCGCGGTAGAACTGGCAGCGGGTGCGGCCGTGGATGGTGATCATCGCCACCCCGGCGCTTTCGGCCCGGCGCGCCAGCTCGGGCGCGTTCAGACTGCTGTGGTCCCAGCCCAGCCGGGTTTTCAGCGTGACCGGCACCTTGACCGCCGCCACCACCGCCTCGATCAGCCGCAGCGCGTGGTCAAGGTCGCGCATCAGGGCTGAGCCGGACCAGCCGTTGGTCACCTTGCGCGCCGGGCAGCCCATGTTGATGTCGATCAGGCGCGCCCCCTGCGCCTCGACATAGCGCGCCGCCTCGGCCATCCAGTGGGCCTCGCGCCCGGCCAGTTGCACCGCCGTGGTGGCCTGATCGAAGCCCAACTCGGCGCGCGCCCGCGCCAGCGGACGGGCCTGCACCACCTCCTGGCTTGCCACCATCTCGCTGACCACCAGCCCCGCCCCGACCCCCGCCACCAGACGGCGGAACGGCAGGTCGGTGATCCCGGCCAGCGGCGCCAGCAGCACGGGCGGATCAAGGGCAAGCTTGGTCAATGGGCGCAGCGCCGGGGTCATCCTTGCCAGCTACCGCCCTCGGGCCGCGCTTTCAATCAACTCGCACCGGAAAACCGCTCAGAAAACACGCTCTGCACGTTTTTTGGGCAAATTCGGCCACATCCGCCCCGGCATTGCCCCGCCCGAAGGCTTCGCCTAGAACAATCGGCAATGCAGGAGCGACCATGACCACAGCCGCCATCATCGTTGCCGCCGGTCGCGGCTTGCGCGCCGGCGGCGATCTGCCCAAGCAATGGCAGATGCTGGCGGGCCAGCCGGTGCTGGCGCATAGCCTTGCGGCCTTTGCCGGGGTGGCAGAAGTTGACCGGCTGGTGCTGGTGATCCACCAGGATGACCGCGCCCGCGCCGAAGCGCTTGGCTCGGGTGCGGCTCTGGTGATCGGGGGCGAGACCCGCGCCGCCTCGGTGCGTGCGGCGCTTGAGGCGCTGGCGGACAGCGGGGTGGACCGGGTGCTGATCCACGACGGCGCGCGCCCGCTGGTCAGTGCCGGGTTGATCACCCGGCTGCTGGCGGCGCTGGCGGATGCCCCGGCCGCCGCCCCGGCGCTGGCTCTGACCGACGCACTGTGGCGCGGCGCTTTGGGCGTTGTGACCGGCACCGAGGATCGCGCCGGGCTTTACCGGGCGCAAACCCCGCAGGCTTTCCGGTTCGAGGCAATTCTGAGCGCTCACCGCACCCACCCCGGCGGCGCGGCGGATGACGTGGCGGTGGCGCGGGCAGCCGGGCTGGAGGTTGCGATTGTTGACGGCAGCGAGGACAACCTCAAGATCACCCTGCCCGGTGATTTTGCCCGCGCCGAGCGTCTGATCAGGGAAAGGAACGGCATGGATATCCGGATCGGCAACGGCTTTGACGTGCACGCCTTCTGCCCCGGAGATCACCTCTGGCTGTGCGGGGTGCGGCTGGCGCACGGGCGCGGCCTCAAGGGCCATTCCGACGCCGATGTCGGGATGCACGCCCTGACCGACGCGATTTACGGCGCGCTGGCCGAAGGCGACATCGGCCAGCATTTCCCGCCTTCGGACCCGCGCTGGAAGGGGGCCGCGTCGCAGATCTTTCTGCGCCACGCCATGGCGCGGGTGGCGGCGCGCGGTTACCGCTTGGCCAACGCCGACGTGACCCTGCTTTGCGAGCACCCGAAGATCGGCCCGCATGCCGTTGCCATGCGGGAACAATTGGCAAACATCATGGAGGTCGAGATGGCCCGGATATCGGTCAAGGCCACCACTACCGAGCGCCTGGGATTCACCGGCCGCGAGGAAGGCATCGCAGCCCTGGCCAGTGCCACGCTGGTGGCGGCATGACCCTTAGTCGCGCAATCGCGGTGTTTTTCGGCGCGGGTCTTTTGCGCCCGGCCCCTGGCACCTGGGGTTCTGCGGTGGCGGTGGGGCTGGGGCTGGGGCTGCATTGGCTTGGCGGTTTTCCCCTGCTGGCGCTGGCCACCCTGACTGCGGTCGGCTGGGGGCTCTGGGCGCTGGAGCGCGAGTTGGCGGATCGACCCGGTGCCGACCCTTCCGAATTCGTGATCGACGAGGTGGCGGGGCAGTGGCTGGCGCTGTGCTTTCCCGCCGCCGGGTTCTGGCTGATGGGACTGGAAAACGGGAACTTCCCCTATCCAGGCTGGGTCGCGGCATTTCTGTTCTTCCGGCTGTTCGACATCTGGAAACCCGGCGTGATTGGGCGCGCCGACCGGCGCACCGACCCGGCCGGGGTGATGCTGGACGACCTCTGGGCCGGGCTGTTCGCCGGGATTGCGACGGTGATCCTGGCCGCCGCCGTGCACGGATTGCTGCGATGAGTGTCGCCGCCCTGCTGGCTGCGGCGCGGGCGCACGGGGTGCGCATCGCCACCGCCGAAAGCTGCACCGGCGGGCTGATCTC
>Ga0210016_1004347_pt1 | contig 12094 bp, 9 predicted proteins | sample CryGeyCG2014_300_FD_185454 | JGI IMG/M metagenome (GOLD analysis project Ga0210016, IMG submission 185454) | Groundwater microbial communities from aquifer - Crystal Geyser CG02_land_8/20/14_3.00 (SPAdes) (version 2) | ecosystem: Environmental > Aquatic > Deep subsurface > Groundwater | place... | reverse complement strand
CGGGGTGACGACGGCAATGCCCCCGCCCGACGACCTGCTGCCCGACGATCCGCCGCCCGCTGACCCGCTGGCGCTGCGTGACGATCTTGCCCGCGCCGCCGACCTGATCGCCGCCGCACCAGACCGCAGCCAGCGCCACTATCTGACCGGCTTTCTTGCCGGGCTGGCCCGCACCACCCATGATACCGCTCTGGAACAGGCCGCCGCCGGGCTTGAGGATGGCGCGCAGGGGCTGGCGGCGGTGGCCGGGCTGCTGTCACGCAGGCTCGCCCGGCGCGCCGATGTGTTTGCGCCCGATTCGACGTGATCGCACCGCCTGATGCGATCCGCGTAACAGTCCGGCCCAGACAAGGGCAACCGGCAATGGCCAAACGGGCAAGGGGCGACGCACCCCCGACCAAAGGCTCGGGCCCCCCGCTTTGCCACAGACCCGCCCGCCAGGGCTAGCGCGAAAGCACCGGATCATCTGCCACGCGCACCAGCCGGGTCAGATCCGACAGGCGCTCGCGCTGACGCCCCGTGGCGTCGAAGTTGGCCGGGGCCAGCCAGGCCCGATAAGCCTCGCGCAGGGCGGACCATTCGGCGTCGATCACCGCGAACCACGCGGTATCGCGGTTGCGGCCCTTGACGATGGTGGCCTGGCGGAAAATCCCCTCATAGGAAAACCCCAGCCGCTGCGCCGCCCGGCGCGACGGCAGGTTGAGCGCATCGCACTTCCATTCATAGCGCCGATAACCGGCATCGAACGCCCATTCCATCATCAGATACATCGCCTCGGTCGCGGCCCGGCTGCGCTGCATCTCGGGGGCAAGGCAGATATGCCCGACCTCGATGCTGCCCGAGGCGGGGGTGATGCGCAGGTAACTTGCTACCCCACCGCAGCGCCCGGTTGTCGGATCGCGCAGCGCCATGAACATCGGATCCGGCCCGGTGGCGGTGTCCTTGACCCAGCGGTGATAGCCTGAAGCCGAACTGAACGGGCCGTACGGCAGGTAATCCCAGATCGCGTCATCGGCGCTGAAGGCGCGGTGCAGATCGGCGGCGTGGGCATCGGCATCCAGCCGCTCCAGCCGCACATTGCGCCCTTCCATCGGGCCGCCATCGGGGCGCGGCGGCATTACAAACGTCGGCACCGGATCGCCAAACTGCTTTTTCCCGTTCATGCTGCCCCGCTATTCTTTCGCCACCACCCGCAGCTTCAAGTCGCGCAACTGTTCGTTGCTGGGCTCGCTTGGTGCCCCCATCAGCAGGTCTTCGGCGCGCTGGTTCATCGGGAACATGATGACCTCGCGGATGTTGGCCTCGTCGGCCAGCAGCATCACGATGCGGTCGATCCCGGCGGCGCAGCCTCCGTGCGGCGGGGCGCCGTAGCGGAAGGCCTTGACCATGCCGCCAAAACGCGTTTCCACCTCGGCGTGCGAGTATCCCGCAATCTCGAAGGCCTTGAACATAATCTCCGGCTGGTGGTTGCGGATCGCGCCCGAGATCAGCTCGTAGCCGTTGCAGGCCAGGTCATACTGATAGCCGAGGATGTGCAGCGGATCGCGGTCTAGCCCCTCCAGCCCGCCCTGCGGCATCGAGAACGGGTTGTGCGAAAAGTCGATCTTGCCCTCGTCGGTCTTCTCATACAGCGGAAAATCGACGATCCAGGCGAATTTGAAGCAGTTTTCCTGCGTCAGCCCCAGCTCGCGCCCGATCTCGCTGCGCGCCCGCCCCGCCACCGCCTCGAACTGATCCGGCCTGCCGCCAAGGAAGAACGCCGCGTCGCCAAGGCCAAGGCCGAGTTGCTGGCGAATGGCTTCGGTGCGCTCCGGCCCGATGTTCTTGGCCAGCGGCCCGGCGGCCTCAAGCCCCGCGCCATCCTCGGCATTGCGCCAGATGATATACCCCATCCCCGGCAGACCTTCCTTCTGGGCAAAGGCGTTCATCCGGTCGCAGAACTTGCGGCTGCCGCCGGTGGGGGCGGGAATCGCCCGCACCTGATTGCCCGGTTGTTCCAGCAGCTTGGCAAAGATCGCAAAGCCCGAGCCGGCGAAATGTTCGCTGACGTCCTGCATCTTGATCGGGTTGCGCAGGTCGGGCTTGTCGGTGCCATACCATTGCAGGCTGTCGCGGTAGGCGATCAGCGGCCAGTCACTGGCCACCGCCCGACCGCCGCCGAATTCCTCGAAAATGCCCTGGATCACCGGCTGCACGGCGGCAAAGACATCCGATTGCTCGACAAAGCTCATCTCGACATCAAGCTGGTAAAAGTCGGTCGGGCTGCGGTCGGCGCGCGGGTCTTCGTCGCGAAAACACGGCGCGATCTGGAAATAGCGATCGAACCCCGCCACCATGATCAACTGCTTGAACTGCTGCGGGGCCTGCGGCAGGGCGTAGAACTTGCCCGGATGCAGGCGCGAGGGCACCAGAAAATCGCGCGCGCCTTCGGGGCTGGAGGCCGTGATGATCGGGGTCTGGAACTCGGTAAAGCCCTGATCCCACATGCGCTGGCGCATGCTGCGCACCACGTTCGAGCGCAGCATCATGTTGGCGTGCAGCTTGTCGCGGCGCAGGTCGAGAAAGCGGTAGGTCAGGCGGGTTTCCTCGGGGTAATCAACCTCGCCGAACACCGGCAGCGGCAAGTCGTCCGCCGCCCCCAGCACCGTCACGGCACGGGCGTAAACCTCGATCGCGCCGGTCGGCAGCTTGGGGTTGATCAGGCTGGCGTCACGCGCCTTGACCACGCCATCGACGCGGATCACCCATTCCGCGCGCACCGCCGCCATCGCGGCAAAGGCCGGGCTGTCGCTGTCGGCGATCACCTGAGTGATGCCGTAGTGATCGCGCAGGTCGATGAACAGCACCCCGCCATGGTCGCGCACCCGGTGCACCCAGCCCGACAGGCGGACCTCGTGGCCGACCTCGGCCAAAGTCAGTTGCGCACATGTGTGGCTGCGATAGGCATGCATTAAGGTCCCCTTCCCGAGGCAAATCCGCTTTGCGCCGATTGAGCGCGGCGGGGCGGGGAAGTCAAGGGCGGGCGAGCGACGGCGACCCCTTGCAATTGCCCGCACGCTTGGGCAGGTTCGGCGGGCGCGCTCGCCGCAACCGCGTTGAAGGGGCACCATGTGGGACCGCATTCTTGACCGTCTGCTGCGCAGCCTGATCCGGGACGGCAACCTGACCGTGCAGATGCCCAGTGGCGCACGGCAGAGCTATGGCAATGGTTCGGGCCCCGCCGTCACCGTGACCCTGCATGATCCCGCCCTGCCCGGCCGTCTGGTGCGCGGCCCCGACATGGCCCTGGGCGAGGCCTACATGGATCAGACCCTGACCGTAGAGAATGACGATCTGGCGGGGTTTCTGGCGCTGTTGCTGCGCAATGCCGCCGATGGCCGGGCCGACTGGTGGCGCTATCCGCTGGAGCGCGCGCAGCGCCTGCTGCGACTGGCCCAGCAGATCACCCCGGCCCCGCGCGCCCGGGCCAACGTGGCGCATCACTATGATCTGTCGGGCGGGCTTTACGATCTGTTCCTTGATCCCGACCGCCAATATTCCTGCGGCTATTTCAAGACCCCCGACGACACCCTGGAACAGGCGCAGGCCCAGAAGAAAGCCCATATCGCCGCCAAGCTGCGGCTGGCGCCGGGGATGCGGGTGCTGGATATCGGCTGCGGCTGGGGCGGCATGGCGCTTTCTCTGGCGCGTGATCACGGGGTGCAGGTGCTGGGCATCACCCTGTCGCTCGAACAGCACCGCATCGCCACCGCGCGCGCCGCCGAGGCCGGGCTGGGGGGTCAGGTGGAGTTTCGCCTGACCGACTACCGCGCCGTCACCGGCAAGTTCGACCGCATTGTCTCGGTCGGCATGTTCGAGCATGTCGGCGTGCCGCAATACCGCACCTATTTCCGCCAGGTGCGCGATCTGCTGGCCCCTGACGGCGTGGCGCTGATCCATACCATCGGGCGCACCACGCCGCCGGGAATCACCAGCCCGTGGATCACCAGGTATATCTTCCCCGGCGGCTATTGCCCGGCGCTGTCGGAAGTGATGCCGGCGGTGCAGTCCAGCGGTCTCTGGACCACCGACATCGAGGTCTGGCGGCTGCATTACGCCGAGACCCTGCGCCACTGGCGCAAGCGGTTCGAAGTGAACATCGACCGCGCCGCCGCCCTTTACGACGACCGCTTCTGCCGGATGTGGCGCTATTACCTGACCGCCTCGGAAATGACCTTCCGCCACTACGGCCAGTGCGTGTTCCAGATCCAGTTGGCGCACCGCCAGGATGCGGTGCCGCTGACCCGCGATTACCTTTACAAGGCCTGACCCGCCCATGTGGCCGGGCTCAGCCCGCGCAGGGAATTGCCGACCCACAGCCGGACGTGGGGCAGGTCGGCCCCCGCCAGCACCGACTCAAAGCAGCGGCCACGCGCCAGCAACTCCTCGCGCAGCACACCGGGCAGCAGGCCCGAGGTCAGCGGCGGGGTGCACAGCCCGGTGCCCGCATCAAAAAACAGCGTGGTGATGGTGCCATCGCAGACCTCGCCGCGCTGGTTGAGAAACACCACCTCGTCCAGCCCCGGCACCAGCGCCGCCCGCGCCGCATCGTAGGCGCCGCGCCGGGTCGATTTGACCCGCAGCCACGGGTCATCGGCATCGAGCCGCGCATCGGCCAGCCCCAGCCGCCACAGCGGCCGCGCCGCAGGCAGCGCCGCCGCCGTCACCTGCACCTGCCCCGCCGCGTCCAGGGTCAGCCGCATCCGGGCAGGCGTAAGCGGAGCAGCGCCACGCAGCGCTGCCGCCGCCGCCGCCGGATCGCAGCCCCAGCCCAGCATCCGTGCCGAGCGTTCCAGCCGCGCCAGATGCCGCGCCAGCCGCGTGAAGCCCGCACCATCCCAAAGCAGGGTCTCGATCAGCTTCAGATCGGGCTCAGATCCGCAAAGCGGGCTTTCCACAGCGCTTCCTCCCATTCCCCCGGTTCGGTGCTGTCATAAACCACGCCGCCGCCGACGTTAAGCACCACCCGCCCGCCTTGGAACAGCCGCAGGGTGCGGATCGCCACGGCAAAGCTGGCGCGCCCGTCCGGGGCCATCCAGCCGATCGCGCCGCAGTAAACCCCGCGCGGGTGCCTTTCCACCTCGCGGATGATCTCCATCGCCCTGATCTTCGGCGCGCCGGTGATCGAGCCGCACGGAAACAGCGCCGCCATCAGCCCCGCCAACCCCGGCGCACCGGCCAGTTGCCCCACCACCCGCGACGACATCTGATGCACCGTGGCAAACGAGTCGATGGTGAAAAGCTCGGGCACCCGCACCGACCCGACCGCGCTGATCCGCGCGATGTCGTTGCGCAGCAGATCGACGATCATCAGGTTCTCGGCCCGATCCTTTGGCGAGGTGCGCAGCGCCTCGGCCAGATGCGCATCAACGGTCGGGTCACTGCTGCGCGGCGCGGTGCCCTTCATCGGGCGCGCCTCGATCCGGCCAGCAGCATCGACCGCAAAGAACAGCTCGGGCGAGCGTGAAATCACCACCGGCGCGGTGCCAAGATCGGCGTAAGCGCCGAACCCCACCGCCTGCCGCGCCCGGAGTGCGCCGTAAAGCCCCAGCGGCGTGCCCGATTCAAGCCGGGACTCGAACGGAAAGGTCAGGTTGATCTGATAGCAATCCCCGGCCGCAATGTAGTCGGCCACCTTGGCAAAAGCCGCGCCATAATCCGCCCGGCTGATCAGCGGGTGCCGCGGGGCCAGCCGCGCCGCCCCGGCCTGATCCGCCGCCTGCGCCAGCACCGCGCCCGCATCCTGCGGTGCTGCGTAGGCACCGAACGCCAGCAGCGGCCCGTCGCGCCGGTCGGGCATCAGCGCTGCAAGCCGTGGCTCCAGCGCCAGCCCGGCCTCGTAGGCGGCATAGCCCGCAATCCACAACCCCTGCGCGCGCAACTGGTCCAGCCGCGCCAGCGCCGGGGCCACGGCGCTCGCATCATCGGCCACCACATGGTCTAGCGCACCGGCAAACAGCGCCGGTCCGCCCTCGGGGCCGCTTTCACACAGGATCATGCGTCACAGCCTTTCCGTGTCGAATCTGTCGGCTGACCTAGGACGATCCCGCCCCCGCTGCCACCAGATTTGCAGCACCTTGCAGGTGATTTGCGACCTTGGCGCGCCCCAGTCCGACCATCGCCCACAATTTTTGCGCCGTCCGCTGCGGCATTCAGCTTGGCGTAAGGTTCTTGCGACTAAATGAGACATCATGAGCAAGATCGAATCCATCGCCCTTACCATCGCCGGCTCGGAACCCGAGACCGCAACCCACCGCGTCTGGGATCCGCTGATCCGGGTGCTGCACTGGACCATCGTGTTGTCGGTCGGCTTCGCCGCCTGGAGCGGACTGGTCGGCGGCGGGCGCTGGATCATGCCGCATGCCACCGTCGGCATCGTGATCGGCATCGCGGTGCTGACCCGGCTGGTGTGGGGCTTTGTCGGCACCGGCCCGGCGCGCTTTCGCGAATTCCTGGTCGGCCCGGTGGCCCTGCTTGAACACCTGCGCGAGATGGCAACCGGCCGGGCCGAGCGTCACCTTGGCCACAACCCGCTTGGCGGCTGGATGATCGTCTGGCTGCTGGTCTTTCTGACCATCCTCGGCGTGACCGGCCTCTTGGTGCTGGGTGGCGAGTTCAAGGCCGGCCCGGCCAAGGCGCTGATCGCCTATTCCCCCGCGATGGTGGCGCACCTTGTGCACCGGCTGGCCGCTTGGCTGCTGCTGGCGCTGGTGGCGCTGCACATCGGGGGCGCGCTGTTTGAAAGCTTCCGCACCCGCGAAAACCTGGTCCGTTCGATGGTCACCGGGCACAAGGCGGCGCTGCCGCGCACCCGCCACGGGTTGGCGGTTGCCACCGCCCGGCCCGCGCTGACGCTGGCGCTTGTCGCGGTGATCACGGCGGCGACGGCGGCGGTCGCGGTGGTCGGGATGAAGCGCCCGGTGGCTGGTGTGCCGGTTGACATGGCCGGGACCGACTACGCCGCCAACTGCGCCGATTGCCACGCCGCCTACCACCCCAGCCTGCTGCCGGCCGCAAGCTGGCGCGCGGTGATGGCGACGCTGGACGATCACTTCGGCGAGGATGCCTCGATCGACCCGACCCTCGCGGGGGAAATTACCGCCTGGCTGGTGGCCAACGCCGCCGAGGCCACCGACACCAAGCCCGCCCATGTGCTGGCTGCGGTCAACCCCGCCAGCCCGATGGACATCACCACCACCCCGTTCTGGATTGCCACCCACCGCCCTATTCCCGACAGCCGCTTTGCCGCCGCCCCGGTGCTGAGCAAGGCCAATTGCGCCGCCTGCCATACCGACGCGGCGCAAGGCTGGTTCTACCCCGCCGCGATCACCCTGCCCGCCCCGGTGACAGCCGTCGCCTCGGCCTCCACCCAACCCTAAGATGATCTCTCAACTAAAAGGAGCTTAACGATGACTCTCGGTATGAAAAGCGGCGCGCTGCTGATGGCACTGGCGTTCGCGATCACTCCCACCCTGCTTGCCGCAGCCGACGCCAACGCGGGCAAGGCCCTGTTCCAGGGCACCCATGCCGGCGGCAAGCCCGACACCCCGTCGTGCACCACCTGCCACACATCGGATCCGCGTGCCATGGGCAAGACCCGGGCCGGCAAACCGATCGATCCGATGGCGCTTTCCGTCAACCCCAACCGCTTCACCGATCCGGCCAAGGTCGCGAAATGGTTCCTGCGCAACTGCAACTCGGTGCTGGGGCGGGAATGCACAGCTAATGAGAAGGCCGACTTTCTGGCCTATATGAAATCCATCTGACGACAAGGGAGATATTCATGTCGCGACTGCTCTTTACCCTGGCGGCTGCCGCCACAATCGCGTTCGGCGGAGTCGCCTTTGCGGAAGACGGAAACGAGAACGAAAACGAGAATGAGGGCGGCTTCGGCGCGGTGATGGACCCCGTGACGCAGGCCGAGTGCTCGGCCTGCCACATGGCCTATCCGGCGCAACTGCTGCCGCAGCAATCCTGGCGCGGGATCATGCGTGACCTTTCCAACCACTTCGGCGAAGACGCCAGCCTTGACGCCAAGACCGCCCGCAACATCGAAAACTATCTGGTGTCGAACAGCGCACGGGCGCGCGGCGTCAACGCCAACAACCCGCCGCTGCGCATCACCGAGATGTTCTGGTTCACCCGCGAGCATGGCCAGCGCCTGCGCAACAGGGCCGCCGGCAACGCCAACATCGGTTCGATCTCGAACTGTGTCGGCTGCCACGGCGGCGCGGCCAATGGCTACTTTGACGATTGATCGCCCGCCAGCCCCAAGCCTGACGGACGATCATGGCCGACCGGTGCCCCCAGACGCCGGTCGGTCGCTTTTGCGCCGCGCGGTCCCGCCGGGCCGGGCGGCGTTTGCTTAAGCCTTGCGCCGCCCCGGCAGGCGTCTATAACCCAGCGGAATTTGCGCGCGCGGGGGCCCCATGCCGAAACGGACCGACCTCAAATCCATCATGATCATCGGGGCCGGGCCCATCATCATCGGGCAGGCCTGCGAGTTCGATTATTCCGGCGCGCAAGCCTGCAAGGCGCTGCGCGAGGAAGGTTACCGGGTGGTGCTGGTCAACTCGAACCCGGCCACCATCATGACCGACCCCGGTCTGGCCGACGCCACCTACATCGAGCCGATCACCCCGGAAATCGTCGCGAAGATCATCGCAAAGGAACGCCCCGACGCGCTGCTGCCGACCATGGGGGGGCAGACCGGCCTCAACACCGCGCTGGCACTGGCCGAGGCGGGGGTGCTGGAGCGCTTCGGGGTCGAACTGATCGGGGCCAACCGCCAGGCCATCGAGATGGCCGAGGACCGCAAGCTGTTTCGCGAGGCGATGACCCGGATCGGGCTGGAAAACCCGCGCGCCACCATCATCACCGCCCCGAAACTGCCAAACGGCAAACATGACATCGCCGCCGGGGTCAGCGCCGCCATGGCCGCCATCGAGGCGGTCGGCCTGCCCGCCATCATCCGCCCGGCCTTCACCCTGGGCGGCACCGGCGGCGGGGTGGCCTACAACCGCGACGATTTCGCGGCAATCTGCCGCTCGGGGCTGGAAGCCTCGCCGGTGGCGCAGATTCTGGTCGATGAATCGCTGCTCGGCTGGAAGGAATACGAGATGGAGGTGGTGCGTGATGGGGCCGACAACGCCATCATCATCTGCGCCATCGAGAACGTCGATCCGATGGGGGTGCATACCGGCGACAGCATCACCGTCGCCCCGGCGCTGACCCTGACCGACAAGGAATACCAGATGATGCGCAACGGCAGCATTGCCGTGCTGCGCGAGATCGGGGTGGAAACCGGCGGCTCGAACGTGCAATGGGCGATCAACCCGGCGGACGGCCGCATGGTGGTGATCGAGATGAACCCGCGCGTCAGCCGCAGCTCGGCGCTGGCCTCCAAGGCCACCGGCTTTCCGATTGCCAAGATCGCGGCCAAGCTGGCAGTCGGCTACACCCTGGACGAGCTTGACAACGACATCACCCGCGTGACGCCGGCCAGTTTCGAGCCGGCGATCGACTACGTGGTGACCAAGATCCCGCGCTTTGCCTTCGAGAAATTTCCCGGCGCCAAGGCCGAGCTGACCACCGCGATGAAATCGGTGGGCGAGGTGATGGCGATCGGTCGCACCATCCATGAATCCCTGCAAAAGGCGCTGGCCAGTCTGGAAACCGGCCTGACCGGCTTTGACGAGATCGCGATCGAAGGTGCGCCCGACCGCGCCGCGATCCTGAGCGCCCTGTCGCACCAGACCCCCGACCGCATCCGGGTCATTGCCCAGGCGATGCGCCACGGGCTGAGTGATGCCGACATCCATGCCGCCACCGCTTATGACCCGTGGTTTCTGGCCCGGATTCGCGAAATCATTGATCTGGAAGCCGAAATCCGCATGACCGGCCTGCCGCTGACCGAAGCGGGGCTGCGGCGGCTCAAGATGTTCGGCTTCACCGACGCCAGGCTGGCCACCCTGACCGGGCGCGACGAATCACAGGTGCGCCGGGCCCGGCTGCGGCTGGGGGTGCATGCGGTGTTCAAGCGCATCGACACCTGTGCTGCCGAATTCGAGGCCCAGACTCCTTACATGTATTCCACCTACGAATCGCCGCTGATGGGCGAGGTCGAGTGCGAATCCCGCCCCACGGCGGCGAAAAAGGTGGTGATCCTGGGCGGTGGCCCCAACCGCATCGGTCAGGGCATCGAGTTCGACTATTGCTGCTGCCATGCCTGCTATGCGCTGACGGCGGCGGGCTACGAGACCGTCATGGTCAACTGCAACCCCGAGACGGTTTCGACCGACTACGACACCTCGGACCGGCTTTACTTCGAGCCGGTCACGCTGGAACATGTGCTGGAGATTTTGCGGGTCGAGCAGGAAAACGGCACCCTGCACGGGGTGATCGTGCAGTTCGGCGGCCAGACTCCGCTGAAGCTGGCGCAGGCGCTGCAAGCCGAAGGCATCCCGATTCTCGGCACCACCCCCGACGCGATTGATCTGGCCGAGGACCGCGAGCGCTTTCAGCAACTGCTGCACCAACTGGCGCTGAAACAGCCGGTCAACGGCATGGCCCGTTCGCGCGACGAGGCTTTTGAAGTGGCCGCCCGGATCGGCTATCCGCTGGTGATCCGCCCGTCCTATGTGCTGGGCGGGCGCGCGATGGAGATCGTGCGCGATGACGCCCAGCTAGAGCGCTACATCCGCACCGCCGTGCAGGTGTCGGGCACCAGCCCGGTGCTGCTGGACAGCTATCTTTCCAACGCGATCGAGGTTGATGTCGATGCGCTGTGCGATGGCAGCGCGGTGCATGTCGCGGGCATCATGGAACATATCGAGGAGGCCGGGGTGCATTCGGGCGATTCCGCCTGCTGCCTGCCGCCCCATTCGCTGTCGCCCGCCACCATCGCGGAACTCACGCGCCAGACCGTGCAGATGGCGCTGGCGCTCAATGTGGTCGGCCTGATGAACGTGCAGTTCGCGATCAAGGACGGCGTGATCTACGTGCTTGAGGTCAACCCGCGCGCCAGCCGCACCGTGCCCTTCGTCGCCAAGGCCACCGACAGCGCGATTGCCGCGATTGCGGCACGGCTGATGGCGGGCGAGCCCTTGTCGGCGTTCCCGATGCGCCCGCCCTACCCCCAGGGTGTCGGCCCCGACACGCCCTTGCCGCTGGCCGACCCGCTGACCCTGGCCGATCCGATCACGCCGTGGTTCTCGGTCAAGGAAGCGGTGCTGCCGTTCGCGCGCTTTCCCGGCGTTGACCCCCTGCTCGGCCCCGAGATGCACTCGACCGGCGAGGTGATGGGCTGGGATCGCAGCTTTGCGCTGGCCTTTCTCAAGGCCCAGATCGGGGCCGGCACCATCCTGCCCGCGCAGGGCCGGGTGTTCCTCAGCGTCAAGGACATGGACAAGTCATTTGCCCTTGCAGCAGCGGCGGGTGATCTGATCGCCCTTGGCTTCAGCATCACCGCAACCCGTGGCACGGCGGCCTGGCTGGCCAGCCGGGGCATTGCCAGCACCCTGGTCAACAAGGTCTATGAGGGCCGCCCCAACATCGTCGATGCGCTGAAGGATGGCGACATCGCGCTGGTGATGAACACCACCGACGGCACTCAGGCGGTCAGCGACAGCCGCGACATCCGCCGGGTGGCGCTGATGGACCGCATTCCCTATTTCACCACCGCCGCTGCCGCGATTGCCGCCGTGGCGGCGATGAAGGCCCGCGGCGAGGGTGAGATCGGGGTGCGCACCCTGCAGGGCTGAAGCGCGGCCCTCACGCGGCGGCGCGACCGGGTTACCCGGGGCCTAAAGCCCCAGCTTGCGTGCCACCAGATCGTTGACCGCCGCCGGGTTGGCCTTGCCGCCGCTGGCCTTGATCACCTGACCCACGAACCAGCCCGCGAGCTTGGGGTTGGCGCGGGCTTTTTCGACCTGGGCGGGGTTGGCGGCGATGATGGCATCGACCGCCGCCTCGATCGCACCGGTGTCGGTGACCTGCTTCATGCCGTGGGCGCTGGCAACCGCGGCCGGATCGCCACCTTCGGTCCACAGGATTT
>Ga0210016_1004346_pt1 | contig 12094 bp, 6 predicted proteins | sample CryGeyCG2014_300_FD_185454 | JGI IMG/M metagenome (GOLD analysis project Ga0210016, IMG submission 185454) | Groundwater microbial communities from aquifer - Crystal Geyser CG02_land_8/20/14_3.00 (SPAdes) (version 2) | ecosystem: Environmental > Aquatic > Deep subsurface > Groundwater | place... | reverse complement strand
TTGTTTGTATCCTTGCTGTTTCATTACACATATTGTGTATCTTTGTTCTACGGTTAAATGTTTCATATTGCAACTTTTTTTTTGACGAGGAGAGGGCAAAATTAAACTTTATCCATCAGGGCGAAGGGAAAGATTTTTTCTTTCTCCTTTGTCTTGAAAAATATTAATAAATTGTTTTCCTCGTTAAAAGTTGCATTAATTACTTGAATTTAGGATTTATAATTTCAAATTGAATTTATTTTAATGGATAAAGATAAGGGAAAATTTAATATAGAAATTGGTCTTGAAAATGGAAATAGGCATTATTTACTTCTGGCTTTTTTGAAAATAATATTATAGATTGCTGTATAAAAATAGGAAACGTCTGTAAAAAAAGGCTTTTTTTCGTAAGCAGCTATATATCTCATTTCAGAAGCCATAATTTCATCAATAGTTTTGGGCATATCCACATAAAAGGGAGGAATAATGCCTGGTTTAAATTTTATCCTTTTTTGTCTAACTTCTTCGGTGTATAAGCTCAGGTATTGTTCACTCAATGGGCGAACACCAACGAGTTTAACTTGTCCTTTTAGTAAATTCCAAAACATGGGTAATTCATCTATCCAAAATTTGCGTAAAAACCTGCCAAAAAAAGTAACCCTAAAGTCGTTTTTAAATTTTCCGCCTTCATCTAATTGATTTAGTTCGTAAATATGTTTTTGAACATACTCTGAGTATGGATGCATCGTACGAAATTTATAAACAAAAATGGTGTTCCCATTTTTACCAATACGTTTCATTTTAAAAATAGGTCCATACGAAGGGTTTGCATCAAAGAAAGGTTCTCTTATTTTTTTACCAACAAAAAAAAGTTTGTTATTAATTTCCTGATAATCGACAATATCAAAACCGCAGCTAACAATTCTACCAAGCACTTCAGCTTTTGAAATAACTCTATTTCTGCCTGATGTAATTAGAAAATATATTTTTTTTAAGCCCCACACTTTAGGCATCACACGTTTGAAAAAGAAATCAATTAAAAAATAAAGATAGGTGTACCAAAGTGGATATTTTTTAATTACTCTTCGGTTTCTTTCTTCAATTGTCTCAGCCAAGCCTATAAAAACTCCGTTTATGGGCAGTTTAAAGTTAACAGCTTCAAAAAACTTATTAATACGACGTATATCATTGATTTTTGAAAGGTTAATAACTGATGTATAGAAAAAATCGGAAAGTAACTCTACGCTAGACTGTTGATCGGTAAATAAAACACTAGTTCTTTTAAAGCAAAGATCAGTATATTTAGATAAATAATCAAATACTTCTTGTCCGCACTCTTTTATTATAATACTTCTCATCAAATAATATTTCGCTCTTCTTTATTATAAAAGTTTATATAAATATGTTTAAATATAAATTTAAAAAACATATTTAATAATTCTTAATAAAATTTGGTGCAAATTAATAATAATATTACGATAAAAGCAATTTTACGTTATTATTCATTAAAAAAAATATTATTCTGAACTATTATTATTCAGCTTTTTATTATCTAAGGCAAATACCAGTCATGTTTTTATTAAAAGTAAATGTTTTGGTTAGCACCGCAATATCATAACTTATTTTTAAAAAATAACTTTCGCCGCTAATTAAAACATTTTTAGCTTCAATCTTACCAAATCTGTCAGTACCAAATTTGAAATTGAGCTTATTGTTTTTATTATATATTTCAACTTTTGCATCACAAATTGGCAGAGATTCCTTGTCATCATAAACAACAGCAATAAATTTATCTCCAATTCCAAAGATAATAGCTTGAAATCCTTTGGTTTTCTTATCCGCATTATCGTATAATAAAGGAATAATATCGGTGTAAACATTTAAACCTGAATAATAATGAGCTTTATCACCTGTATCATCAATTGAAGTTTTACAGAAAAAGGCATTTGTGTTTTCATTTTCTACAAAACGCAATAAAAAAGAATTATCACCTTGGTTATATTGCTTATCATAATCCATAAGTGCAATAACATCTTTTGCTTCGTTATCGAGCATGTAGTTTATAATGATATTAGAAGTTTCGTATTCTTTAAAAACGTTCAAACTAATATGGTAATCGGCAGCATCAAAATATGGGGTGTTTATTATATTTTCTTTTAAAGGATTTGGTTCAAATTTTCCATCGGTCATGTTGAATTTATCGCCATGAGAGAATAGATGAACAGGAATATTTAATATATGAAGGGGTTGATCTGATTTATTTAATAGCATACTTCCTGACATATCTATCATAAATACATGTCCATAACCAACAATTTCAATTGTATTGTCAGCATAATAAACAACAGCAGTTTTTTCGCTAATACCTATACCATAATTGTTTTTTGTAATAATAGCACTTTCAATCAGTCTGCCTAATCTTCCTCTTTGTGAGAAGTGAGTATCAAAAATCACATTATCAATCAATCCAAGACCTTTAAATAATAGTAGTTTTTGTCCATCATCTTCGTTATCATTATATGCAATTTTGTTTGTTAAAGCTTCTTCGCTTCTCCCTCCGCCAATAGAAGTAGTGCATAAAATGTTTGTTCCAGCACTGGTTCCAATAATAATACCTTTGTTGTTATAAACTTCTAAAATAGCATTTAATAGGGGAGAATTAACATTATTGTTTTTTAAAGCATCTATGTATCTTCTTTGATCTCCCCCAACAAAAAAAACAACATTGAATTTTTTTATCTTTTCAGCGTATTCGCTATTAAAAGCGTTTTCTTTCCATAGTTCCTCGTTTACATTTGGGGTAGATTCGTCATCAATAAAAGATAATGGAACAGACCAAACATTTTCTTCAATTAAACCAAGCTCTTTAATAAAATAATCTTCATAATCACTCATAGTACTTCTAATATGAGAACTGGCGGCTGGAATTATTGCTATTCGAGTATTTTCTTTTCCTCCAGCTAATTCTATCATTTTATTATAAATAAGAGACGTATCTTCACCGCCTCCAATAAGTATTAATAACCCTTTTGACATTTTATTTGAATTTTTAAAATTTAACTATAAAATAACCCTTTTCAATTACAAGAATATTTTGCTAAATTATAATTTTTTTCAAAATGAAAAACAAATTTCCTTAGAAAAGTAATAAAAATCACTATTGTCCGATAAAAATATTTCAAACGATACGGCTTATGCCTATTTTCAATGCTTTTTCATAATGTCGCCCACTACGGGGCTTTATTTGAAAAATTAATCTTTATTTCTACCATAATGTCGCCTCTAACGAGGCTAAAGAAAGCACCATCGGTGCATAATTATGGTAGAATAAGAGATTACGAAAATCAGCAAAGTGCCGTAGGTACGACATTATTAAAATGTGAAATTTAATCGGACATTAGTGAATAAAAATATTAAATAGATATTTTTAAAATAAATATATGTAAGTTTGTATAATTCAAACATTAAAAAATTAATAAAATGGAACATTCATTTAATTTTCCGCTCATTCAACAAGCTGATTTAAAAGGCAAAATAGTATTGGTCAGGGTTGACCATAATGTAGTAAAAAAGGGTATTATTTATGACCCTTATAGAATTGATGCCACTTTGGGTACACTGTATTATATAAATGCGAAAGGTGGCAAAATAATACTAATGACACACGTTGGAAGACCTTTTGATAAAAAAACAAATGAAATAAGTATTAATGCAAATACTTCAGTACAACCTATTGTAGATTATTTACAAAGTAAATTGCATATAAAGTTTAAGATTCCAGAATTTCATCAATACGAAAAGAAAGGCTATATTGGTATTGAAACATCAATAAATCATTTAATCCGTGAATTAAAGGAAGATAAAATTGATGGGATATATCTTCCTAATACAAGATGGTTTAGTGGTGAAGAAGCAAAAGGTGAAGAAGCGGACCGATTTGCATATCAATTAGCTGGTTTAGCAGATATATATGTAAATGATGCATTTGGTTCGTGGCAAGCCCACGCTTCTACGGTTCAAGTTGCAAAATATTTACCTTCTTATGCTGGTTTTCTTATGCAAAAAGAGATAGAAAACCTAAGTCGTATTTTTGAGCCTACCAGACCTTTTGTTGCCGTAGTTGCTGGGTCTAAATTTGACACAAAAATTCATTCTCTTAATGCTTTATTAAAAAAAGCCGACTTTTTAATACTGGGTGGAGTAATTTATAATGCCTATATCTGTGCAAAGTATGGAATAAAAATACAAGGTATTTCTGAAGAAGATTTAAACTTTGCCAAAGAATTTGTTGAGTTTTCAAAACAATACCCAAATAAGCTTGTAGAACTAAGATATATTGTTGAATCGGATACCATTGAAGGAAAATTTGATGGGAAACATCGAGTTCATGATATTAAATCATTGAAATCAGGAACAGAACTGAATTATGTACTTGATATAGCCAAAGAATCATTTGAAGATGAAGCAGTAAAGCAAGTATTTCATGGAGCTAAGACGGTTTTTGTGAATGCGGTAATGGGTTTAACGCCTTATTTCAATGAAGGGACTATCGCTTTAGATCAATTAATTGATGAAAATTTGGATGCAGTTAAACTTTATGGTGGTGGTGATACAATGCAAGAGTTAAAAAGATTGTTACCAGGTTTGTATATTGTAGCGCTTGACAATCCTAAATATTATATTTTTACTGGTGGTGGAGCCGTTTTAAAAGCAATTCAAGAAGGTACTGTTTCTGGACTTGAACCTGTTAAAGCTTTAAATAAATAGTAATTAAAAAATATTCTACCGTATCAATGTTACGGTACCATGTTTTTCAATTATTTCATTGTTAGCATTTTTTAGCTTAATAAGATAAACATAAACTCCTTTTGGAGCATCGCTATTCTTATATTGTCCATCCCATCCTACATATTTATCTTTGGTTTCAAAGACTAATGCACCCCAACGGTCATATATTTGTAGAAGATAATCGTTGGGTCGAATAAAACCCATTATAGGTAAGAATATTTTATTATATCCCTCTGGAGCAAACGCATTAGGAACAAAAAGCTTAGGGTATTGATTAACAGAAGTAATATTTGAGCTACTTGTATCAGTAAAACCATAAGTATTGCCAGTACCTTCTATGGCTTCTACATAATAACTAAATTGACCATCAGAATCTACTAAGGATGATACATCATCAATATGATTAATTGTATCAGAATCATCAGATATCAAGGTTGCAATTGGAAAAATATCCCATCCATTTTCGGTTTTACGATATACATTATAATGATTTACCTCACCATCCCAGGTTTGGTATTTATTCCATGTAAGCAGATTCCTCATCCCACTTTGCATCGTTGCTTTTAAAAATATAGAAGAGCTAAGATTGGAGGTTAATAACTCATCATCACCACATACATCTTTCAATTTAATAATATATTGATAACTTTTCTGATTAGTAGAAACGGATTTATCAACAAAACTAACGTTGGTACCAGTTAGATGAAATAAATTTTGAATCATCGTAGTATCTTTGCCATTATTTTCAATTCTATATAAATGATATTCTGAAATATACGCTGTTGTATCAATATAAGCGTAAACTTCAATTTTATTATCACCTTTAACGGTAACCTTTCTCAAATAGTTAAAATTTGGTTTTCTAGGATAAGAAAATGTTAGCGATTGCCAATTTGAATTAGACACTCTTGTTCCTGTATTATCAATGGCTTTAACATAATAAGTATAAGTATAATCGGCAATAATATTATAATCATAAAATTTTGTTGAATCAGGGGAAAGAGTATCAAATGGAATAAATTGTCCAAACCCTGTTTTCTTGTATATAATATAACTTTTTAAACCAGATTCCATATTAATATATGGATTCCAAGATAATTCTATACTATATTCACACCTGTTGGGAGCAATAGATAAAAATATAGAATTATGGTCGTTACTTGCCGCACTTTGATGGTTACAACTGTCAAAAGCAATTATGTTGTATGTTTCTTTATCAAGAGATGGATTAGATTCCCAATGAATAAAAGAAGTAGAGTCTCTACCAATAATTGAACCAATTTCTGTACCGACTGAATTTAAATTTTTATATATAATATAACCTTTGGTGTCAGTAGATTGGTCGGGTTGCCATTTTATTAAGTTATGACCACTATTGACATCAACTGTAACATAATCAATTATTGGCTTATGGGGATTGGTTTGATCTGCTAAGTATTTGCCTCTAATATTTGAAAAAGAGGAACAACCAAAACTATTTTGCAATTCGATTTTGTAATTGAGACTATCACCGCATATATCAATCGTATCTAAATATAATAATAAAGGACTGTTGAGCGAAATAGAATCTCTGACTACCCAATTGCCAATTGGATATTCCCTATAGATGTAATACCAGTCATTTGAGCCATTTATTATTTTATTTGATAGTGAATTCCAAGAAAGGGTATCAATACCATATTTATCGGTCATATCTAAAAACATTGTTTTCAAAGTATCTGATGTAACAGAATAGATGTTTTTACCTTTTGTAGCTAGTGAACATGACTTCATATAATAAAAATATTGACTATTATATGGAGACACGCCTGTATGTAGATAACTTCTTGTTTGAAAATAAGGAATACTATCAACTTTGGTATATGGTCCATTAAGATTATAGGATACATATAACAAATAGCTATAATTATTATTAACGTTTTCGGGCAATCCCCAGCTTAATTGTATGCTGTTAGCATCCATTATTGAAACACAATGAAATTCGGGTGGATTAATGTCCTTGCTGTTTTTGATTTGGGCTTCTGAGTTGAACCATGTTGCAACAAATAAAAAGAAAGCTACAATAGTAATGCTATAATATTTAATATCTCTTCTGTTCATCAAGAGTTTTCTATTAATGAAATTTTAAAATCATTATTTACAAAGATAAATAGTTTTTAAAAAAGAAAAAAGAAATAATACATCTTACACAAAATCATTCAATTAAAATTTAAGAAAAGTTTTAAAGCATATCCATCTTTCAGTAAAAAAAAATTCTTTGATAATGCTATTATCCATTTCAAATTCATTTAACTTTGCCCGAAAATTAAATTAAAAAAATAATAAATCCTTACTATATTATAAATTTCAAAATATTATATATGTATAAAATAGAAAAACACCCCGTTATCGAGATTAAACAAAATGAAAAGCATCAATTTTCTTTTAATGGACAAATTATTCAAGGCGAAAAAGGATTCACAATAGCAGCAGCATTACATCAGGCTGGCTTTCCCATTCATAGCCATAGTTTAGACAACAGAACCAGAAGCTTAGAATGTGGTATTGGGAAATGTGGAGCATGCGAAATGCTTGTTGATGGTAAAATTAAAAGAATTTGTATAACCTTGTGTGATGATGTGAAGGAAGTTGCCGAAATTCCTAAAGATTACGTTCCTTTTGTTTCTGAATACAATAAAAAAGAAGCACTTAATGTTTATAAAACATCCGTAGTTATTGTTGGAGCTGGTCCTGCGGGTTTGGCAACTCGTGAATTGCTTAATGAACATAATGTATCTAACATTGTAGTTGATAGCAATGCAAAAATTGGTGGGCAATTCAATATGCAAACACATCAATTCTTCTTTTTTGAAAAAGAAAAGAAATATGGTGGTATGCGTGGTTTCGATATCGCTCAATTGTTAGCTGGTGACGACCATAGTGGTATTTTTCTTAATTGTACGGTATGGGATATTTTTGAAAACAATAGAATTGCGGTAAAAAACTTCAAGACCAATGAATTGTTTTTTATTGATTGCGAATATCTGGTTATTGCAGCAGGGGCTGTTCCTTTTACGCCAAGTTTTCATAACGATGATTTGCCTGGAGTATATACTGCAGCCGTTATTCAGAAAATGATGAATATTGAATTGACACTTCTTGGTAAAAATATATTAACCGTTGGCGCTGGAAATATTGGTTATCTTACAAGTTATCAACTTACACAAGCAGGAGCCAAGGTTAAAGCTATTGTTGAAGCACTTCCACACGAAGGGGGCTTTCCTGTTCAAGCCAATAGAGTTAGACGACTTGGGATTCCTGTTATTCTTTCACATTTAATTATTGAAGCTATTCCAAATAAAAACAAAGACGGTATTGTTGGAGCGGTGATTGTGGAAGCAAAGAATTTTAAACCCATCCCAGGGACTGAAAAAATAATTGAAGGTATTGATGCTATTAATATTTGCACAGGTTTAATACCTGACAGTGATTTATTAATCAAAGGAAAAAATATGTTTGGCATACATTGCTTTGGTGCAGGTGATGCTATTCGCATTGGAGAAGGGACAAGTGCTGTGTTAAGAGGGAAACAAGTAGCTTACGAGATTCTTGATACAATGAACAAAGGGTATAAGTATGATGATTACCTTGCTGCTTCTAAAGAATACTTCGATTCACAACAACATCCTACAAAAGTTATTGAAGAGCCCTATAAACCAACCGAAGAACGAATGGAAAAACCTTTTGTTCTTATTGATTGTCTTTATGGATTTGCTTGTAATCCTTGCTCTTTTGCTTGTCCACATGGGGCTATCACCAAATCATCTTCCAGTACCGTGCCTCAGATTGATTTTAATAAATGTATCGGCTGTATGGAGTGTGTTTATCAATGTCCTGGTTTGGCTATTTTTGGGTATAATATTCCTAAAAATACCATTTTCTTACCTGTTGAATTTGATATGGAAGAAGGAAAAGCTGTTTATCTGGTTGATAATTTTGCCAATATCATTGGCGAAGGGAAAATTGATAAAATTCTTCGTAAGAAAAACCTCACACATATTGCACGTATAAAAACAGAAACGCTGAAAAAAGAAGATTTTCTGAAAGTAAGTGGTTTTATTATCAAAGAAAATATGCCCGAAAAACCTGAAATAAAACCTTACAAAGAAGCTACAGATGCCGAAATATATATGTGTCATTGCGATGATGTAAAGATAGATGATGTGATGGAAATTATAGGTGACAGAAAATTTGTATCTGTAGAAGAAATAAAACATACTACTCACTTAGGTATGGGTCCTTGTAGAGGAAAAAGATGTATTCCACGTTTACGTCAGAATTTGAGGGCAAAGGGAATTGCATTAATTGGTAGTTCTACGCCAAGAGCTCCTTTATCAAACCAAATTACATTGGGTGAATTATATCCATTTAATAAGCACGATAAGGTAATTACTTCTATTGATAATAAAAGAAAAATTATTGAAGTTAAATCTTTAGTAGCCGGTGGTGGTATTGGCGGCAGTAGTTTATTTAGATATCTTGCTGAAGCTGGTTTAAATCCAGTATTGTTAAATTACGGCTTTGGTTCCTCATGGAGAAACATTGCTGGCGGAAGACCAGTGTTTAGTTTACCTGAATTATCTGATATTGCACACCATAATCTTGAACTTTTCAAGAAATTATCTTCAAAGGCGGAGATTGATTTTTCCTTAACTAACTATGTAACGTTTGCTCATGATGCCGAAATGTATAAGACCCTTGAAGATTCTTTGGCATGGCAAAAAGGACACATGGTAAAGCCTGATAAGTTTGTGAATGAAATATCTCCTTACTTTAATAAAAATAACAATAAATATATTGCAGCTCTTATAACATCTGACTGTTGGCAAGCTTCACCTGGAAAAGTAATTGATGCATTGCGTAAAATTGCTATTGATAAAGGTGGCGTATTACAAGAAAACTCTGAATTGATTGATGTTGAAAAGGTAGGGAAAAAGTATATCATCATTGTTCGCAATAATGAGGGAGAATATATAGAATATCATACCGAATTATTTATTAATGCGATGGGTGGAGATGGCGAAAAGTTTGCAAAGAAACTTGGTATTGAAACAGGATTATATCCGGTGAAACATCAGGCATTCATTACCAGAAGACTCCCTATGCTCGGGGTTAATGGAAAATCACTAGACATGCTAATCGATAGACGAAAGTATAAAGGGTTTGTTGCTGTATATGGTCAACAGCTTGCAGAAACTGGTCAGATAATTGGTTGTGCTTCTCCGCAAATAGAGCCCCTCGAAACTGCTAAAGAAGTAAAGTTCAACTCTAAAGAGTTTTCAGAAATAGTTGCTGAAATCTTTATTGATTGGATACCCCAAATATCTTCTGTTGGTTTTCAAGCTTTATGGTCGGGTTATTATACAGAGCCCAAAATGGTTATTGACCCTGAATTAGGTTTGTTCTTGGGCTTAAGAGGACAAGGCTTTATGCTCGGACAATATCTTGCCAAGCTTTATGTGGATAAACTTCTAAACAATTCAGTTCCTGATTATTTTAACAGACTTAAATTAGGACAAGATGCTTTGCTGGAAAAAGCATTTAAATAGTGTCAGCAAGAAAACGCCAATAATTTCGTCACTCTTGTTTTGAAAACAGTCATTTACCCAAGTAAACTACTTGATTTTCAAAACTACGAAAGCCTCATTCTTGACGTTTTCTTATCTGACATTGAGTTTTCTAGCAAACGCTAAATAGAAAAGGAGGCACTTATTTTATGTTTTATATTGATTAGCATAGATTATTAATCAATCCAGTCGCCATTTTCTTTAATTAGTTCTATTAAAGCTTCTATTGCAATGGTAGCTGGTATTCCTTTTCTGATAACTTGTTTGCCTTTGTATAAATTAACTTTATCGGCACCGGCACCAACATAACCGTAATCTGCATCTGCCATTTCGCCAGGACCATTGACAATGCAACCCATAATACCAATCTTTAAGCCTTTCAAGTGTTGGGTTTTTGCTTTGATAATGGATGTTGCCGCCATAATGTTAAACATGGTTCTTCCACAAGAAGGACATGAGATGTATTCTGTCTTTGAAATTCTTGCTCTGGTTGCTTGAAGAATATTAAAAGAGGTTGAATTTACTATATTTCTTGGTGTATTTTTATCTGCTGCAATCCAAACCCCATCTATTAAACCATCTATCAATAAGGCACCAAAATCCATAGCTGCCAATAATTGCAATTTATCAATGCTTTGATTAGAATAATTTCTTTTAATAATTACAGGTGTTTTACATTTATTGGCAATTAGCGAAAAAATAGTTTTTCTTTGTTCAGCCATACCATCAATACTATCGGTTTCAATTATTAAAACAATGGATGTATCTTGCTTTAACTGTGCAATAAAACCCTCATCTAACTCATTTGATGAAATACTGATAAAGTTAATGGTATTTGATTTGATTTTAGTTTCTAGAAATGTCTTTTTGTTGAAAACTGGAAAAACATTGTCTTTTCCTAAGTTCGCTTTATAATTGTCTGAATTAACCAATATTTGAAGATAATCTGGTAATTGACAAGTAGCATTTCCTATATAGATTAAATCGCTGGCAGTATCTTTTTTTAGCCATTTCTTTGTAACAGTTGAAAACTCATATCCAATAGCGGTCAAATCTTTTTCAGTAATGTTTTTTAGGTCACTAAAATCGGCAATAACAATGGGTACATTGTTTCCACCAATGTGTTTGATGGTTGTTGTTTCTCTTTTGGTATATTCAAATGGATTAATTTGAAAATGTTCTTCTATTAAAGGAAATTCAGTTTGTGGTCTATTATTATAACGTTCTACAATAATTTTAGCAACAGGCAATTCTATCTCAGGTTCTTCGGTAAGAGAAACCCTGATGGTATCACCAATTCCATCTTCAAGCAAAGCACCTATGCCTGCTGCAGATTTTATTCTCCCATCTTCTCCTTCGCCAGCTTCTGTAACACCTAAATGTAATGGATAGTTAATATTTTCTTTAAGCATTCTATTTACCAACAAACGATAGGCTTCTACCATAATACGGGTATTGCTTGCTTTCATAGAAAGAACAATGTTTTGGAAATTCAACTCTTCACACAAAAGAATAAACTCCATTGCCGATTCCACCATTCCTTTTGGAGTGTTCCCATATCTGCTGACAATTCTATCAGATAAAGAACCATGGTTGGTACCAATGCGAATTACAGTATCATGTTCTTTACAAATTTTGATTAAAGGACTAATCCCCAATTTAATTTTTTGAAGCTCTTCGTTATATTCTGCATCCGTATAATTGAGTTTTGCAGAACTCTT
>Ga0210016_1004343_pt1 | contig 12098 bp, 12 predicted proteins | sample CryGeyCG2014_300_FD_185454 | JGI IMG/M metagenome (GOLD analysis project Ga0210016, IMG submission 185454) | Groundwater microbial communities from aquifer - Crystal Geyser CG02_land_8/20/14_3.00 (SPAdes) (version 2) | ecosystem: Environmental > Aquatic > Deep subsurface > Groundwater | place... | reverse complement strand
GTTTTCAAAAGCACTATTTACAACCGCAGAGCCGCCAGACAGAGATTTGCCATACAGACACTGCTGCGCCAGCCAACCTGACAGATTCTTGACTGTTCCTAATTACTTCCGAAAGTTGCGCAAAGGATTTATCTGCACTTGGTTGACGCGATTGCCAACCTAACTCAAGCCTATTGACGCTCAGTTGCGCCGGAGAACGCGCCAGTAGAATTCGACGAACTTCCCTGTAGGGGTGTAGCGAGAAATCTCACTATTATCCAATCTTGCTAGCACGTTCAAAGCAGCGTTATAGTCAGCCGGAGCACATCCCCGTTTCCACGATAAAACTTATCGCCAACGCGCTTACCTTTCAGCAAGCCGTTAGTCGAGTCCATCTCGCGATGTATAGGCCGCATTAACCAAGACATGCTTGGCTTTACGCAGCTCAAACATTTTTAGCTGCCGTGGCTATGTCTTCGATGCTTTGCATAAACTTCCTGAGTGCGTTTCAGAAACGGAATATACAAGCAGCGGTTATTATATGGCTGTGGTAGCTGACAAACACGGCGAAGAGTTTTGAATGAGCAATTTTTACACTTAAAGTGCAAAGTATTTAGATATACGAAATTTGGTATCCTTGCTGAACTACACAGGAGATAACATGACAACCCAACCCAGCATCGTAGTAACAGACGCAGCAGGATTTACCAACCACACTGGCCGGGCCTGCATACTGGTTGATATTAGCCGCGAAACCATTGAAAAAAAGGATTTGGCCAGCGTACTTGAGCGTCTGCATGTGCTCAATGACTCAGCCGAAAGCACCCGACGATATGAAAGCTCAATGATGCTGATGTTTAGCGGATATGACGACGATCTGCGGGAAATACCGGAAATACCGGAAGTAAGAGAATTCGTACAATCACTGGTGCAGTTGTGGCCTCATTTCATCTGGTTTTTATCGCGCGGCACAGGCTCAATAGCGTTGCTGATGGCGTTACTGTGTGAAGTCACTGTGATACGAAGTGAAGATGGTTTCGGCACACGCTTTAAAAGAGCCGGAGAGCTTGATGCAAGATTTATGGAATTGGTCAACCGGGGTAGATGCCTGTTCGATCACTACCAGATAGAGCAGTCGGCAGTGGATATGTCGATTGAAAGCGCAATCACAGACTTGTGCTAACACCGGGCCAGCTCACATAGACAGTATTGGGTACACAAACTTGAACTCAGATAAAATTCCACTTGCAACCCAAGCTTTATTTTTGCAACAGAAACTGCAGCGCTGCGCCACGGCGAAGAAATTGAGGACAGCGGCTGCACGATTTGGCTGGGCAAAGAATGTCCGGTCGTGAGTGAAGGGAAAGTAGAGTCCGTCCACGAAGTATGGGTGGAGGATCGAAGAGGACGGTATGCAATTCTCAAAGGCTTCGGGTTAGAGAAGGTCGAGAGAATCATAGAGATAATTGGGAGGGACGATGAAAATTGATTTTTTGGGGGATAGCTCAAAATATGTAGGGGAAATTGCAGAGGGTTCAGAAGTAATTGGCGTGATTGAGCATGAAGGTATTAAAGGCGCGTTGGTGTGTATTACAGATTTTGGATCGTATCGCCAGTTCGTCAGTGCTGAAGAATCGAATTCCTTGCCGCAATTGCAAGTGAAGAAGTTGCTGGCCAGCGATGCTGCGGTGAGAGTAAGTCTGGCCGCTCAAAAGGTGCGAGAAGGCATTCGTCCTGCACGCGTATCCAGAAAGGTGAAGTCTTATCCAATATTGTGGACAGGGGAAAGCCTGAGATATTTGAAGGAAGAATTTCACCGTTCGGAAGAATTCATGTTTCAGGTGGTGACGGCGTTCAGAAATGACAATTTCGTATTCAGACTTGAGGATGTTCAAAACACCAATGGCTTGAACGCAGAAACGGAAGCATTTATCAGCCAAGAAGTCGCCTTTATCTTGCATAAGCACGGATTTGGTTCGGCTGAGTTTGACCAGAAAAAGCTCGGGTATGCGCTATCAAATTTCAAAACGGTCTGGCAGGACTTGGCGTTTACGCTGTCAACATCCTTGAATGACGTGACGTATGAAGAAGGGCAGTTGGTATCTGATCACCTTGAACTGACGCGCGGTGCTGAAGAATGGCGGGTAAAGGTCACTTACGGTGAGAAAATACTGGAAGGCACCATCGTAGGTTTGGCAGAAGCAGAATCATTATCGTCATCGCTCGGTGCAGCCAGAGCCGCATCTACATCACCAGGAACAGTCAAATACCTTTCAACATTAAGTAACGTCAGGCTCAATAAAACCAAAACAGAAAGTGACGGTTCGTACCGGATCAGCAATGAACTGTCTTTGGTCTTTCAGAAACATGAACAATTCATTGTTGAGGACTAACTATCGAGGCTTTGCCAGAACGCGGTAGGCGCGTCTGCAAGCCTCTAGGTCGAACATTCCGAAGTGGCATGCGTCAGGGGTGATACAAAGCTCTGTAGCGAGCCACTGATAGGCTTCACTTCGATTCCGAAAGGTTCTGTTCTTGCCATCCCATAGCGCATTGAACAATTGCTTGGTGGTCTTACGAGCATTGCGCGTTTTTTCGTCAGCCAGCGTGCCTAATGGAAGATGGGTGCGGGGGTGCAAACCCACATAGGCATTGCAGCGTTGATTGGAACACAGATACACCCACGGCCATGTACCGAAGGATTTTCCATACACGGCATCATTGTTCTTGATGTTCACCTCAGCATTGCAATAAGGGCAAACTGACGGAATGGGCAAACTGTGTTTCACACGCTTGAGCGCATGATGGTCTGGATTCCAAGGCGTGTATTTTGTGTCAGGTAACATGGAGATTCGGCTTTATAAAACTTACTCTCAGTGTAAACTTATCGAACGTTCTACCAAACATTTAATCTTAGGTGGGGATAACTAACCTTCCATGGAGCTACCGTGAATCAATGCACTCAACAAAAGAATCTCGACGTAATTGACAGCGCAAATAATTATCAATCACCATTCGGGCCGGCAGATAACGAGTTGTTACAGAGGGAGTTTGTAGATCACCTATCGCAGTCGGTGGAAAAAGGCTTGAATGCCAATAAACTGGGTGCACTTCAGTCCGGTGATCGCACACGAATTGCGTTAGCAATATCAGAATTAGCGTTATTCAAAATCTTGAAGAACTCAAATGGCGCGGGTGAAATTGTGCGTGCGTGTGTGGCGACAAGAAATAAGGGCATCACAGTTTTCTTTAGAGGATTGATGACTCATTATCTCAGAGCAGTCTTATTTCAAAAGGAAAATATTTTCAAAAGGCTGATGAACTAAGCGGCAACATTAAAGGCAATAATTTCGTGCGGCGCTCTTTCGTAAAGTGGAATAACCATTATTTTTATTCCTATGTTGATTTGATAACTAGACCGCAGTTCGTTACGGAATCCTGAAAAAAGCAATTAAATCCATTCCGAACCTATGCATCGAGCAGCAACCCTTGTACTGAACAACAATGGGTTTGGTTTACTGGCGCAAGCCATTTGTAAAGCGTTCGTATTCAGACCGAAGGTGGAGTACGGAGAAATCCCCTTTGAAGCCCATGACATCGAACAGCATCTGATCGTCCGCACCCATATTGATCAATTCACCGGCGAAGGTGTTCCGTAAGGTCTGGCCACAGGCCCGAGCATCAATAATTCCAGCGGCATTCAGCAGGGCACGCATACGGCGATAGACGGTGGAGGGGTGCATGGAAGAGGTGAGGGTGTTCTGATCATCACGGCGGTGTCTGACTAGGGCAGGGAACAGCACACGCCCCAAGTCTTTCTCCGCATCCCGATAAGGCATCCAGGTAGCCAAGGCATCAACAGCCAGAGGAAGCAAGGGAATACGACGCTCCATATTGAAACCGGAACGGGGAACAATAATTAGCCCCGGAACAGATGTGCAATTAACGGACAACCGAATAATCTCATTGGTCTTCATTCCCGCCCCAACGAGCACCGCTGCGACCGTTGCATCTCGGCACACCGCCCAAAGGTCAGCATATTTTGCTTTTTCATCTATTTCATCTATTTCATCTATTTCAAACCCCGCCGCCGCATCCTTGGCCTCCTTCAACATCGACCGGACGTAATTTTCCAGCTTTTGCTTTTCTTCTCTATTTAGGAAGCGCATCGGATCGTTCCGGCGCGTATGCACCTCTTGAACCCCCGCAATCCGGCCTGGGTTTAAGACAGGCATCCCAAGTGCAATTAAGTGGTCATAGACTCTCTCAATCAATTTGACGTATCTCCACCCCTGTTCCTTCTCCAGCCCTTCACGGTGCAGGAAACTCGCTACATGGTGTCCTTCCACCTCGTCCAGAGATAGAACAAACATATCGAGATTGCGAAGGAATTTCCCCCACATTGAGATTCGGACGCGACGCGTGGAATCAGCCACGGGTTGTCGGGACAGCCATGACGAGAAAGCTAAGGCAGGGGAAGCAGACCAATCCCCAAGGGAGTCGAAGAGATCAACTTGGGAGGTATTGATAGTTTTGTGGTTGTCCGTTAATTGCACATCAGTCATGGCGCATGCTCCTTCACTATTTTGATTACCTGTTTGCATCGTGTGTTGGGTATAGAACGTTCCGCATTTGGGTTACGAGCGGAGCAGGGCAACCGCTTGCGCGGTTGTCTTGTTCGGCAAGTAAAGGGGGTTGGTGGCGGGCACGATTTACCAACTCCGTGACATCATCCAAGCGCAAGCCACGAATTGTCACCGCTCCAACATGCCAACCATCACCCACGTTGATATGCTGCAACTTCAATGGGCTTGCACTCGATACCCGATAATGAGCGTAACCGTCAGCATAGGGGAGGTGGATGATTGCGCCAACGACCTCACCATCAGGCAACGCCGCAGCTTCCGCGCACAACCGTTCAAAAGCGACATCACTTCTCTTCATAAAGTCTGAGAAATTTTCACCATCTTTTTGAGTAAAGTCAGCCGCTATCTTTTTCGGTGTTACTACGAGTTGAGCCATTTTTGATTCTCCATGAGTTGATGACCAATCTTAGCAAATCAGCACTAATCCAAAACAAAAAACCACTTACAGTTGTAAACTTACCCGTATATTCCATGCTTTACTGCAGCAAAAGATGATTTTTGTAGAATACATGGCGTAGATATTGCACCACTCGTCTGCCGGGCGTAAAATCACACCTGTAGCCGCAAGTCGCCAGCTCTGTGTGGGCGTAAAAGGAACGCAGAATTTCACCCGCTAGCATCCGTTAGCACCTCGTATCAACCTGTAGCATCAATCCATCGAACTGAACCTGAGTACCATCACGCCTGCCCGTGCGCTTCTGCGCGCGCAACCGCGACCTGATTCGGGTTTTCAATTTTTCAGCTACGGCTGAAATTCGCCGCTCCACGCAAGGAGCATTTCAAACGATGCAGATACTCTGCATCAATCTAAACCCATCGCGGGACAGTATTCTCCGCAAGGGGATAACTGTTCTCGCAGAATCTTGGAGAACAACATGAACACAAAAAAAGACGAAGCACGCGGCTGGCTGTATGGCATAGCTGGTAAATACCTGCCAAGCAACGCGCGCCAGTACACCTTTAAAACTATGTCGGGAGAAGTTCATACCTCGTCACTCGGTTTTCAAGTGGACATAGCACCGGCTGAAGGCAAGGTTGTTGATGAAAACGATGACTGGTTGTTAGTCAAAGTGGGGCGCACGGAATTCTTCATAGCATCGAAGGTGCTGCTGCAATCAATTCCTGAAATCGGTTCGACTGTCCGCATCACGCCTTACCATCGCCGTCGTTTTGATGGTAAAGAGGTTGGTGCTCCGGACGTAACCGACAGTGGAAATGGCTTCCAGTGTCAATCATTCAGGCTCGGTGATGACAACAGCCGAATCCCTCTCGATAAAGCTCAACTACAATCATCATTCCTTCGGGATATGGTGAATCAAATCGAGAAATTGCCGGTAGGTGATGGTGTTCGCAACATTGGTAATGCACTTGTTGATGCTGGCGGCGCAAATCCAGGGCTTGCAGGTTACAAAGACATATCTGACTATGATGCAGCAGTCGTACCTCCAAGCATCGGTTTCAATATTGACACACAGAAATTCAAAGGCGTGTTGGTAGTGGAGTACAACCGTTCAATGGACTACTACAACATCCTTCTACTGGATAACGGTGAGGAAGTTAAGCGTGTCGAGGACGTGGATTTCACAACCTTGGGCGCAGTAGTGATTGATCTTGTGGATGACGGCTTGTGGAAAATCGCAACAGTCGAAATCTTGAAAAAAGCCCCGAAGAAAAAATCGGCTTAATTAACTTGTTCTCATCCAGAAACGTAACAATTTGATTTAGCTGGCGCAGATGGTCTGAGCGTTGAAGGTAACCATGCTTTCCGTTATCTCTTCAGAAAGGAAACTGGAATACCCGGCACTATTCACTGGGTTCAGCCAAGCAAACATGGTGTTCAAGTAGGTTTCACGCTGGATAAGGCTCACATCCGAGTTCAGTGCGAGTACCAACATGATGCACCAGCAATAGATTGGGATGCTTTAACAGAATATCGTTAGACTTCCCTAGAGCAAAAATCCCCACTCGGCCATTGGCTTGGTGGGGATTTTTTTGGCTTCAATTACAACAGCGATGTCGTGCTGTTCTCTCAGTGTGCATACCTAGCACGTTGCGCCACTAATGCAATATATTAGATGTGTTCTACAATTTTTTAGATTTGTGTGATATATTGCAGGCTGTGTTAATCACTAAGGATTTGGTATGATAGTGGCTATGACCTATGATGAATTCAGACGACAAATTGGCAAGGCGGGGCTAACCGTAAAAGGGTTTGCTGAGCTTATAAAACAAACGCCAAACTCCATTACCAATTACGCCGCGCAAGGCGAGGTTCCTCCTCATCTGGCAATTATTTCTGCGTTAATGGGAGATATGGCAGAGGCAGGGCAGGATTTTCGCGTAACACTTTCGCGGATTCAATTTGATGCAGGTAAGCCGCGTGGTGGTGCTGTTAAAGGGCGATTTGGTGGAACTAAGCAGGACAGCAGCAATTAACCGAAATATAACCGAAACAAAGACTTGACTTTTAAAAAGTGACCATATAATGACTACCAAGCCAAGCCAAGCCAAGCCACTAGAAGAAAACACACGCGAATATGTGCTCGGGCATACACAGTTCGCACAAGAATTAGCCGTGCTTGCGAAAGATATTCGGAAGATTGCTGAAAAAGCTCCGAATGAGGCAACAATCGCAACCAACTTTGAACTGAAGCTTTACGGCCAGATGAAACACCGATTGCAAGTAGAGTTTGAGCCGATAAAAGAACAGTCAATTGCCACCAAACGACATATCAAAAAAGGACGTTTGGACTCACGCATTGGGGCACTCGTTATCGAATACAAGCAAAAAAGCCAACTTGACACGCCCAAAGTTCAAGCCAAGGCTGTTTCGCAAATCAAGAATTATCTCGAACACTTGCCCGATGACTTCAAGCGTGGTGCGGTGGGTGTCCTGACCGATGGTTGGCGAATCAAGTTCATATCCTGTGGTGACGGGAACGCCTTTGCGGAAACTGCATTTGAAGACCTGTCAGGAGCGCATCTACTACGCATCATTCGCGGCGTTCTGTCACTGGAGAAGAAAGCGTTAACGCCGAACAACCTAATTGCGGGTTTTTGCGATGGCGAAACCAGTCCAGCCAAACAACTTGCTCTAGCTCTTTACGATGCATTAAGCACTCATCCAACTGGTCGCTCCAACATGCTGTTCCGTGAGTGGCAGGCAATTTTCCGCCTAGCGCACGATGATTTATCTAAACAAAAAGCCATTGAAGATCGACGCAATGCATTGGCTGAGACATTGGATATTGTCATAGCCAAGAGCGACAACGATACGGAATACAAGGCACTATATGCAGTTCAAACCTCTTACGCCATCATCGTCAAAGTGATTGCATTCAAGGTTCTGTCGAGCATTCGAGCAAACGATAAAGCTACGGGATTTGCAGAGCTGGCCGAGTGCTCAACGGAAACTTTGCGGTCACACCTGGATAGATTGGAAAGCGGAGCCATTTTTCGCCAAGAAGGTTTTGGCAACCTACTGGAGGGCGATTTTTTCGCGTGGTATTGCACGCACGAACAATGGGATAAGCCAATTGGTGATGCAGTTAAACAAGTATTCTCCATTCTCGCGGAGTATGAAGACCATCACATGTTCGATGGCGGTCGTGTGCAGGACTTGTTCAAAGACCTGTATATGGCAATTATTCCAGACAAGGTGCGCCACAGCTTGGGGGAGTTCTACACGCCGCCATGGTTGTCAGAGCAAACTATTCTGGAAGCGCTGGGACTGGATCGCCAGAAGAAATGGACTGCATTAGACCCATGCTGTGGTAGCGGCACTTTCATTACCACACTTATCCGCCTTGTGCTGGAAGAGTCAACGGGGTTGTCAAACCAAGAAAAGTTGCGTGATGTACTGGCTCGTGTAAAAGGTATTGATCTCAATCCACTTGCAGCACTGACTTCCAGAATTAACTATTTTATCAATCTCTCACACCTGATTGGCGAAGAGGATGAGTTTGATGTGCCAGTCTATTTGGGCGACGCATCCTATGTGCCTAAGCCCAAAAAGATTGGGAAGGTGCTGTGCTTAGAATATGTCATCAGCACTGAAAAAGGACCGCTAAACCTATTACTTCCTCAAAGCGCAGTTGCCGACGTGGCTCTGTTTTCCAAGACCATGACCAAATTGGAAACCCATATTGAAAACGAAAATGAGACTGCCGTCGCGAAGGAACTCCGCAGCATTATTTCGCCCTCCGATTTAACTACAGAGGTAAAACAGGAGATTGCCAAGTTAGCAAAAAACTTGGTTGACTTACAACGTAACAAGTGGAATGGCATTTGGGCGCGGATCATCAGCAATTTTCTAACTACAGCGAACTTGGGGAGGTTTGATGTCATCGTCGGCAACCCGCCTTGGATTGATTGGAAGAACCTGCCGCAGGGCTACCGAGAACGGATTAAGCAGTTGTGTGTTGACCGACGCTTGTTTTCCGGCGATGGCATCACTGGCGGCATCAACCTGAATGTGTGCGCGCTTATCGCCAATGTTGCTGCACAGAACTGGTTGAAGGACGGTGGCATTATTGGTTTTCTCATGCCAGAAAACTTGATTTTCCAGCAGTCCTATGAGGGGTTCAGAAAATTCTACCTAGATGACGATAAGCGACTATATTTCCAGCGCTTGGTCGATTGGAACAAATCAGGCAAGCCGTTTGCCCCAGTAGGGCACCGCTTCCTTGGTTTCTTCATAGGAAAGCATGTACGTGATTATTCTCAAGGGGTACCAGTTATACAATTTGAGAAAAAGCCAAGCAGTAAAAAAGAAAACATTTTCCCACTGAAAGACTACGCGCATTGCCAACGTTTTTCCGACATGGCGCATATTTTTGATCGCACAGATACCGTGGCTCTAACCACAGGCACTAGCACAGCGTTTAGTTATGCAAAAAACATTGAAGAAGGAGGGAAGTTTGCACTCGTAACGGGCGAATGCACCTACCTAGGGCGCGAAGGCGTTGAAGTATTTCCCCAGGAACTGTTTCTACTGACAGTCAGCAAAACCAAAGGTAAAAACGCATATGTAACCAACTATCAAAGTGACCGCTCAAAACACAAGGTAGCTGCGGGCAGTTTTCTGATAGAAACGGACATGCTCCACCCATTAGTCAAAGGCACCGATATTGAGCGCTTTCATGTCGAATCGTCACCGTATGTCGTCCCATTTCCATACGATGACTGTGCGCGATCCCCTATTGATAGCGAGCGACTTACAACATTATCTCCAAACCTAATGAAGTATTTCAACGCTAACCGCTCTTCGTTTGAAGAACAAACCACCTACAACGATAAGATTATTGGCAAGAAGCACAAAAACGAGTTTTACGCATTGGCGCGTGTAGGTCTTTATTCCTACGGAAACTATTTTGTGGCCTTTCGTGATAACACGAAATGGCAGGCTGCTGTGGTATCGAAATTGCCAGTACCATGGTCTGATGATGGTAAGCGTCCTGTGTTTCAAAACCATGCCGTGTCCATTTCTCAGCACGCTGATGGCGCGTTCATCACTGAAGACGAAGCTCATTACATCTGCGCTATATTTAATGCGCCCATTGTTGCGCAATTCATTCTTAAATCCAGCGATAGCCGAACCTTCAAGATCAGACCGCCAGTGAATGTTCCACGTTTCGATCCCAAAAATAAGACGCACAGAAAGTTGGTGGCATTATCCAGGCAGGCTCATATCGACTACGCCAACTCTGATGTGATGGCACAGATCGACCAAGAGCTAGATTTAACTTACTATGCCTTGCTGAAAGCACAATCTACCGCACTTGCTGATGACAAGGCAATGACAGAGAGAGAAGCTGGGTAAATTTCGATGATAATTGGAACTATGATATGTTTCGCTGATCGGTCGAAAGCCCCGGCCAGACACCGTAAACAATATCTGAAAGGGCAACAAAAGCTTTCCATTCGTATGAATGCATTTGCTCAGGCCGGCGAACCGAACCAAACGTACGCACATAATGAATATCAACTTCGTTGAACAAGCGCATGAAAACATCTTTGACGCTTCCTTCACCAGACAGGTCAACGCCATACTGCCCGTAGCTGTTCTGAATCACTTTCATTTCCACACCCGATTGGAATACACGGACATTTTTATTCAAGTGATTATTCAGTTCGACAAAAACATCACACAGCGTACGCAAATCAGCAGCAGTTGAACTTGAGTTTTGTAATTGATACATAGTTTGTCCTTTCGAGACGATAGATTCATCCCTTACGGGAATTTTCTGGTTTGAAATGCCTCTTGCGTGAGGCGGCGATTTTTCAGCAGGACGCTGAAAAAGGGATGACCAGTGCGGTCGCCACTTGGCTCAAAAAAACCAAATAACTACAGCACTAAAAATCGTTTTGGGGGGAAAGTCAGACTGCTATACTGGCCATAACAGGAGAAAATCATGGTCAAATTAGAAGTAATTGAGGGTGGTCGAGAAGATGTTGCACAACAAGCGTTGTCAGCTTTGCTGACCGGGGACGATGCACAGTTTGAAAAAATTTTCAACACTATGCAACCTGCCCCAGTCAATCTTAGCCTTTGTGGTGGAACGCAACTTCGTTGCGAGCAACCAGTTCTTGATCAATCAGACGCAGACAAAACCTGATGTCGGCAGCAGTTTGACCTCTTTTGTTTACCAACTTCAATAGTCTTAAAAGCTTATCTTGTTTGGCCTCGATCTCTTCATCTTTGCCTTCGTTAAGAAAGCGTAAAAATTCAGTCATTTCTTGCTTATCCATTTTTATACTCCAAAAATAAAGGACAGCACGCCCGTAAAGGTCATGCCCGTCCGGGTTTAAAAACATAGTTTTCCTGTCGGAGGACAGGGAGTGAGTGCCAGAAGAACACCACTCCACGAGGAAATAATGTCGAAACTGGCATGAAGTTGAAGCGAAGTTGAAGCCTGCTAACCACCTACGGTTAGCGATCAGAGCACCACTAGGGCGCAAGAAACCATCATTCCGATAGGCACTGCCAAAGGGAATCCATATAAGAATGGGGGTGTTGTTTTTTCGGGCGTGGAAGCCCTGAGAGTGCTGACGTAAATCAGCGGTTGAAATTCTGCGTTCCTTTAACGCCCACGCAGAGCTGGCGAATTGCAACTACGAGTGCGACTCTACGCCCGGCAGACGAGGGGTGCAATATCTTCTACCGTATTGAAAGACCGTACTGCAGAATGCCCTAACCTCCAGACAACGGAGATCAGGGACATCTGGTTAAGCTGCTTTCTTGTACGGTTCAGCCCAAACTAGCACGGGCTTAACGAATATTGTGTGTGCAAACTCAATAATGGATTGACCACTCCATACATCGAGTGCTGCGCGATCCAATTCACTGAAGCCGTAAATTGGCGTTATGGTTGCTGTCACTTCAGGTTCACGCAGAGTACCTGTATTTTCCAGAGAGACATAACCCACTTCTGACTTCCCTTTCGACAGATAGAAGTTTGAAACACTTCCATT
>Ga0210016_1004333_pt1 | contig 12112 bp, 10 predicted proteins | sample CryGeyCG2014_300_FD_185454 | JGI IMG/M metagenome (GOLD analysis project Ga0210016, IMG submission 185454) | Groundwater microbial communities from aquifer - Crystal Geyser CG02_land_8/20/14_3.00 (SPAdes) (version 2) | ecosystem: Environmental > Aquatic > Deep subsurface > Groundwater | place... | reverse complement strand
AAGCGATTTTTTCCAAAGCGCTCGCCAAGCCCTCGGGATAACGGGTTAATAACGCGCCACTGGCATCCGCCAAAAATTCCCTTTTTCTGGAAATCGCCATTTGCATCAGCATTGCCGCGATGGGCGCCAAAATCGCCAAAACGATTCCAATAACCATCAAAATCGCCTGCGCTTGTCCGCCACCCTCCCTGTTTCTTCGTCCTCCTCCAAAAAACGTGGAACGCAAAAACATATCGGAAAGAATGGAGATAAACCCGACCAAAACAACCACAGCAGTTGATAAAAGCATATCGCGGTTTCCAATGTGCGACAATTCATGGGCAATCACGCCTTCCAATTCTGTTTTATTCAATTTTCCCAAAAGCCCCTTCGTCACCGCCACCACCGCATGCTCGGGATTGCGGCCCGTGGCAAAAGCGTTCGGCTGATTTTCATCAATAATATAAATTCTCGGCAGGGGCAAACCGGCGGTAATCGCCAGATTTTCAACAATATTATAAAGTTCGGGATTGTCCTTTTTTTCAATCGGTTGCGCCCGCGCCATTTTTAAAACAATTTTATCGGAAAACCAATAAGCGATAACATTCATTATAATGCTGAAAAAAACGGCGAAATATAAAATTGACGAATTATTATAAACTCCGCCGAAAAACCAGCCAATTCCGATAACAACAATCAAAAAAGCCGTGAAAAGCAACCATGTTTTGCGAATATTGGAATCTTTTTGGGAATAAAGAGTCATAACCTCACAATATCTTTTATTGTAATCGCTATCATTAACAATATTAACAAAGCGAAGCCGATGCCGTTCGCTATTTTTTCAAATTTCGGATTTAACGGCGAACCTTTTATTTTTTCAATCGCCAAAAACAGCAATCTTCCACCGTCCAGCGCCGGAAAAGGAAAAATATTAATCACCGCCAAATTCAACGAAATCATCGCTAAAAGCTGAAGCAGATAAGCGAATCCCAAAGTGCCGGCTTGCGCCGTTAATTTGACAATACCCACCGGACCGGCGACTTGCTCCAAATTCGCCTTACCGACAAATACTTTGGCAATCAAATCATAAATCGCGACGAAAATCATTTTCATTATTTCAATGGAAGTTTTTAATCCTTCCCAAAGACTTTCCCCTATATTTTTTTTCGGAAAACCCGCGCCAATTAAACCGATTCCCAAAGCGCCCTCGCCATTGGGCGTATTTTTAATCATTCTCGGAATAACTTTTAAATCCAATTCATCGCCATTTCTTCCTATTTTTAAATTGATTTCTTTCCCCCTGTTTTCATTGATATAATTGATAAATTCCTCGGTGGTGTTATATCCAATAATTTTATCACTTACTTGAAGACCAATTTCAATTGCCGGACTGTTTGCTTTAACGTCGGTAATCACAACCGCTTGCGGAACACCAATTGAAAAAACCAAAGAAATCACCAGCCAACCAAGTAAAAAATTAAATAAAACGCCGGCAGAAATAATAACCGCCCGTTTCCAAATTTTCAAAGACGCAAAATTTCTTTCCATCGTCGGATTTCCGCCGTCTTCGCCTAAAATCTTGACGAATCCGCCGAACGGCAAGGCGTTTACGCTATAAACTGTTTCCCCAATTTTTTTGCTCCAGATTTTCGGCGGTAAACCAAAACCGAATTCTTCAACCAATAAGCCGAATTTCTTGGCAACCAAAAAATGTCCGGTTTCATGGACTAAAATTAAAATTGATAAAAAAATTATAACGAAAATTATTCCGATTAACATATATAGTATAAATTTTCAATTATCAATTTCTAATTTCCATTAAATTTTCAATGATTTAATTTACAAACTTTATTTTTATTATTGTTTTGTGTTTGAAAATTGAAAAATTGATTCATTTATTGAGAATTGAGAATTAAAAATTGAAAATTACTTCACTCTTCTATCTCCTTTATCTTTTTTTCCAACATCTCTTCAATATCTTTATTCGCTTTATCAATTGATTTTTGAATCTGCTCTTTTAATTTAAATTCTTGGTCTTCGGTGATTTCTCCGTTTTCTTCCCGCTGTCTGATTTTTTTATTGACTTCGTCGCGCAATGAACGGATTTTAATTCGCGCTTCCTCGGATTCCTTTTTAACCACTTTTGCCAATTCTTGTCGACGCTCGGCTGATAACGGCGGTAAATTAATTCTTATCAAATTGCCGTCTGTATTGGCGCTCACGTTTAAATTTGACGATTCAATCGCTTTGGCAACAATGGAAACCGCCTGTCTGTCCCAGACCGAAATTAAAATCTCCCGCGGCGGATTAACACTGATTGAGCCCGCTTGTTTTATCGGCATTCTCTGCCCAAAATAATCAATTGAAATATCTTCCACCAATTTCGGCGAAGGCCGACCGCCGCGAACAGCGGCAAACTGGCTTTTCAGATATTCCAAAGATTCTTTAATTTTTTGTTCTAAATCTGCCATAATTGTTGACCGAGCACACAAAATTTATATTTCTGTTTATTATATATCATAATTGTGTGCTCGGTCACTACAATTATGAGCACCGAGCACTCAACGCTTTGAGTGCTCGGTAAAGGTTTTGTAAATAAAATTTCATCGCCTTTGGCTCGAAATTTTATACAAAGCCCTTTATCTAAACACATCAATAATTGACGCCAATAAATGTTGTGGCACGCTTAAAACTATATAAATAATTCCTGGCACATTTTTCAAATAAATCTTGAAAAAAGAAACGAGGAATCCTCCCCAAATTATTATTAAAACCGCGATAGGCATTTTAGTTGTAATTTTTTATTTGTATTAAACCTTTTAATAAAAGTTAAACGTTTAAGCGTTTCTTTCAGTTGACCGACATTTTTCACAGAATCTTTCCGCAACTCAATAATTAAATTTTTTAAATACTCATCTATTTTATCCTTTTCAATAATTTCTTCAAGTCCCATTTTTAATATTGAAGCATCTGCTTTTTCCATAACTGTTGTTCCCGAAAAATAAATTTTTTGCAAACGCGACGCCAAAGGAGTTAAAAGAGAATTTTCGTCTTTAGCGATAAAAATAATCAAACTGCCTTCCGGCGAATCTTCAACGATTTTAAGAACCGCGTTTTGCGCTTCAGGAGTCAAACTGTCGGCATTTTTGATTATTACCGTCCTTTTGGGAGACAAAACCGGTTTTTGATATAAAAAATTTCCGATTTTTTTCGCTTCATCAATTCCTATAATTCCCTTTTCATCTGGCAAAATAATAAAACATTCTTCCAGAATGTTTTTTTCTAATGGCTTAAATTCTTTATTTTCTAAATAATTGGCAAGTGATAAAGAAAAAATAAATTTTTCTTCGCCAGCTTCACCGAAAAAAAGATAAGCGTGAGAAAGTTTGTCAACATCGGCTAATTTTTTAAAATTTTTTTGAAGTTTTTCGTAACCAACCATATATTTCATTCTCTAGTTCCTAGTTCCTAGTTACTAGTTACTAGTTACTAATTCCTGATTATTTACCTTTTATTTAACAACGTTCTCTTATACGTATCTAAATGAGTTAAAATTATGCCGGAACCGCGGGCGACGCAAAACAACGGCTCTTCGGCAACATAAGAATTAACATTAAAAATTCTTTTGAAAAATTCCGCCAAATTCATAATTTGAGAACTGCCGCCGGATAAAATAATCCCCTTTTCCATCACATCGGCGACAAGCTCCGGGGGAGTTTCATTAAAAACTTTTTTAATCGCCGCCGCGATTTCCATCAAATAAGGATTAATGGCTTCGGCAATTTCGTTGGAATTAATGACAACATCTTTTGGCATTCCGGTAATTAAGTCTCTTCCCCTTACTTGGCAGCTTAATTTATTTTTCATCGGCAATGCCGAACCAATTTCAATTTTAATATTTTCTGCCGTCTGTTCGCCAATCGCCAGCGAATGTTTCTTTTTCAGATAATCGGCTATTGCTTGGTCAAATTTATTACCCGCTATTCTTACGCTTGCCCAAGAAACAATTCCGCCTAAAGAAATTATCGCCACCTCCGCCGTACCGCCGCCGATATTGACAATCATATTTCCGGAACGAGCGTTAATGGGAATGCCCGCGCCCAAAGCCGCCAAAATCGGCTCTCTGATAATATACGCTTCCTTGGCGCCGGCTTCTTTTGTGGCATTAATAATAGCTCTTCTTTCAGTTTGAGTTATCCCAGCCGGAGCCGAAACAACCACATCGGGCCTTATAATATTAAACTGGCCGATTGCCGAAGAAATAAAATATTTCAGCATCGCTTTAGTAATATAATAGTCTGCGATAACTCCATCTCTAAGCGGCTGATACGGCCTGATGTCGTCCGGCGTCCTGCCAATCATTTCTTTCGCTTCTCTACCAACCGCCATAACTGTATTTTCCGGCATACTTAAAGCCACAATAGTCGGTTCGTTAATAATAAAGCCGCGTCCCGGGACAAAAACAACCGTATTAGCTGTGCCTAAATCTATTCCTATTTTTCGTATAAACATAATTTTAGATTCTCTTTATTTCCGCTCCCAACTTATTTAATCTTTCATCCACCCTTTCATATCCTCTGTCAATTTCTTCAATGCCGTCTATTATTGACTCGCCTTCGGCAATCAAAGCCGCGATAAGATGAGCCATTCCAGCGCGCAAATCCGGAACTTTTAAATTTTTTCCTTTTAACGGCGTTGACCCGGAAATTACCGCGCTGTGCGGATGTTCTTCGCCGTTAAAACGACAATTTAATTCTCCCAGACACTTTGAGAATACTTTAATGTTTGCGCCCATAAAATTCAAGTCCTCTATATAGCCAAAACGATTTTCATAAACCGTTTCGTGAATAATAGAAACCCCCTCCGCTTGAGTAAGCAATACCGTAAACGGCTGCTGCCAATCAGTCATAAATCCAGGATGAGTGTCTGTTTCCAATTCAATCGCCGAAAGTCCATTATTCCGCCAAAAAACAATCCCATCGTCTTCCACCCGATATTCTCCGCCGACCCGACGCAAAGCGTTCAAAAAAGTTATCAGATGCTCATGAATGGCGCCTTTAATTTTAATTTTATTGCCTTTGGCGGCTGCGGCAAGGCAAGCAAATGAAGCAGCTTCGTTCCTATCCGCTAAAATTTTATGTTTCACTCCTTTCATTTTTTCCACGCCTTCTATATATATGACTCTGTCTGCGCCCAAACCGATAATGGCTCCCATATTTTGCAACATTTTTATAAGGTCAATTATTTCCGGTTCAATCGCCGCGTTTTTAATCGTGGTTTTTCCCTTGGCCAATATTGCCGCCAAAATAGTATTTTCCGTTGCGCCGACCGACGGATAACGAAGATGGACTTTCGCGCCCCTTAATCCGTGAGGAACCGAAGCAATAAAAGAATTTTCCGAAACTTCAATTTCCGCTCCCAAAGATTTTAGCGCGTTTAAATGAATATCAACCGGCCGATTGCCGATTTTATCGCCACCCAAAATCGGGACTTCGGCTCTCCCCTCGCGCGCCAATAACGGGCCCAGCGCTAAAATTGAAATCCTGTTTTTGCGACTCAAAGCCAAAGCTGTCGCGCTTTTAATGGAAGGGGTTTTGATTGACACTATTGGACCGTCTTTCTTTATTTCGCTGCCAAAAGCGCGACAAAGGTCAAAAGTTATTTCCGCGTCTCCTATTTGCGGAAAATTTTCCAAAATACATTCTTCATCGGTTAATAAAGAAGCAATAAGCGCTTTAGTTGCCGCGTTTTTTGAACCCCTCACTTCAATCTCGCCGTCTAACTTTTTATTGCCTTGAACAATGAATCTCATTTGTTTATTATAAATATAATATGTTATAATTTTATAAAAGTCGAACTGTTAAATTTTATAATTAAAAATAAAAAAATATCTTTTGTAATTATTGTCGTTTTAGTTGCCGCCGGCGCATTTTGGTTTTGGCAAAGCCAAAAAAACACAGTAGAAATAAAAAATTCGGAAGACTTTGAGGCGTCCACGGAATTAAGGGTCGGTATTGCCGCCATGATCACTCCGAGTGAGGGCAAGCGTTATTACGAAGATTTGGCAAACTGGTTGGCAAAAAAAACCGATAGAGAACCAAAACTTATTTTCAAAAAAAGTTATCAAGAAATGAATGACGCGATTGAAGCGAAAGAGGTGGATATCGCTTTTATCTGCGCCGGGCCGTATGTGGATGGAAAGAAAAAATTCGGCTTGGAGCTTTTGGTCGCGCCAATGGTTGGTGGCAAAACCACTTACAACTCTTATATTATCGCAAAGACAAACAGCGCCATCAATAAATTTGAAGACCTAAAAGGCAAAACATTCGCTTTCACCGACCCGCAATCAAACACCGGCGCCTTGGTACCGACTTATATGGTTACCAAATTAGGCAAAACTCCGGAAACTTTTTTCAGCAAATTAATTTACAGTGGCGGGCATGATGCGTCAATCAGCGCGGTGGCCAATAATCTTGTTGATGGAGCGGCGGTGGATAGTTTGATTTTTGATTATATAAAAGAACGCAGACCCGGTCTTGTTGATGAAGTAAAAATAATTGAAGAATCTCCGCCTTTCGGCATACCAATGATTGTCGCTCGTCCCGATTTAAATCAAGATTTAAAATCAAAATTAAGAAGCTTTCTTCTTTCAGCCGACTCCGACTCTCAGATTAAAGACGCTCTGGCGAATATGGAAATAGAAAAATTCACGATTATAGACGACAGCGCCTATAATTCAATCCGGGAAATGATTAATTTCATTGAAACAAAAACGCAGTGAAAATATTCTATAAACTAACTTTAATTTTTATCTTTATCGCTCTTTTGCCGAGCTTATCCATCGGCTACTTAAGTTTCAAAAAAGGCGAGTTTATTATTTCTAACGATATTAAAGAACATCTTGTTGGAGAAGCCGATAGTCTGCTTGAATTAATTGACCGCGTTATTTATAACAAACAACAGGACATTATTTCTCTAAGCGAAAGCAGTATTTTAAAAAATGAGAAAAGCGACCTAGGAGAAATAAAAAAAGAACTTTTTAAATTAAAAAATAAAGAACCGGACTATATTTCTTTGTCTTTTTTTAATATGGACCGCATCCGGCTGGTTGATACGAAAGATTTAGACATTGGCGTAAAACACAATATGGTTCCATATTGGGAAGACGCGCTTTTGGGTAAGATAAGCGCGGGCAGAGACATACGCATTGCCGAAGAACTGAATGTCCCCATTATTTATTTCGCCGCGCCGATATATAATAATTCAGGAAAACCCATTGGTGTTGTAACCGCCCGCTATAACCCCAAAAAAATCAGCGAATTAATAAATTCTTTCAAAGAGCAGGAAGAGGATAAAGAAGAATTGGAAATAATTTTAATCAATAGCGAAAATAACATAATCGCCTCTACCGACCCATATCATGAAGGAAAAATTTTAGAGGAAAAAATTTTTAATTTATCGTCCGTCCAACAAGCAAAAGAAGGGAAAAATGGAATAATTGAAGAATATTATCCTCCTAAAAAAAGGAACGCGCTCATATCTTTCGTTTCGGAAAAAGGATTTTTTGATTTTACAGGCAACGGCTGGACGCTCATCACTATAAGCAATAAAGAAAAAGCGTTAGCGCCAATAACAAATTTTAGAAACCAAATTTTTATTTTCAGCGTTTTTATCTTATTTATCAGCGTAATCACCGGGCTTTTTTACGGAAAAACGATTTCCAAATCAATAGAAAAATTAACCGATGTCGCCCAAAAAATAGCCGCCGGAGATATAAAGCAAAGGGCTGTTATTGAATCAAAAGACGAAATGGGTTATCTGGCGAATGTGTTTAACCAAATGATTGAAAAAATAGAAAAAGACCAAAAAGACCTAAAAGAAGCGGAAGAAAAACTTGAAATAAGGGTGAAAGAAAGAATCTTGGAATTGGGAACGTTAAAAGACAATCTGGAAAAAATCGTCACGGAAAAAACCGAGGGATTGCAAAAAAACGTAGATGAATTGGAAAGATTTAAAAGCTTGGCGGTGGGTCGGGAATTAAAAATGGTGGAGTTAAAAAAAGAAGTGATGGAATTAAAAGAACAATTAAAAGAAAAAAATAATATTTAAAAAGTCGATTAAAAATAAAAAATTAAAACAAATAAAAATATGACAAAAAAAATAATTTTCGCGTTAATAATCATCTTGATTCTCGCCGCTGGAACGGCAATCTTCATATTGCAACCATTCGGCCAAAAAGAAAAAACAAATATTGAGAAAGAAAAAAAATTCCTTTCTTATGAACGTTCTATTTACGATGACGAAACAATGCCTTTGGACGGAGCCCACGAATTTTGGCTTAAAGACAATAATGTTTATGTCACGAGCATCAAAGAACACGGTCTACTTGTTTTTAATGTTTCTGAACCGGCAAATCCAAAATTCATTTCCGCTTTTGCCGACAATGATAAAACATCCATGAAAAGAGGGCATACTATAATGTTCCACGCCAATCACGCCTTTATCGGCGCCACGGGTGACAACGCGATTCAAGCTCTTGATATTTCCGACCCGACAAAAATATCGCCGGTAGCCGTAATAAGAGAAAAAGAAGGAGCAAAATCTTGCCTTAAAGGACTTCACGGAATGGGTTTAAACGGAGATTATCTTTACGTGGCCGGAACTAACGACAACGCTCTCTGTTTTTGGAACGTTTCCGACCTTAAAAACATTGAAAGTTCATTTGGGGCGATTTATGACAATGAAGAGCTGGCTCTTGGAAGACCGCACAGCGTTCATTTTATAAAAAATTATATGTATATTTTGGGCGACGAGGGTCTTCAAATTTTTGATATCTCCGAACCAAATAATCCAAAACCGATTTTTATGACAACAGAAGGCGCAAAAGGCGGACATGACATAGAACAAAAAGGAGATTATCTTTATCTCGCTAACTATAAGGACGGTTTAAGTATTTTTGACGTTTCCAATCCAAAAGAACCGAAATTAACTGGAAGAATCGCTCCAACCGAAGAAAACGGCCTTTCTTTGGCCGCTGACGGCGATATTATAGGAAACTATTGGTTTGTGGTTTCGGAAAAATCGCATTCTTTGATAATGGTGGATATTTCCAACCCTTCCAATCCGACAATAAAAGAAACTCTCCGTTTTGACGAAGAAAAAACTCCTTTCCTTTATAACGGTCACTTTATTCGGGCAATCGGCAATTATCTTTATGTCTCCGGTCTGCAAAACGGATTTGGCATCGTTAAATTCACTGAAATAAACAAATGATTTTATAAACATAAATGAGATATTCCTTCGCCCGCATTCTAATATTGACATCTATCCTGCTTGTCCTTGTGGGCATAATTTTAACTTTCGGCGTTTCTTTCGGTTTCTACCAATATAATTTCAACAAAACCGTTCAGGAGAAAACGCATATTCTAAAAATAATCTCGGACGCGGTTGCCGGTCCCCTTTTGACTTTCAGAGAACCCATGCACCCTCTGGTTATTGAAAATGTTTTACAGAAATCTCTTGAAGTGCCGGGCGTTATGTTTGTCCGCAGTTTTAATGACGCGAATAAAACCATAATCATAAGCAGTGACCCAAAGGAAACAGGAATAAAAATTGAAAATCTGCCTGCGCTTAAAAGAGAAATATCCGTCCGCGACGGCATCTTCAACGGAGAAAAAATAAAAGAATTTTCCATTAAAGCCAGAGACGGCACTAATTTATGGATGGGTTTTTCCTTCAAGGATATTGAAAAAGATATTTTAATTAACGCTGTTGTTTTAGGTGTTTCCGCCTCTTTTCTTATCATAATAACGATTTTAGTGATATTTTTTATTTTCCGCCACTTTTTAATAACACCCTTCTTGTCGCTAACAACGGCTTTTGAAAAACTGAAAAATAAAGACTACGGAACACGCCTGGCTGATTCCCCTGTTTCTGAAATCCAAAAAATTTTCCAGTCGTTCAATGAGATGGTTCAAAACCTAAGTAATTCTTACCAATCTTTGAAAATGGCGGAGACGGAAACGAAAAAAAGCGAAAAATTATTCCGCTCTTTTCTTGACTCCGCCCCGCTTTGCATCAAATGGTTTGATAAAGACGGAAACTTAATTTCCATAAACAAGAACGGACGAGAAGAACATTATTTGGAAGGCAAAATGGAAGAGGAAATAAAAAACTGGAAATATCTTGATTCCATTGACGAAGCATATCGCCCGATGGTTAAAGAGAAAATGGATTCGGCGTTAATGGGAGAAACAAGCAGTTTTGAAATGAAACATGTTGTTAACGGTTCAAGAGAACAATGGTGCGCGGCGACAATAACCCCCGTTAAAAACGACGAAGGGGACATATCAAATATCCTGTTTATTTCAAGAGGATTGACCAAAGAGAAAGCCATAAAAGAAGAGCGTGAAAAAAATATTAAAAAAACAGAGGAAACAAAATCCGCGCTTTTTAACATTCTTGAAGATATAAAGGAATCGGAAAGAAAATTTCAAGAAGAGCGCGACCGGTCGCAGGCCATTATTTCCTCTATGGGCGAGGGACTTGTCGTCATAGACAAAAATTACATGATAGTCATGGCGAATAAGACCGCTGAAAGTTTATTGGAAATACCTGCGGGAAAAATGATCGGTCGCGATACCAAGAAAATTGTTTCTATTTTAAAAGGCGAACAGGAAATTCCCGACGACGAACGTCCGGAGGCAAAAACATTCAAAACAGGCGAAACAATAATAATAAGGTTAGAGGATAATTATTACTTAAAACTGCCTTCGGGTAAGAAATTTCCAGTGGAAATAATCTCCGCCCCTTTGCGTGGAGACGGAATCACGGCGGCTGTAGTCATTTTCCAAGATATCTCAAAAGAAAAATCTTTGGATGAAGCGAAAAACAGCTTTATTTCCATCGCTTCGCACCAATTAAGGACTCCCCTTACCTCAATCCGCTGGTACGCGGAAATGCTAGGCTCCGAAGATGCCGGCCCGCTCAATGAAAACCAGAAAAATTTCGTAAGCAGAGTTTACGGCAGCGCTTTAAAATTAAACGAGGTTATTAATCTGCTTTTGTCTTTAGCAAGAATTGAAAGCGGAAAAACGGGAAGAGAAATTAGCAAAATAGATCTAATTGCTTTTACCGACGACATAACTAAAGAGCTTGAGCCGCAATTCAAACAAAAAAATATCAGTGTCGCGCTTGTCCCGCCAACGGAAAAACTGGCTGAAATAAAGTATGACGTTTCAATGTTACGGCAAATAGTAACCAATCTGCTTTCCAACAGCATCCGCTACACTGAAAATAACGGCAAAATAGAAATTAAAATAGAAAAGAGAGAAGATAAAATAATTTATTCCGTTAAAGACGACGGTATCGGCATCCCCGCTGACCAACAAGGCAAAATTTTCCAAAAATTCTTCCGAGCGGACAATACCTCAACCGCCGTCCCCGACGGTTCAGGGTTGGGTCTTGCATTAGTCAGAGCGCTTATTGAAATGAATAATGGAAGTGTGTGGTTTGAATCGCCAACCGCTTGGACCGATAAATCTGGGAAAGAAGAGAAAAAAGGAACAGCGTTCTATTTTACAATAAACTCATAAACCTTATTGGACTTATTGAATTTATTGGATTAATATAAAAACATGCCGGAAAATAAAAAAATCTTAATTGTGGAAGACGATTTGCCCACTATTGAAGCGGTTGCTTTTAAATTAAGCCGAATGGGGGTTATGGCCGACACTGCCCTGAACGGCGAAGAAGCCGTTGAAAGGCTTAAAAGAACTAAATATGACCTGGTCATTTTGGATATTCTTTTGCCCAAAAAAAACGGCTTTGAAGTTCTACGAGAATTAAAAAATAACGGCCAGTCAAAAGACGCCAAAATTATCGTTCTTTCCAATTTAGGGCAGGAAGATAATGTTAAAAGGGCAATGGATCTCGGCGCTAACGACTATATAGTTAAATCTGATATCAACATCAACAAGCTGACGGAAAGAATTATTAAAGAATTGTAATCCCTCACCCTTCAAGCATCTATGTTTTTCCATGTTTATTTATTAAGGTCAAAAGAAAAAATGGAAAAACATAATCAAGGCATGGTACAATCTACAAAGAATATAAGACCTATGGAATTAATCTA
>Ga0210016_1004328_pt1 | contig 12127 bp, 10 predicted proteins | sample CryGeyCG2014_300_FD_185454 | JGI IMG/M metagenome (GOLD analysis project Ga0210016, IMG submission 185454) | Groundwater microbial communities from aquifer - Crystal Geyser CG02_land_8/20/14_3.00 (SPAdes) (version 2) | ecosystem: Environmental > Aquatic > Deep subsurface > Groundwater | place... | reverse complement strand
CCCCCTGCCCGGCCAGCGTGGTTGCGATCACCCGGCCTGGCAGCGCGGCATAGGGCACCCCCACCCCGGCCGCGAATTCAGCCAGCCGCTCTTCCAGATCGAAGGCCAGCACCACCGGGCCGCCCTCAAGATCGAACACCTTCGGCACCAGATTGTCGCCCTCGGCTTCCGCCGCCAGCAACAAGAACAGCTCGCCATCCGCCAGCCGTTCAAAATAGCGCAGCCGCGCGGCAGCATCGTCGGGGTTGGTCGTCATCGCGGCATGGGCGGCATCAAGGGCGGTGGTTGGGGCGGTCATGCGGCATCTCCATCAGGCGTGATCCGGCCCTTGCCCTAAGCCGGCGCGCGCAGGCAGGCAAGGGGGCGCTCCGCGCGGGAGTATTTGGTGCAAAGAAGAAGCCGCGAGCGCAGGGGTCAGGCGGTGGCGCTGTCGGACTTCTTTTCCCAGTGACCATCGGCTTCGGACCAGTATTGCGCCGCCACCCCGGCCCCGGTCAGCACTTTCCACTGGGCGCGGGCGGCGCTGACCGCGGCCTCGTCGCCGCCGTCGAACAGCACCCAGACCCGTTCCAGCGCGCGGGCCTCGGCCAGATCGACCGCAGCACCACCCACCAGCATCAGGGCCCGCGCGCCATTGCCGATCGGCCCGCATCCCAGCAGGATCGGTTGATCGCCGTCCAGCACCCCGCCGTCAAGACCGTGCGGCAGAAAGCCCGCGTCCGGCCCCAGCCAGAGCGCGGCGTCAAGCTGCTCCAGCGCGGCCCGGTCGGTGCCGCGCAGCATCACCCGCCAACCCGCCGCCCATGCCTTGCCCAGCACCGCACGGGCCGTAACCTCGAGCGGCGAGCGGGTCAGGTGGTAGAACAGCACCTGCGCCAAGCGATCACCCCTCGAACCGGTCGGCGATCAGGCGATCAAGCGCGCACACCCCCCAGCCGGTCGCACCCTTGGGGGCAAGCGTCGTGTCCTCTTTGCGCAGGGCGGTGCCCGCGATATCAAGGTGAAGCCAAGGCACATCGGGCCGCACAAAGCGCGCCAGAAACTGGGCGGCGGTGATCGCCCCGCCGTCGCGGCCACAGGAATTGACCATATCGGCAATCCGCGATTTCAGCCGCTCGTCATAGGCCGCCGCCATCGGCATCCGCCATGCCCCCTCGCCTTGCGCGGCCGCGGCCCGCAGAAAGTCGGCGCAGAGCCTGTCGTCGTTGGCAAACACCCCGGTATTTTCATGCCCCAGCGCCACGATGATCGCGCCGGTCAGGGTGGCAAGGTCGATCAGGGCGGCGGGCTTGAAGCGATCCTGGGCATACCACAGCACATCGGCCAGCACCAAACGGCCCTCGGCATCGGTGTTGATGACCTCGATAGTGTCGCCCTTCATCGAGCGCACCACATCGCCGGGGCGCTGCGCCCGGCCATCGGGCATGTTCTCGACCAGCCCCACCAGCCCGACCACATTGGCGCGGGCCTTGCGCAGCACCAGGGTGCGCATGACGCCGGCCACCACCGCCGCCCCGCCCATGTCCATCGTCATTTCTTCCATGCCAAGCGCCGGCTTGATCGAAATGCCGCCGGTGTCGAACACCACGCCCTTGCCGACCAGCGCCAGCGGGGCGACATCCGGCGCGGCCCCGCGCCACTGCATCACCACCACCTTCGAGGGCGACTCGGACCCCATCCCGACCCCCAGAAGCGCGCCCATGCCAAGGCGCAGAAGCTGGTCTTCCTCAAGGATTTCGACCTCGAGCCCAAGTTCCTGCATGGCGGCAAGTCGGGCGGCAAAATCGAAGGTGCTCAGCACATTGGCGGGTTCGTTGACCAGATCGCGGGTGAAGAACACGCCTTCAGCCAGCGCCGCCATCGGCCCCGCTGCACTGGCCACCGCCTCGGGGTTTGCCACCATCAGCGTCACCGGGCCGGGCAGGGTTGGTGCTGCGCTTTTGTGGGCGGTGAAATCATAGGCTCGGAGCGCCAGCCCGAAGGCCAGATCGGCGGCACGGGCAACGCCTTCGGCCAGCACCACCGTAGCAGTCGGCGACAGCGCCCGACCGATCGCGGCCCCGGCCTTGCGGGCGCTGGCGGCATCGGCGCGGCGCTCCAGCCGGACCACCTGCACCGCCTCGCAGGCGAGACCTGCGGGCCAGGCCAGATCCTGCGATTCGCCCGGCGCAAGCTTGGCAAAGGCAGCGGACCCAAGATAGCGTGCCAGCGCGCCGCGCATCAGCCGATCAAGTTTGCGCCCCGCCACGCCAAGGCTGCCACCGGCCCCCGCCAGAACGGCAATCCGGCCCGGGGCAGCGGCAAGGGCGGCGGGATCGACAGCGCGAAACTGGATCGGAACGGGGTGGTGCGACATGGCGGCTCTCCGGGGATCAGGCCCGCCTGCGGGCGGGTTTGGCCCAAGGCTAGCGGCTGGCACCGGGCTTGACCAGATATGAGTTTTCCCCGGCCGCAATATCGGCTAGCGTCAGCCCGTCCTTGAGCCCCGAAGGGAGACGCCCCGTTGTCGAGATTCGACAGATATCTGCTGTCGCAATTGCTGACGCTGTTTGGCTTCTTTTCGCTGGTGCTGGTGGCGGTCTATTGGGTCAACCGCGCAGTGATGCTGTTCGACCAGTTGATCGGGGATGGCCAGACGGCCCTGGTGTTTCTGGAATTCTCGCTGCTGTTCCTGCCCAACGTGATCAGCCTGGTGCTGGCGGTTTCGGCATTTGCCGCCACGGTTTTCGTCATCAACCGCCTGATGCAGGAAAGCGAGTTGGTGGTGATGCAGGCCTGCGGTCTGTCAGCCTGGCGGCTGGCGCGGCCGGTGCTCTACTTCGGATTGATCGTCGCCGCGATGATGCTGATGCTGACCCATGTGCTGGTGCCCGCCAGCCGCGCCACCCTTGCCCTGCGCAACGCCCAGATCTCGGAGAACGTCACCGCCAAGTTCCTGCGTGACGGCCAGTTCCTGCATCCTGCCACCGGTATCACGCTTTACATTCGGGAAATCTCTGCCACCGGCGAGCTGCTTGACCTGTTTCTGGCCGATGATCGGGGCAGCCAGAGCCACACCACCTATACCGCCCGCCGCGCCCTGCTGGTGCGCAGCGACAGCGGCCCCAAACTGGTGATGCTGGACGGCATGGTGCAGACTCTGACGACCAGCGGCACCCGGCTGTCAACCACGCGTTTTGCCGATTTCACCTATGATCTGGCGGGCGTGCTGACCTCGCGGGCACCGCCGCGACGCACGATCTATGCCCTGACCACGTTTGACCTGCTGGCCCCGACTGCGGTGTTGCTGGCCGAAACCGGCCAGAGTGCCGACGCCTTCCGGCTCGAGGTTCACAACCGCTTTGCCCAGTCGTTGCTGGCCACGGCCGCCGCGCTGATCGGGTTTTCGGCGCTGCTGCTGGGGGCATTCAGCCGGGTTGGCCTGTGGCGCCAGATCCTGTTTGCGGTGGTGCTGCTGATCGGGGTTCAGCTTGTCAACACCGCCACCACCAGCTACGGTCTGCGTGATCCGCAGGTCTGGCCGCTGGTCTATGCCGCGCCGCTGCTGGGCATGGCAATGGCGGGGATGCTGTTGTGGCTGGCCGAGCGCCCACGCCGCCGCCGCGCCAGAGCGCCCGTCGAGGTGCGGCCATGACGCTTGGCCTTTATGTGGCGCGCCGCTTCGGCTCGATGCTGGCGCGGGTATTTCTGGTCTTTCTCGGCATCATGATGCTGATCGAGACGATTGAACACTTGCGCCGCTTTTCCGGTCAAAGCGTCGGCATCAGCCTTGGGCAGGGCATGCATCTGGCAGCGCTGAATGTGCCCGAAAGCCTGTATCGCATTCTGCCGCTGATCACGATTCTGGCGGCAATGGCGCTGTTTCTGAGCCTCGCGCGATCGCGCGAACTGGTGGTGGTGCGGGCAGCCGGGCAGTCGGGGCTGCGCTTTCTGGTGACCCCGGTGCTGGCGGCGCTGGCGACCGGCGTGCTGGCGGTGGCAGTGCTGAACCCGCTGGTTGCCGCAACCATCAAGGAATACGATGTCCAGGTGGCCACCCTGGTGCACGGCAGCGCCAGTGTGCTGTCGGTCAGTGACGATGGCTTGTGGCTGCGGCAAGGAAGCGACGGCAGCCAGACCGTGGTCCATGCGGCGCGCGCCAATGCTGACGGCACCCAACTGTTCGGCGTCAGCTTTCTGTCGTTCGGCGGTGATGGGGTGCCGCTGACGCGAATCGAGGCCGAGACCGCGCGCCTGGTGCCGGGCGCATGGGAGTTGACGGAGGCCAAAAGCTGGGCCCTGGCGGCCACCAACCCCGAAGCCGCGGCGGTCACCACGGCCAGCATCATGCTTGCCTCCGACCTTACCCCCGAAGCAATCCGTGACAGTTTCGGCAAGCCTGCGGCCATTGCGATCTGGAGCCTGCCGTCCTATATCGCCGGGCTGGAACGGGCGGGCTTTTCGGCCCGCAACCACCGCGTCTGGCTGCAATCGGAACTGGCTCTGCCGCTGCTGCTGGCGGCGATGGTGCTGGTGGCGGCCGGGTTCACCATGCGCCACACCCGGGTCGGCAAGTCCGGCCTGATGGTGCTGTTTGCCTTGCTGGGCGGGTTCGCGATCTTCTTTCTGCGCAACTTCGCGCAGGTGCTGGGCGAGAACGGCCAGATCCCGGTCGTGCTGGCCGCCTGGGGCCCGCCGGTCGCGGCCACCCTTCTGGCGCTCGGGCTGCTGCTGCATCAGGAGGATGGCTGATGCGCGGCCTGGGTGCCTTTGTGCTGGCGCTGTGGCTGGTGGCTTCGGTCGGGGCTGCGCGCGCGCAGGATATCGCCACGCTGATCGCCGGCCGGGTAACGCTGGCGGGCGACAGCACCCTGATTGCCGATGGCGCGGTCGAGGTGCTTTACCAAGGCCGCCGCCTGCGCGCCAGCCGCATCACCTACGACGCCACCACCGACCGGCTGCTGATCGAGGGGCCGATCGTGCTGTCCGACCCCACCGGCAGTTTCATCCTGGCCAGTCAGGCCGATCTCGCCGCCGATCTGAGCGAAGGTGTGCTGACCAGCGCCCGGCTGGTGCTGAACCAGCAGTTGCAGCTTGCCGCAGCGCAGATGCGGCGGGTGGGCGGGCGCTATACCCAGCTTTCCGACACGGTGGCGTCGTCGTGTCAGGTCTGCGCCGCACACCCGGTGCCGCTGTGGGAGATTCGCGCCCGCCGGGTGGTGCACGACCAGCTTGCCCAGCAGCTCTACTTCGATCAGGCGCAGATGCGGGTGGCCGGAGTGCCGGTGTTCTACCTGCCGCACCTGCGCATGCCCGACCCGACGCTGGACCGCGCCACCGGCTTTCTGCGCCCCAGCCTGCGCACCACCAGCGGCCTTGGGTCGGGGGTGAAGCTGCCCTACTTCATCGCCATTGGTTCGTCGCGCGATCTGACGCTGACGCCGTACCTGACCACCGGGAACGGGCGCACGCTGGAAGCCCGCTATCGCCAGGCCTTCCGCACCGGCAGGGTCGAGGTCAACGGCGCGCTGTCCTACGACGATCTGCTGCCGGGTCAGGCGCGCGGTTATCTGCTGGCCGAGGGGGCGTTCGATCTGCCGCGCGGCTTTGATCTGCGCTTCCATCTCGAAACCGTCAGCGACCCGGCCTATCTGCTCGACTACGGCATTTCGCAACAGGACCGGATCGACAGCCGGATCGAGATCAGCCGCGCCCGGCGCAACGAATACATCTCGGGGCGGCTGATCGAGTTTCAGTCGATCCGGGCCGGCGAAGACAATGCCACCCTGCCCTCGCTGGTGGGTGACATGACGTTTCACCGCCGGTTCAGCGGCGGGCCACTGGGCGGCGAGGCCGGTCTGCAATTGCAGACCCACAGCCACTACCGCAGCTCGACCGATCCGCTTGATACCAATGGCGACGGCGTGGCCGATGGGCGCGACCTTGGCCGGGTGTCGGCGCGGCTGGACTGGCGGCGCACCTTCGTGTTGCCGGGCGGGGTGCTGGGGGCGATGCAGGCCCAGACCGCTGGCGACATCTACACCATCCGACAGGATGCGATCTATCAAGGCACCACCACCCGCTTCGATGGCGCTGCGGCGGTCGAGTTGCGCTGGCCATGGGTCGCCAGCGGGCGGGGTGGGGCCAGCCATGTGATCGAGCCGGTGGTGCAACTGGTGGCCAGCCCCAAATCCGGCGCTGCCCTGCCCAACGAGGATTCGGCGCTGGTGGAATTCGACGAGGGCAACCTTTTTTCGCTCAACCGCTTTGCCGGGTCGGACGCCTATGAAAGCGGCGTGCGCGCCAATCTCGGGGCAAGCTGGACCCGCGTCGATCCGCAGGGCTGGAGTCTTGGGGTCACGCTTGGGCGGGTGTTGCGCACCACCGATCCGGGCCAGTTCGGCCCGGCTTCGGGGCTGGCTGGGGTTCACTCGGATTGGCTGGCGGCCGGCCAACTGACCCTGGCTAACCAGATGGTGCTGACCAACCGGCTGTTGTTCAATGATTTTCTCGACATCACCAAAGGCGAATTGCGACTCGACGTGAACCGGGCGCATTACGGGCTGGGATCGAGCTATGTCTGGATGATTGCCGATACATCCGAAAACCGCCCGGCCGACACCTCGGAGCTTTATCTCGATGGCCACGTCAGTCTTACCCCGAACTGGACCGGCAAGACCACCACGCGCTATGATCTGGTGGCCCACCACGCCTCGGACGCCGGTATCGGGCTGACCTTCAGCAATGAATGTCTGACGCTCGATCTTTCCCTCTCGCGTCGCTTCACGTCCTCGACTAATGTGGACCCAACCACGGATTTCGGCCTTGCGGTCAATCTTTTGGGTTTTGGCAGCGGCACCGCGTCCGGCCCGGCGCGGACCTGTCGGCGATGACCCCGCTCGATTGCCCGTGATCATGAATGCGTGCCCGGATGACCCTGAAATGAGAATGCCCCAGATGATGCGCCTTGCAACCGTGATTTCCGCCTGCCTGATGATGTTCGCTCAGGCTTGCCCGACCCTGGCGCAGGGCAATCCGTTTGCGCCCCGGATCTACGTCAACGACCGGGCTGTCACCGAATTCGAGCTGGCGCAGCGGATGCGGTTCATGCAGTTGTTGCGCGCGCCCGGTGCCACCGAGGAAATCGCGCTGAAGAACCTGATCGAAGACCGGCTGCGGCTGACGGCGGCGAAACAGCTTGGGCTTGCCGCAACACCGGCGCAGGTGCAGGCCGGAATGGAAGAATTCGCCGCGCGCGCCAACCTGACGGCCGATGTCTTTGTCACCGAACTGGGCAAGGCCGGGGTCGAGGCGCAGACATTCCGCGATTTTGTCGAGGCTGGCGTGATCTGGCGCGACGTGGTGCGCATGAAATTCGGGGCCAGGGCGAACATTACCGAAACCGAGATCGACCGCGCCATTACCGCCGCCAGCCAACAGGCGGCGGTGACGGTTCAGGTATCGGAACTGGTGATCGCAGCACCCGCAGGTCAGGAAGTGGCCGCCATGGCCGAGGCGATCCGGCTCAAGGCCGAGCTGAACAATGGGGCCAACTTCGGGGCGCTGGCCCGCAGTCACTCGGCGGCGGCCTCGGCGGCGCGCGGCGGGCGGCTGGACTGGATGCCGCTGGCCAACCTGCCGCCCGCGATTGCGCCGTTCATCATGGCCCTGTCACCGGGCGAGGTCTCGGAACCGGTGGCCGTGACCGGCGGCGTTGCGTTGTTCCAGTTGCAGGCGTTGCAGGCGCTGCCACAGCCCGCGCCAACCTCGGTGACGGTCGATTACGCGCAGTTTCTGGTGCCCAACGACGGCAATGCCGAAGCCGAACTGGCGCGGCTGCGCCTCAAGGCGGATAGCTGCAACGACCTTTACGGCCTGGCCAAGGGGTTGCCCGCCGAGCAATTGCTGCGCGAAACCAAGCCCTTGGCCGAAGTGCCACCGGATGTGGCGCTGGAACTGGCGCGGCTGGATGCGGGCGAAAGCTCGACCGCGCTGGTGCGCGGCGGGGCGCGGGTGTTGCTGATGTTGTGCGCGCGCGCGCCGCTGTTCGATGTCGCCCCCACCCGCGCGGCGATGCGGGCGCAACTGGTGAACCAGCGTCTGGCGGGCTATGCCGACGACTATCTCGCCGACCTGCGCGCCAACGCCATCATCCGCCAGCCGTGAGCGCGGCAATGGCAGAGCTGCCGATTGCCCTGAGTTGCGGCGAACCGGCCGGGATCGGGCCCGAGATCGCACTCAAGGCACGTGCGGTGCTGGGGGCCGGGGTGCCGTTGTTCTGGATCGGTGATCCGCGTCATTTGCCGCCGGGCGCGCGCTGGCAGGCGATCGACGCCCCGCGCGCGGCGGTGGCGGTGGCGCCCGACGTCCTGCCGGTGCTGGTGCACGCGTTTCCGGCGGTGGGAAGGCCGGGGGTGGCCGAACCCGCCAATGCGGCCAGCGTGATCGCGGTGATTGCGCGCGCCGTGGCGCTGGTGCAGGCGGGCGAGGCCGGGGCGCTGTGCACCGCCCCGATCAACAAGAAGGCGCTCAAGGATGGGGCGGGTTTCGCCTTTCCCGGCCATACCGAATATCTGGCGGCGCTGGCGGGGGTGGACCGGGTGGTGATGCTGCTGGCCTGCCCCGCGCTGCGGGTGGTGCCGGTGACGATCCACATCCCGCTGGCGCAAGTGCCGGGGGCGCTGACGCCCGATCTGCTTGAAGCCGCCATCCGCATCACCCATGCCGGGTTGATCCGCGATTTCGGCATCATTGCTCCCCGGCTGGCGGTGGCGGGGCTGAACCCCCATGCCGGCGAAGGCGGCGCGATGGGAGGCGAGGAAATCGCGCTGATCGCGCCGACTCTCGCGCGGCTGCGCGCCGAGGGCATGGCAATCACCGGGCCGCTGCCTGCCGACACGATGTTTCATGCGGCGGCGCGGGCGCGCTATGACGTGGCGCTCTGCATGTATCACGACCAGGCCCTGATCCCGATCAAGACGCTCGATTTCGCGGGCGGGGTGAACGTGACGCTGGGGCTGCCGTTCATCCGCACCTCGCCCGACCATGGCACCGCTTTTGATATTGCCGGGCGCGGGCTGGCCGATCCGGGCAGCCTGGTGGCGGCGCTGCGGCTGGCGCAAGAGATGGCGCGGCGGCGCATCGGGTAGGCCAGGCCGGGGGGCTCTGCCCCCCGGACCCCCGTGGGGTATTTTTGCCAATGAGAAAGGGGCGGGAGTGAGCGCGATTGATGGCCTGCCGCCGCTGCGCGCGGTGATCGCGGCGCATGATCTGGTGGCGAAGAAGCGGCTGGGGCAGAACTTTCTGCTGGATCTGAACCTGACCGCCCGGATCGCGCGGGCGGCGGGCGATCTGCGGCAGTGCGATGTGCTTGAGGTCGGGCCGGGGCCGGGCGGGTTGACGCGGGGCTTGCTGGCCGAAGGGGCGCGGCGGGTGCTGGCGGTCGAGAAGGACGCGCGCTGTGTCGCAGCCCTGGCCGAAGTGGCGGCGGCGTATCCCGGACGGCTGGAGGTGATCGCGGCCGATGCGCTGGCGCTGGATGCGGCCAGCCTGCTGGTGCCGCCGATCAAGGTGGTGGCCAACCTGCCCTACAATATCGGCACCGAACTGCTGATCCGCTGGCTGACGCCGCCCGCCTGGCCGCCGTTCTGGGAAAGCCTGACGCTGATGTTCCAGAAGGAAGTGGCCGAGCGCATCGTGGCGCAACCGGGGTCGAAAGCCTACGGGCGGCTGGCGCTGCTGGCGCAGTGGCGCAGTGACCCGAAGATCGTGCTGACCCTGCCGCCCGAAGCCTTTACCCCTGCCCCCAAGGTGCATTCGGCGGTGGTGCATTTCACCCGGCTGGAGGCGCCGCGCTACCCGGCGGATCAGGCGGTGCTGGGGCGGGTGACCGCGATGGCCTTCAACCAGCGCCGCAAGATGCTGCGTTCAAGCCTGAAGGCGCTGACCCCCGACATCGAGGACCGGCTGCGCGCGGCAGGGATTAATCCGACCGCGCGGGCCGAGGAAATTTCGCTGGAACGGTTCTGTGCCCTGGCGCGCGAGGTGGCGGGGCCAAGCTGAAAACGGGGCCAGGTGGCGCCGTTCGCTTATTCCGCAGCCTCGCTTGAGCCGTCAGACGCAGGCTTGCCATCGTCGCCGGCAGGTTTTTCGCTGCGCGGTTTGCGTGGCGGGCGGGGTTTGCGCGGCGGGTTGTCTGACCGGGCGCGGCTGCTGGCGGCCCCGGCGGGCTCGGGCGCATCGGGTGCTGCGTCGCTACGCGGGCGGGGGGCAACTGACGCGGCCTCGCCTGGCTCATAGGGGTGCGCCTGGGTCGGGCGCGGGCGCGATTCCGGGGTCTCGATCAGGCCGGTATCATCGACTGCGGTTTCCGACAGGTCGATCACGTCGGCATGTTGGCTGTAGCGCTGGTCGCCAAAGCGGTTGTCCGGGGTATCCGAGCGTGGGCCGCTGCGATAATCGCCCCTATCTTCGCGTGGCTGGCGATCACGCGGCTGTTGCTCGCGTTGTTGCTCGCGTGGCTGCTGATCACGTTGCTGCTGATCACGTTGCTGTTGATCACGTTGCTGTTGATCGCGTTGCTGCTGCTGGCTTTGCCGCGCCTCTTGCTCGGCGGCAAGTTCGCGCTGCGCTTCGGCCAGCAGGCGGGTGTAATGCTCGGCATGCTGGTTGAAGTTTTCGGCGGCGACACGATCATTCGACAACTGCGCGTCGCGCGCGAGGAAGATATACTTTTCAATGATCTGCTGCGGGGTGCCGCGCACCTTGCCTTCGGGGCCAGAGCTGTCGAAGACGCGGTTGACGATATTGCCAACGGGGCGCGAGCGGTTCGGTTTTGAACGCGAACGGGACTTGGAGGATCTCATCTTGTCCTTGTATCCAGAATGATCTGGCTTGGCTCGAACGCCTGCGGCTTTGGGGCGTAAAACCCGCTCGAATATCGGGCCGGAGCGTGTCGAGCTTTTTGGCTTGACCGCGCGGGAAACGGCAAACCCGCCATTCCCTCGTCGCGTGGCAATGAGTAACCACGAGGCGGCTGCGCTGACAAGGGAAATTTGCGCAAAATTCCGAAACCGGGCGGGAATTTGCCAAATTTGCCACGGGTCGGGCGCGCGCTGCTGCGACCAACCTGACGGGTCTGCGGTTGGTCCGACTCAGGGCAGGCGCGCGACCACCACCCGGTCACGACCGTCAAGATCAGGCAAGGTCGGGCCGCACCGCAGGCCCGCCGCCGTCAGCAACGCGGTCACCGCCGCGGCCTGGGTCGGCCCGATCTCGAGCAGCAGCACCCCGCCGGGGGCAAGGTGGGCCGGGGCACCGGCGGCAATCTTGCGGTAGGCCCCCAGCCCGTCACCGCCGGGGGTCAGCGCGAGGTGCGGCTCCCAGTCGCGCACCTCGGGGGCAAGGCCCGCGATTTCAGCGGCGGCGATGTAGGGCGGGTTCGCGACGATCAGATCGAACTGTTCTTGCACACCGTCCAGCCAGTCGGCACGGGCGAAGCTGGCGCGCGCTGTCAGGCCAAGTGCCTGCGCATTGCCAAGAGCGACGGCAAGGGCCTTGGGCGAGAGGTCGGTGCCAAGGCCGCTGGCAGCGGGGCGCTCGGCCAGCAAGGTCAGCAGGATCGCCCCCGAGCCGGTGCCAAGGTCGAGCACGCGGGCAAACGGTTGCGCCAGCGCGGCCGCGATCAGGCACTCGGTTTCAGGGCGGGGGTCGAGCACGTCGCGGGTAACGCGGAAGCGGCGGCCCCAGAACAGGCGGCTGCCGATGATCTGGCTGACCGGCTGGTGGCGCGCGCGGGCGGCCAGCGCCACCTCAAGGCGCACCTGCACCGACGCGTCAAGCTGGTCGGACAGGTGCAGGGTCAGGCGGTCGGGATCAAGGCCGATGGCATGGGCCACAAGATGGCGCGCATCGCCCGCCGCGGCCACGATCCCGACCTGCGTCAACTGTGCTGTGGCGGCGCGCAGGGCGGCGGCGACGGTGGCGGTCATGCCTCGATATCGGCCAGCTTTGTCGCCTGATCTTGGGCAATCAGGGCGTCGATCACCGCATCCAGATCGCCCGCCATGATTTGCGCCAGCGCATAGAGGGTCAGGTTGATGCGGTGGTCGGTCAGTCGGCCCTGGGGAAAGTTGTAGGTGCGGATGCG
>Ga0210016_1004312_pt1 | contig 12161 bp, 16 predicted proteins | sample CryGeyCG2014_300_FD_185454 | JGI IMG/M metagenome (GOLD analysis project Ga0210016, IMG submission 185454) | Groundwater microbial communities from aquifer - Crystal Geyser CG02_land_8/20/14_3.00 (SPAdes) (version 2) | ecosystem: Environmental > Aquatic > Deep subsurface > Groundwater | place... | reverse complement strand
ACGCTGAAAGCGGTGCCCGGCGTGATGGGATTGCACGAATTACGCACACGCAAGATGGCGGACAACGCGCTGGTCGATGCGCACATCATCGTCGATCCGCGCATCAGCGTGTCGGAAGGGCATTACATCGCCGAGGCGGCGCGCAGTGCGGTGCTGAAACAGCATCATGTGCTGGACGTGATGGTGCATATCGATCCGGAAGACGACATGCAGACCAAACCCAACGCGCGCCTGCCGCAGCGCCATCTGTTGCTGGCCCATCTTTACAAGCGGCTGGGCTATGAACTGCCGGTCTCGACCCTCATCGTCCTGCACTACCTGGACGGCAAGGTGGAAGCTGACTTGCTGCTGGATGCTGATCTCGACCCGGCCAGGCTGCGGGAGCAATGTGCAGCCATCACCCTGGACGACCCCTATTTCCGCCGCCTCACCGCATATCGGCGCATCGCACCAAATTAGTGCATCAGCGCGGTACAGCGCCCTGTTTTTGGGCGCTCGTTCGGACGCTATGCGCGGGCAAATATGGCACAATGCCGCCCTGACTTGTTTATGAGCACTGGCACAATTTCTGCTGTACCTGAAACGTGCCATTCGCTTGGTTCATTTGATTTGATCTTGTTGATTTAATTTTTCTGGGAGATTCGAGTATGTCCAAAACCGCCGCCGATGTTCTGAAGATGATCAAGGAACAAGGCATCAAATTCGTTGATCTGCGTTTTACCGATACCCGTGGCAAGGAACAGCACGTTGGCGTGCCGGTTAGCGCCGTGGATGAGAGCAAATTCGAAGAAGGTCATGCCTTCGACGGTTCTTCCATCGCCGGCTGGAAAGGCATTCAGGCTTCCGACATGCTGCTGATGCCGGATCCCGATTCTGTTTACCTCGACCCGTTCTTCGAAGAACCCACGCTGGTCATGACGTGCGACGTGATTGAGCCGACCGACGGCAAGGGCTATGACCGCGACCCGCGCTCCATCGCCAAACGCGCCGAAGCCTATCTGAAATCCACCGGGATCGGTGATACCGCTTTCTTCGGCCCGGAACCCGAATTCTTCATTTTTGATTCGGTGCAGTGGCATGTTGACATGTCCGGCTGCTCGCTCAAGATCAACTCGGAAGAAGCGGCCTGGTCAACCGGCGAAAGTTTCGAAGGGGGCAATACCGGCCACCGTCCGATGGTCAAAGGCGGCTATTTCCCCGTTCCACCGGTGGACAGCCTGAACGACATCCGTGCCGCGATGTGTCTCGCGCTGGAAGAGATCGGCATACCGGTCGAAGTGCATCACCATGAAGTGGCGACCGCCGGCCAGTGCGAACTGGGCACTAAATTTGCCGCCCTGGTCAAGCGCGCCGACTGGACCCAAGTCTTGAAGTATGTGGTGCAAAACGTGGCCCACCAATACGGCAAGACCGCCACCTTTATGCCCAAGCCGATCGTCGGCGACAACGGTTCCGGCATGCACGTGCACCAGTCGATCTGGAAAAACGGCAAGAACACCTTCGCCGGCAACGGTTATGCCGGCCTGTCCGAGACCGCTCTGTATTACATCGGCGGCATCATCAAACACGCCAAGGCGCTGAACGCGATCACCAATCCGAGCACCAACTCGTACAAGCGTCTGGTGCCGCACTATGAAGCGCCGGTGAAGATGGCCTACTCGGCGAAGAACCGTTCCGCTTCGATCCGCATCCCACACGTGGCCAGCGACAAGGCGCGCCGCATCGAGACCCGTTTCCCGGATCCGACCGCGAACCCGTACCTGTGTTTCGCCGCGCTGCTGATGGCCGGTCTGGACGGCATCCAGAACAAGATCCACCCCGGTGATCCGGCCGACAAGAACCTGTACGACCTGCCGCCGGAAGAGGACGCAAAGATCCCGACTGTGTGCGCGTCGCTGGATGAGGCCTTGGCCGCGCTGGAAAAAGACCACGAGTTCCTGACCCGTGGCGGCGTGTTCTCCCAGGACTTCCTGGAAGCCTTCATTGAACTGAAGATGGACGAGGTCAACAAGATCCGCATGACGACTCATCCGGTCGAGTTCGACATGTACTACAGCCTCTGATGTTTTGAGTCAGGCAATAAAGAACGGCGCCCTTGCGGCGCCGTTTCTTTTTGTGGTTTGTCACCTGTCCAGCCTTAACCTATACTCCGCACTATCCTGTTTCGAGATAAGGACACCTCTATAAATTCATTTTGCAGGCGAATCACCGCGTTGCGCGGCGCTCGGAATCCTCATGTACCTCTGTGTACACTCCGGTTTGGCTGCGACCAACCTAAAGGTAAGTCTTCGCCGCAACGTTGTTGTCTGCGCTGCGTGCGCCTTGCGCTTCATCCCGCAAAAGTGAATTTTTAGAGGTGCCCAAAGACCATGAAGCTGCTTCCCTTGTCGATTTTGTGTAGCGCCCTTGCGTGCAGCGGCATCGCCCATGCGGAAATCTACAAGCATGTGAGCAAGGACGGGCGCGTGACGTATTCCAGCGAGCCGGTCAAAGGCGCGCACAAGCTGCAACTGGAGCCGTTGAACACCGTGCCTGCTCCCAAAGCGCGCTCCAAGTCGGGTGAAGAATCATCCACCGGCTTCCCGCGTGTCGATAAGGCCACACAAAACCAGCGCGATGATCGTCGCCGGAATATTCTCGAGGACGAGCTGGCGAGCGAGCATCAGGCACTGGAGACGGCGCGCGAAAAGCTCAAGGTGGCGCAGGACACGCCGGAAGTCTATCGCACTCAAAGCGGGCAAATATTCCGCAACGTCGCCCAGTATGACGAAAACGTTCGCCTCGCGCAGGAAGCGGTGCAGGCCCATGAAGACAACATCAAAGCGCTGCAGACCGAACTGGCGAACCTCAAGTAAATCCGGGCTGGCATGTTTTCTGCTGTAACCCAGACATGAACAGTCCACCACTCCCCACCCTGGAAAATCTCGCCACCGCCGTGCTGTTGCTTGACGAGCAGTCGCGCATCGTTTATCTCAATCCAGCCGCCGAACATCTGTTCGAGGTCAGCCACAGCACGCTACTCGGCCACCCCCTGCAATCCGCGTTCAGCCACACTGACCAACTCTTTGCCGCGATGCAGTCGGCACTGGCCAACCATGCCAGCCACATCGAGCATGACCTGACCCTGGGGACGCACACCCTCGCCCACAAGCTGCACTTGAGCTGCACCGTGACCCCGCTGCAGATGGAGTCGTTCGCCCTGCTGCTGGAATTCCACACCATCGACCGCCCGCTCAAGCTGGCGCGCGAGGAACAGATGCACGACCAGACCCAGGCCAACCGCCTGCTGTTGCGCAATCTGGCGCATGAGATCAAGAATCCGCTCGGCGGTATCCGCGGCGCGGCGCAATTGCTGGAGCAGGAGCTCGAGAAACCCGCCTTGCGCGAATATACCCAGGTCGTGATCCAGGAAGCAGACCGGCTACGCTCGTTGCTGGAGAAGCTGCTCACGCCGCAACAGGTGCCCCATTTCAGTGCGCTCAACATCCATGAAGTGCTGGAACGCGTGCGCAGTGTGGTGCTGGCCGAGATGCCCGGCGATCTGCTGATCCGGCGCGATTACGATTTGAGTCTGCCGGAACTGGACGGAGACAAGGAACAGCTGATCCAGGTCACCCTCAACATCGTGCGCAACGCGGCACAGGCCATGCACGGCAAAGGCCAGATCACGTTGCGCACCCGCATCGCGCGCCAGGTGACGCTGATGAAGAAACGCCATCGCCTGGCCATCTCGGTGCAGATCATCGACAACGGCCCCGGTATCCCCGGCCATCTGCACGACACGATCTTCTATCCGCTGGTCTCCGGCCGCGCCGACGGGCATGGACTGGGTCTGACCCTTGCCCAGGATTTCGTCAGTCGCCACCAGGGCAGCATCGAATTCGAGAGCGAGCCGGGCCGCACCTGTTTTACGGTCATGCTCCCGCTTAATACTACGGAAAATAAATCATGAACAAGCCTGTCTGGATCATCGATGACGACCGCTCCATCCGCTGGGTACTGGAAAAGGCGCTCGCGCGCGAGGAGATCGAATTCAAGAGTTTCGCCTCTGCCGACGAGGCGCTGGCGGAATTGACCGTGAGTCAGCCGCAGATGGTGATCAGCGACATCCGCATGCCGGGCAGCTCGGGACTTGACCTGTTGCAGACCTTGCGCAGCAAGCATCCCGCGCTGCCAGTCATCATCATGACGGCCTACTCGGATTTGGAAAGTGCGGTCTCGTCGTTTCAGGGCGGCGCCTTTGAATATCTGCCCAAGCCGTTCGATGTGAACCACGCGGTCGAGCTGATCCGCCGCGCGCTGGCGCAAAGTCAGCGCAAGCAAAGCATCAGCAAAGAAAACACCGATGCGCCGGATATTCTCGGCCATGCCCCGGCAATGCAGGAGGTGTTCCGCGCCATCGGCCGCCTCGCCCAATCGAACGCCACCGTGCTCATCAACGGCGAATCCGGCACCGGCAAGGAACTGGTCGCACAAGCCCTGCACCGCCACAGCGCGCGCGCCAACAAACCCTTCGTTGCCATCAACACGGCCGCGATCCCGAAAGACCTGCTCGAATCGGAATTGTTCGGCCACGAGAAGGGCGCGTTCACCGGCGCGACCACCACGCGCCACGGCCGCTTTGAGCAGGCCGAAGGCGGCACCCTGTTCCTCGACGAGATCGGCGACATGCCTGCGGAATTGCAGACGCGTCTGCTGCGCGTATTGTCGGACGGCAACTACTACCGCGTCGGCGGGCATCAGCCGATCAAGGCCAACGTGCGCATCATCGCCGCGACGCACCAGAATCTGGATGAACGCGTGAAGCGCGGCTTGTTCCGCGAGGATCTGTTCCACCGTCTCAACGTCATCCGCCTGCGCCTGCCGCCGTTGCGTGAACGGCGCGAGGATATTCCGTTGCTGGCGAAACATTTTTTGCAGAAGAGCGCGAAGGAACTGGGTGTCGAGCAAAAAACCTTGAGCGAAGCCGCGCTGAATTATCTTGCCGCGCAAGACATCCCGGGCAACGTGCGCCAGTTGGAGAACCTGTGCCACTGGCTCACCGTGATGACGCCGACCCAGCAAGTGGAGATCGCCGATCTGCCGGCGGAATGGCGCGAGGGCTCGCCTGCCGCAAGCGTCAACAGCGACTGGCGCGCAGCGCTGGCACAACAGGTCGCGCTGGCCCTGCAACACAACGAACCCAATATTCTGGACACGTTCAACAAGGATTTCGAGCGCACGCTGATCACCCAAGCCTTGCAGCACACCGGCGGACGGCGCATCGAAGCCGCCACCCTGCTCGGCATGGGACGCAACACACTGACGCGCAAGATTCAGGAATTGGGGATGGACGATACCGGCGCGGCTTGACCCGTGGGTCGGACCTCAGTTCGACGTTTTTAGGTTTTTCAGATCAGCCAGAGGCGGTGTAGCCGCCTCTCCCGCGAGTTTCATCTTCGTCCGGTTCTTGCTCTCGTCCGCAAAACGGAAGCGGCCCGCCAACACGCAACCCTTCATGCCGATGTCGCAGGGCCGGTTCAGCACCTTCTGGCACTTGCCACCGACTTCATGCGGACATCCCCAGCCGCCCATGACCGACTCCGTCAGGCCTTTTTAACAAACTCGGTCTTCAACTGCATCGCGCCGATGCCGTCAATCTTGCAGTCGATATCGTGGTCGCCGTCCACCAGGCGGATGTTCTTCACCTTGGTGCCGACCTTCACCACGGAGGATGAGCCTTTGATCTTCAAATCTTTGATAACGGTGATTGTGTCGCCATTGTTCAGAATCGTACCGAAGGCATCCTTGAACACCTTCATTTCTTCGACCGCCTCGGCCGCGACCTTCGGCCATTCATGCGCGCACTCCGGGCAGACATAGTTATCGCCGTCTTCGTAGGTGTATTCGGAATTGCATTGGGGGCATTTTGGTAGATCAGACATAACTACTCCGTAATAATTGTGAATAAATTTTGGGGCTTTGCTTCTTTGTTTTCTTTTTTTAGCTTGCTGATTAATTCATCCAGCGCGCTTAAAAACGTCCTGTGATGAAACATTTTTGCAACTCTTTTGGGCCGCCTCACGCAAGGCCAAACCCCTTGCGATAAATGCTTGTTGCGCTCGTTGCCTGGCTGCAACAGATTGCGCCAACGCATCGCTATCGTCATTTTCTGGCATGAGGTTAGGCCGCTATGCGATCCCACGGCTGGATATTTTTCAACACATCCGCCAATGCATCCTTCGCCATCTCGGTGTCGTATTTCACCTGCAAGCGTAGCCACCAACCATCAGACAAACTAAAGAAGCGGCACAGGCGCAAGTCCGTGTCCGCCGTAATGCCGCGCTTGCCGGAGATGATGTCGCCGATGCGCTGCGGCGGCACGCCGATCTCTTTCGCAAGGCGATACTTGGTCATTCCCAATGGCTTCAGGAATTCCTCATCCAGCATTTCGCCGGGAGATACCGGGGCAACTTTACGCATGATTTCTATCCTTCCTAGTGGTAGTCCACTATCTCCACATCCAGTGCCTCGCCGTTCTTGAATCGAGAGCAAACGCGCCACTGGTCGTTGATACGCATACTCCATTGACCAGCGCGATCACCCTTCAGTGATTCCAAACGGTTTCCCGGTGGCGCGCGCAGATCGCCGATGGTTTGCGCCAGATCAAGTTGCTCCAGCTTGCGCAAGGCGGCTCGCTCAAAATTCACAAAGTGCTTCACACGTTTACCGTTGAACAATGATTCTGTATCGGTGCTTTTGAACGACTTGATCATGGACGTATATTAACGAGGTTCGTTAATATGTCAAGGGAGCCGGGAAATAGTGGTCAGTATCCGATTGCTTGTCCCAGACTGATTTTTCGGTTCTTTTGTCCCAAATAATCCATTGGGCCGGAGACCCATTGCAGGAGCGGCTTCAGCCGCGAATCATCGCCAGCAAGCTGACTCCTGCAGGGCGTTGAGTTTTCCAATAGACAATTTGGGTTTAATGACTACTTACAGCTTATATCCACGATGCACCGCCACCACGCCGCCGGTCATATTGAAATACTCGACGCGCTCCAGCCCGGCATCCAACATCATCTGCTTCAATTCTTCCTGCCCCGGGTGCATGCGGATGGATTCGGCGAGGTAGCGGTAGCTGTCGGCATCGTTGGCGATGAGCTTGCCCATCTTGGGCAACAGTTTGAAGGAATACAGGTCGTACATCTTCTCCAGCGGCTTGGCGACCTTGGAGAATTCCAGCACGATGACGCGGCCACCGGGTTTGATGACGCGGTACATCTCGCGCAGGGCGGCATCTTTATGCGTGACGTTGCGCAGACCGAAGGCAATGCTGACGCAGTCGAAATAGTTGTCGGGAAATGGCAGATGCTCGGCATCACATTGCGTCGTCGGCGTGGCGATACCTTCGTCGAGCAGGCGGTCACGGCCGACGCACAGCATGGCGTTGTTGATGTCGGTGAGGACGACTTGGCCGCTGCGGCCGACCTTCTTGAGGAACAGACGCGACAGATCGGCCGATCCGCCCGCCACGTCCAGCACGCGTTGGCCTTCGTGCACATTCGCCAAGCCCACGGCGAAGCGTTTCCAGATGCGGTGCAGGCCGACCGACATCAGGTCGTTCATGATGTCGTATTTGCTGGCGACGGAAGTGAATACGCCGGCGACCTTTTTGGCCTTTTCGTTTTCGTCAACGGTTTCGAATCCGAAATGGGTTTTGCTCATGGTGAGGCTCCTTTTGTTTTAGCCCCTCGCCCACTTGTGGGAGAGGGGTTGGGGAGCGGGCTTTGTAAATTTTACCCTCCCCCTGCAAATGGGAGGGATGAGTTCTTATTTCACTGAATCGCGGCTCGCGCCCGCTGCTTCGAGTTTGGTCAGGTAATCGTGCCACATGGCATCCTGGTACTGGCCCAGCTCGTGCAGATATTCCCACGAGAACAGCCCCGTGTCGTGGCCGTCGTCGAAGCTGATCTGGAGTGCGTATTGCCCGACCGGTTCGATCCCGCTGATGGCGACGTTGCGTTTGCCGACCTGCAGAGTTTCCTGCCCTTTGCCATGCCCGCGCACTTCGGCGGAAGGCGAATGAACACGCAGAAATTCTGCGGGCAGCGTGTAATGCGCGCCGTCATCGAAGGCGATTTCCAGTGTTCTGGATTGTTGATGCAGCGTGATTTCGGTAGGAATCATAGTGAGCGTATCTTCTTCAATAATGCTGTGGTGGAACGTTGGTGCAGAAAAGGGATGCTGTGTACCACACCACCCCAGCCCTGCACCTCCTTGCTGCCGACGATGTTCTCCGGCTGCCAGTCGCCGCCCTTTATCAGCACATCCGGATGGGCGGTCAAGATCAGATTGAGCGGCGTGTCTTCTTCAAATTTCACCACCAGGCTCACCGCTTCCAGCGCGGCCAGCACCGCCATGCGGTCGGCCTCGTTGTTGATCGGGCGGTCATCACCCTTGCCCTGCCGCTTGACCGATGCATCGTTGTTCACACCGACGATGAGCGAAGCGCCCAGCGCGCGCGCCTGGGCCAGATAGGTGACATGGCCGCGATGCAGCACGTCGAAACAGCCGTTGGTAAAAACTAGCGGGCGCGGCAGGGCAGCAACGCACACGGCAAGGTTTTCGGCCGGGCAAATCTTGCGCTCGAATGACGGTGTCGGGTACATGTTCAGTCCAAATACTCGAATACGAGCACCACTTTGCGCACACCGGACGTGCCGCTGGCAATCTCCGATGCGGCATCGGCCTCGGCTCGCCTCACCATGCCCAGAAGGTAAACCACTTCGTTTTCGGTCACCACTTTGATGTGATTTGAACTGAAACGCTTGTCGTTGAAGAGGTGGAATTTTACTTTGGAAGTGAGCAAGGCATCGTTGCTGCGCGAGGTCAGCGAAGTGGGGAGAGCAACCACCAATTCGTTAATGATCTTGCGCACATTATCGATGTCGGCGACCAGTTTGCCGATATCCGCCTTTGACACCCCATCGGGCGCCTCACCGGTGAGCAGCACATTCCGGTTGAAACTGGTCACGTTGACATGCGCGCTGTCCTTGTATTGGTCGCTGATACGGAGCGCCGCCTTGTCTTCAATAGCTTCGTCTTCGATATAGATGCCGCTGGTGCGACGGTCTGTCGCCATCATTGCGCCCGAACCGACACCCACTGCGACCACCGGGACGCAGCCCTGCAATAAAGCGGACAATATTGCCAGTAACAATAAAGACACGATGCGCAATTTTCGCTCCCAAATTAAAAATGGATGTAGCCGTCAGTCGAGGTACTCAAACACACGCACGACTTTGCGCACACCATAGGTGACACTGGCAATCTCCGACGCGGCATCCGCTTCGGCACGTTTCACGATGCCGAGCAGGTACACCACGCCCTCTTCGGTATAGACCTTGATGTGGTCGAGCTCGAAGGTTTTGTTCGCGAGCAACCGGGCGTGCACGTCGCCGCTGATGCCGGAATCGCTATAGCCGATGCCGCTTTGATTGCCTTGCGCCAAATGCAGTTCATTGGCGATCCCCTTCACCCGGTCGATTCCGGCGACGATGCGTTCGATACCAATCTTGCCGGATTCATCCGGAACCTGGCCGGTCAACAGGACGAAGTGATTAAAGCTGGTCACGCTGACCTGGACATTCTGCCGGTATTTTTCCGCGATACGCTGCGCGGCGGTGTGCTCGATGTTGCGATCATCCTGCACCGTGTCATTGCTCCGCCGCTCGTGTGCGGCGGGAGTATCGAGCCGGTTCACCTGGGCGCAGCCGTGCAGCACTCCCGCCAGCGCGATCAACGCAATCCACTGCCGCATCACTCGCCTCCGAGCAGGATGTAATCGATCACGTCGCACAGACAATGCAGCGTCAGCAGATGCACTTCCTGCACCCGCGCGGTGCTTTTCGCGGGAACGCACAGATTGAAATCCTTTTCGTGCAACATACCGGCCATCTGCCCGCCGTCGCGCCCGGTTAGCGCCACCACGACCATACCGCGCTCGTGTGCCGCCGTAATCGCTTCCACCACATTGGCCGAGTTGCCGCTGGTAGAAATGGCGACCAGCACATCGCCTTCCATCCCCAGTGCGCGCACCTGCTTGGAGAAAATCTGCTTGTAATCGTAGTCATTGGCGATGGAAGTCAGCACCGAGCTGTCGGTGGTGAGCGCGACCGCCGGCAACCCCGGGCGCTCGACTTCAAACCGGTTGATGAGTTCGGCGGCGAAGTGCTGGGAGTCGGCGGCCGAACCGCCGTTGCCGCAGGCCAGGATCTTGCCGTCATGCATCAGGCAATCGACCATTGCCTGCGCCGCCCGCGCGATGGGCTCGGCCAGCACCTGCTTGCTTTGCATTTTTACGGCGGCACTGTCGTCGAAGTGTTTGCTGACGCGTTTGGCGAGGGTCATGTCTGTTGAACCTGAATGATGAGGGTTGGATTTTAACCCAATTCGAATGCGCCCTTGAGCCACTCGATACTGCCTGTGTCGGCCACATCCGCCAACAGCAGCGCATCAAAGCGACACGGCGGCACAGGCCAGACATGGGACAAGTAATGCTGGGCGGTAAGAATCAGTTTGTGTTGTTTGCGCGCATCGATGCTGGCCGCCGCGCCGCCAAAATCACGGCGACGGCGCAACCTGACCTCGACGAACACCAGTACCGGACCGTCCTGCATGATCAGGTCGATCTCGCCAAAACGGCAACGGTAGTTGGCCTGCACCAGACGCAATCCTTTCTGCTGCAGGTACTGCGCGGCAGTCTGCTCGGCTTGCGCGCCCGCCTTCATCAGGATTACTCTGCCCGACCGACAGGCCTGCTGCCTTCCAATGCCACGCCCTGCCCGCCGCGCAATTGGGCCTTCATCGCTTCGCGCTGTACACGATGGCCGTCCAGCGACAGTTTGCCGGTCACCCCGTCCAGCGGCAATGCGTTCAGGATCTCGTGGTGGTACAGCACTTGCAGCATGCGGTAACCATCCACCCCCAGCGCATACAGGCGCTCCATCTCCAGCGTCAGCGGCGGCTCCGCGCGCGGGTACACCATCACCGCCGGATGATCGGGCTGCAACACCCAGGGCATATCGACGAAACGCACGTCGGCCAGATCGAAGTTGCGGAGTTTGTACTGGTTGCCGACAAACACCTGCGAAGTGGCATAGACCGGAATGTCCGTATAGATATAAGGCCGCATCAGGCGCGCCTTGTCCGCTTCGGCAGCAAGGAACACCATTTCGCCGGGCTGCCCCGACAAGGTACGGATTTCGCTGGGATCACCCTGATACACGATCTCCGGCATGAGTGCCCCCCCGCCCTGCTGCCATGCCTCGCTGAACGCTTCGCCCAGACGTTGCGAGAAAGCCGTGTCGGTGCGCACCACCGTCGCAGTCAGCATGCCTGTCTTTGCGGCCCATTGTGCGATCTGGCGCACCTCGGCTTCGGGCGGCAGTCCGAAGAAATACAGCATATCGCCGCGCGGCATGTCGAGCATGTTCAGCGCCAACGTGGGGACCGGCAATTCGGAATTTTCGGCGAGCACCGCCACACCGCTACGGGTGAGCGGCCCGGCCACAGCCAGCGCGCCCTCCTGTATAGCTTGCCGATACAGTGCCGCAATTTCGGATGGCTCGTCATTGGCGGCATACACACGCACCGGCAATTCGCCCTGCTGCAATTCAGCCGCAGCAAGGAAGCCCTGCTGCACCGCTGCTGCGGCGCGTCCAAACGCGGCTGAACGCAAAGGCAGGATCAGCGCGATATGATGTCCCGCACCTTCCGTCATGCCCGGCAATACCGGCTGCACGGTGGGCGTTTCCGCCGGGGGAACCGTGGACAGCTCGACCGCGGGCATCTCTGCTGCAGGCGGTGTGACCGCGACCGGCGGCGGACTGGCGGGAGGAGGGGGCGCCGCCGGCGGAGTGGCACAGCCAAACACGCTCACGTATAGTGCGGCGACCAACAGTCCGCGCAACCCTTTCAATCTAGGAATTCCAGTTTGCATAGCCGAGCCAATCAAAAAATCGAGTGCGCATTATATGTAGTCGCCACCCCGATTGGAAATCTGGGTGACATCACGCTGCGCGCGCTGGATGTGCTCGGCGCGGTCGAGGTCGTGGCGGCGGAGGATACGCGCAATACGCGCCATTTGTTGCAGCACCACGGCATCGGCGACGCCAA
>Ga0210016_1004306_pt1 | contig 12164 bp, 10 predicted proteins | sample CryGeyCG2014_300_FD_185454 | JGI IMG/M metagenome (GOLD analysis project Ga0210016, IMG submission 185454) | Groundwater microbial communities from aquifer - Crystal Geyser CG02_land_8/20/14_3.00 (SPAdes) (version 2) | ecosystem: Environmental > Aquatic > Deep subsurface > Groundwater | place... | reverse complement strand
TCTGGCTTACGGATCATCCTAATTACCGCGCCTTCCCATTCCGATCTTTCGGAAAAGTGGCACATTGCGGTGTTCGTCCCCGATCACAGCGGCGGGCCCGCGACGGATTTTCACCGTCTTCCCTTTAAGTCCATTATGGACAACCTTAAGTAGATTGTATTATAATTCTTTCCTCAGAGGCTGTCAAGAAAAAATGTAACTACTCAGCAAATGACCCCAATGCTTCGCATTAGGGTTATAAATGAAAGAAATTTGCGCTTCAAGTTTGATGAACTCGTAAAAAGTCGCTTTTCCCTCCCCTGGCGGGAGGGAATAAAAGGGAGGGGGATTCTAACACATGGAAATTACTATATATATCCACCCTCACCCCCGCCCTCTCCCATCGAGGGAGAGGGAGTTTTAACTTTTTACGAGGTTGTCAAGTTTCTTAGGAGGTTGTCAGGTTCACGGTTCAGGGTTCACGGCTGATTGGCTTGCGCTCTTCATATTTCTCGAGATAGCCAGCAATAGGAATCCACGTCTAACCTTGAACCGTGAACCCCGGAACTTTGAACCTGAATAGTTACAAATAAAATACTTTTTCCATCACTTGAGTGCCTCATCCACTCCTGCCGAGCTAAAGCTTGCCATTTCAGTCATGACCTTGACTGCGGCTTCAATCACGGAGATGGCCATCGCTGCACCAGTTCCCTCCCCCAATCTCATACCGAGATCGAGAATCGGTTCATGTCCGAGCCTCTCAAGCATCCGCTTATGTCCGGCTTCGGAAGAGAGGTGGGAGTAAAATAGATACTCAGCTATCGTTGGCCAAAGTGCCACGGCGATCATGGCACCTGCCGTGGAGATGAAACCATCCACTACGACCGGTATCCGGTGAAAGGCACACCCGATGATCAGACCGGCTATGCCCCCAATCTCGAAACCACCCACCTTGGCAAGGACATCTATGGGGTCTTGAGGGTCAGGCTGGTTTAACCGGATCCCTCTCTCGATGACATCCACCTTTTTCTGGAGTGCCCTATCATCAATGCCGGTACCCCTGCCTGTCACTTCTCTCGCGGACAGACCGGACAATACAGAAAGGATCGCACTGGAGGGGGTGGTGTTGCCTATCCCCATTTCTCCCGTTCCGATAATATCCACTCCCTTTTTTGAATACTCGTCGGCCAGGTCCATACCGACTCTTATTGATCGTAAGGCTTCATCACGTGTCATGGCAGTGCCTGTGGAAAGATTCTTTGTCCCATAGCCTATTTTCTTGATAACAAGCCCTTCTGCAGGTTCAAAGTCATGATCCACACCGATGTCCACAACCACCACTTTAGCTCCCACGTGCCTTGCAAGGACGTTCACAGCAGCTCCTCCGGCAAGCATATTTAAAACCATCTGGATGGTAACCCCATTCGGGAAGGCGCTCACACCCTCCTTCACAACACCATGATCACCGGCAAAGGTAAAGATCACCTTACTGTTGATAGATGGGTTTAAATCTTCCTTAATAGCTGCGTATTTCTGGGCGATACTCTCAAGCTTGCCAAGACTCTCACGCGGTTTCGTAAGGCTATCCAATCTAAGCTTTGCCTGCTTCAAATACTCTTCCTTCAGTGGATGGATGCCGTCTAATATCCTTTGCAAATCTTTCACTATGCGTTTTCCTCCTTCCAACAAACCCCCACAACAACTGATGAAGGCCAGAAATAGGTTGTCGAAAAAATCAATTTTTTAGAATCTCTTTCATCTTTTCGATTATAATAATATTCTGCTCACGTCTCTTCACGGCTATCCGAAGGTAACGGTTCCCAAGTCCATGGAAGGTACTGCAATCTCTTACAAGTATTCCCTCTTTAGCCAGACGGTCTCTAAGCTCCGTGGAGTTTAAGCCGATCCGGCTGTCCATAAAAACAAAGACAAAGTTGGCTGCACTCTCATAGGTCTTAAAACCGGGGATTTCATCCAATGCATTTCTCAAAAACCCCCTTTCCGTTGTTACATATTTCCTTGTATCCTTTATGTAATCCCCATCGCAAAGGGCCTTTGCTGCTGCCCTCTGTCCCAGGGAGCTGACCGTCCAGGGTGGTTTATTCTCCATGATTTTTGCGATACACGACACCCCGGCCATCACATAACCTATCCGAAGCCCCGGAATACCAAAAAACTTGGTCATTGACCTCATGACCATCAGGTTGGGAAACCTGAAGATTTCTTTCTTGAGGGATTCCTCCTCGACAAAATCTATAAAGGCTTCATCAATTACAGCAAGTATGTTTGCTTCTTGGGCGCATGCTATAACCCTACAAAGCTCATCCTTCGGGGTAAGGACGCCTGTCGGGTTTGCCGGATTACAGAGGTAGAAGATGTCAAATTTCTCTCTCATTCGTGAACAGAGACGATCAATACTGACAGAAAAATCGGACTCGGCTTGGAAATACGAAATCTCAGAACCGGCAATCCTGAGCCCCATCTCATATTCACTGAAGGCAGGAGTAACGATTAAGGCCTTTCTAGGTTTGAATACGATGGGTATCCAGTAGATAAATTCCGTCGAACCGTTCCCCACAAGGATGTTGTCACGACCGATCCCATGGTATTCCGACAACCCTGAGACGAGATCAAAGGAATCGTCATCGGGATAGTTCAAGACAGAATCGGTTTCCTTTACTATCGTTTCCCGCACTGCGGGCGAATAGCCCAGTGGATTTATGTTGGCGCTGAAATCAATAATCCTGTCCTCATCGATCCCGCATCTTCTGGAAACCTCACTGACATTGCCGCCATGTTCGTTCTTCATTATTGTACTATCCACAGGATCACTATGCAGACAACGGCCATCAAGAGGGACGAGGTAAACATGATGGCCCATGCCTTCTTTACATCTTTTTTATCTATCTCCTTCAGTCTGTCGCCAATAGTGGGCTTGTAGGTAATATTTCCGAAGTAACTGATTTTGCCGCCGAACTGTATGCCAAGAGCCCCGGCCGCGGCCGCTTCTGGTATGCCGCTGTTGGGACTTGGATGGTTTTTGCCGTCCCTCCGTATAATCCTCCAGGAACCCCGCCAGTTAAACCCCCTTAGAGATTCCTTCTCTAACGGGGTAAACCTCAAGATGAAAGAGGCTATCACTATAATAAATCCGGTGATCCTTGCAGGTACCCAATTAAGGACATCGTCCATCTTTGCGGAAAAACAGCCGATGTCCATGTATCTGGCATTTCTATATCCCACCATGGAGTCGAGGGTATTGACTGACTTATAGGCCATGGCAAGTGGGACACCACCAACGGTCAAATAGAACATTGGAGCTACAATACCGTCCGAGAGGTTTTCTGAGACCGTCTCAATAACAGCCCGGAGGATCCCCGCCTCATCTAAATTCTCTGTATCCCTCCCCACGATCATGGAGAGGTTCTTCCTTGCCCCTTCCATATCTTCGCATCTCAGGGCGACGATAACAGCCTTGCTCTCCTTATAGAGAGACCTGGTAGCGAGGGTCAGGGAGGCAAGCATGGCCGTGGTGATCATGCCGCATAAGGCACCGAAAGAGAAAGAGACCTCTGTTATCCCATAGGTTAGGAAAAAAGTGGGGATAACGACCGAAAACCACAGGACTATCCCCCTTTTTTTCTCCGAGGCGCGGGTGGTGTGGGTACGGATCTTCCCCTCGACGAACCTCGTCCACCTCCCGACAATGACCACAGGATGGGGGAACCAGCGAGGATCGCCGACGAGGATGTCAATGATGTAAGCGCCAAAGAAAATCGTTGGCGTCATTATAGCTCCTGATTCGTTTCAAACATACCCAACCCTAACCTGCCAGCCTAAAAAGTAACCTTGACCCCGCCATAGACACCGATGCCGGGTTCGCCGTATTGATATATGGATTGGTAGTTTTTATCGGTCAGGTTATCCACCCTTCCGAAGACCTGAAGCCGTTTGGTGGCTTGATAAGACGCCGCTAAGTTCACAAGGGTATAATCAGGCATTTCGAGGGTATTGGCAGTGTTTCTATACCGTTTGCCGACATACTGAACATTGAGGTTCACATTCAGCTTTTTAAGAGGTCTAATATTCAGAGAAGCACCTCCGGTATGCCTTGGCCTGTATATCAAGTCTTTATCTGTCGTGTCGTCCCTTGCCTCGGTATAGGTGTAATTGACATCTAAGGTCACCCAGTCCAGTGGCTTAAAAGAGACCAATGTTTCCCAGCCCTTTGTCTTGACCTTACCAATGTTATAGTACTTCCATGTATCCCAATTCCAGCCAATCAACTCTCTGATCTCTGTGTGGAAGTATGTCACAGACAGCAGGACCTTTCTCCCGAAAAATTCCTGATCTACACCCACATCGTAGCCTTTACTCTCCTCAGGTTTAAGGTTCGGATCACCGTAAGATGAGTAGAGTTGATAGAGAGAGGGGGCGCGAAACCCGGTGCCATAGCTTCCTCTTATCTTGGTTCCAGTAGGCTCAAAAAGATAGGCCAGCGCCCCTTTATAGGTGTCCTCACCGCCAAAGGTCTGATGGTCGTCATGACGGGCGCCGAGGGTAAGAGAGAGGCTCTTAAGCAGGGTCAATTTGTTCTGGATAAAGAAGCTCTTGGTATCAACATTCTTTTCACTAATGTTCTCCCACGGATTCTGGACATCCCCCTTCTCTTCCTGGTAATCGAAACCGGCAGTGATGGTATCCATCTCTTTGATAAAGAAATTATGCTGCCAGGATGCCAATTTTATCGTTCCTTTGTATGTTCCGTTAAAGGTGCCGTTTTTGGTGTATTTTCTCTTTGTCTCCGTGGTGCCCAGCTTAATGATATGTTGCCACCAGTCAAAGATATCCTGGTCGAAATTTGTGGAGACACTGGTGATGTCTGTATCCTGAACCTCATCTGCGTCGGCAAATTTACGGGCAACATAGTCATAGCCATCTAAATCCATGGATGATTCGGCGTGGCGTACCGAAAACCCTGCCCTCACAGTTTCGCTGATTGTGGCATCGAGCCTGGCGGAGATGTTTGTAGTTTCGTAAGGGTCCTTTTCTGTATTTCCCAGATCTTTGTCCGCCTTTGAGACGCCTTTGGTATCCAGACGTAAGACAGATGCAGAGTAACTTACCTTATCATTTGATCCACTGACCCCTAATCTTTCCCTGAAGGTCTCAAATGAGCCTCCTTCGGCAGAGAGGTAAAATTCAGGCTTCCCTTTGCCTTTCTTGGTAATGATATTGATGACACCCCCAATGGCATCAGAACCATACAGAACACTTTGGGCTCCGCGGACGACTTCGATTCTCTCGATGTTATCTGTTGACAGATCAGAGATACTCATCTTACCATCGGTAGCCATCGGATCCCCTACCCTTACTCCGTCAATCATAATCAATGTATGGGCATTGTTGGTACCCCGGAGGTATATAGAAGTACTTCCTCCGAATTGACCGTACTGGGCAATAGAAACCCCCGGTACATCTCTGAGAACATCAATAACCGTTTTTCTCCCTTTTTTTTGAATTTCCTCCTCCGTCACTACAGTAACCGAATCAGGGGAGTATCTTAATGGCTCCTCCAACCTGCTGGCAGTTACGACCACCTCTTTCATCTCTACCACCCCAGTTTTTTCCTGTGCACAAACCAGGGTGGACAATGACATAAACATACACGCAAGTAATCCCACAATACAATTTAACAATATCTTCATTTCCTAATCCTCCTTTTCCCCTCGGTCGGGATGTCTGTTTGATCTGTCAGACAAGTATCCTGGCTTACGGTTATGCCTGATCCCCATACCTTCCCAGAAAAGCAGTTGTCAGTGACCAGTGTTTAGTGGTCAGGAAACAACTGTTTAGTCCAGTGGCCGATGTTCAGTGAACAGTGACCAGTGTTAAGTGAAAATGTTAGTGATAGTCTTACTAATCACTATTCACTGTCCACTAATCACTTCTTTATGGGGTTTCGTTCCGTCTACAGTTGCGGGGCAGCGTCGGCTTTTGACCGGCTTCCTTTATCTGACAGACTCGATGCTATAAGCGTTACTCTCGGCAATCCGGTTTGCGGATTGGTATCAACTAATACATCGGCTTCATAAACCTCCTTTATATTGGATTCTGTGATTACATCACAGGGAGTTCCCATACAGTAGACAGTTCCTTTACTTAAAAGCATAATCCTATCACAAAAAATAGATGCTAAATTTACATCGTGAGTCACAGCCATGACTGTCAGCCCTTCCTTCTGGTTTAAGGTCTTTATTAAATCAAAAAAGGCTATTTGATGTTTGATGTCTAAATAGGCTGTGGATTCATCGAGGAGTATGATCTGTGGCTGCTGGGCCAGTGCCCTTGCAATCAGTACCCTCTGCCTTTCACCCCCGCTTAATTCATTGATACTTCGAGTCGCAAACGAAAGGAGATCCGTCATCTCCATGGCTTCTCTGGCTATTGCATAGTCTTTCTCACCTTCAAAACTGAGTCTACCAAGATAGGGAGATCTCCCCATTAACACCACTTCTAACACGCTAAAAGGGAAAACAATAGAAGCCTCCTGGGGAACCATGCCAATAATCCTGGCTAATTCTCTCCTTCTCATATCCTTTATATTTATTCCATTTATAAAGACATCCCCTTCTTCCGGGGAAAGGGTCTTGTTAAGACTCTTCAGCAAGGTCGTCTTACCAGAACCGTTTGGGCCGATTACTCCCAAAAACTCTCCCTTCTTCACAGTAAATGAGATGTCTCTCAACACCCACTCCTCAACATACCTGAAGCTTACTCCGGAAACCCTGATCATATCCATAGATCAGACTCCTTTTCTTCGCAGCAGATAGATGAAAAACGGGGCCCCAAAGATTGCCGTTATCACCCCCACAGGCAACTCTACCGGGGCAATTATGGTCCTCGCTATGGTATCAGCCAAAACCAGGAAAGAAAGACCAAAGAGACCTGATACAGGCAAAAGAAGGCGGTGATCTGAACCGAATACCATACGCATCATGTGGGGAACGATAAGCCCCACAAAGCCAATAACACCACTGACTGAAACAACCACCCCTGTAATTAAAGATGCAGTGATAAGCAAAAGTCTCTTTACCCTCTCTACCTCGACTCCCAGCTGGAGGGCAGTCTCTTCCCCTGTAACTATAAGGTTCAGGGGATGGGCATGCAAATAGATAATAAGACATCCAACAATAACAAAGGGGGTAACAATTATAATCTCGTTGTACTTTGATAGGCTTAAATCTCCCATTAACCAAAAGATAATACTATGAAGCCTCTCATCCTGGGTAATGGAGACCAAAAACATTATAATGGCAGAGAAGAAAGAACCAACTATTACACCTGCCAGAAGTAAAGTATTAGTCTGAAATCTATATCCTGTCCTTGCAATGCCCAATACCAGCATAATGGTCAACAGCGCCCCGCAGAAAGAGGCAGCGGGAATGCTTAAGAAGCTTAGCCCTGCCCCTGAGATAATTGCCAGGATAGCGCCTACAGCCGAACCGCTAGAAATCCCTAAAATGTAAGGGTCTGCCAGGGGATTTCGGAAAAGAGACTGAAATACCACCCCGGCCACTGAAAGGGCAGCACCTACTATGCCGGCCAGTATGATCCTGGGTAAGCGAACCTGAAATACAATTACTCTGTCGGTATCCGTCCATCCGCGAACAGGGTCAGATACCCATCCAAATATTCCCCTCAATATTTTCATCAACCCTATATCAGCCGTTCCAAGGGAGATAGAAAGAATTGCCACTATAACGAAAACAAAAACAAGAATAAGAGATATAAGTACTACCTTCCGAAGATTTACCACCATCTTTAAATTACCTTCTGTTATTTAAACAACTCAGGATGAATCAACCTTGACAACTCTTCCAATCCATCGATAATACGAGGGGACGGATGATCTACCAGATCCGAGTCAATTACATAAATTCTTCCGTTTTTCACCGCGGGGATGCTCTTCCACTTCATCCACTCTCTTTTCTTTCGGTCAAAACCCCCACCCCTGTCCATAGAAGATATAATGATGATATCAGGGGTATTGAGCAGAACCTCCTCCATGCTATACCGTGGATACTTTGCCTTCTCATTTCCTGAGATATTCAAACCACCGGCCATCTTTATCAGGTCATTATGAAAAGTATCCTTGCCCACTGTTACTACAGGGTTAATCCCAATCTGGAAGAAAACCCTTGGCCTTTCTATCCCTCTTGTACGACTCTCTATATAATTTATCCTGCTCTTCAACTCCTTAATCAACTTATTGGCCCTGTCCACGCAATCGGTTATCTTCCCTATATTCACAATAGTTCGAAAGACATCCTTCACACACCTGGGGTTTATTGCATAGACACTGTATCCCAGCCTTTCCAGTGCATCAACTGACTCCTTTTTATTCCCATCCGCTATGGCTATTATTAAATCTGGCTTTAGCGAGATGATCTTCTCTATATTCAGGTTGATGTAACTTCCAACCTTCGGCTTCCTCCTTGCCTCATCAGGGTAGTTACTAAATTCCGTAACACCTACAATCCTTTTTCCAAGGTTCAGGTAATAAAGGGTCTCGGTGATGCTGGGAGCCAGAGAGACGATCCTCTGAGGGGGAGATGGAATATCCACCCTTCTTCCCATCTCATCTACATAGACTGCCGGTAAGACAGTATCAACGCTTACCAGAACAAAGATGCATATTAATAAGGACGTGTATATTACCTTCATTTCACCTTAGTAAAAAGCAATAAAAAAACCCTTAAATCCTTTTGGACTTAAGGGCTGCACCCAGCTTACTTCACCCCCCTTTCCTGGAAGAAGAGGTAAGTCCTATAATATAGGCAGGTCTTCTGACTCTCAGATCTCTCTACTCCCCACACCTTCCCGGCAGTTTCAAAACCACCAGTGGTTTTAAAACAGTTAAAAGTTGGAAGTTAAAAGTCTTTTGCTTCTTTAACCTTTAACTCTTCACTGTCTTTATGGGTTTCGTCCCTGATCACAGCGGCGGGACCGTCCCCATTTTTAGGGGTTCCCCATTAAACCCTCCAAAGAGGGTACCTATACATCCTAGCATATTTTCTTGTTTTGGAGTTTCTCTATCAGATTTTCCATACAGAGTCAACAAAAAAATCAAAAAATGTAGGGATACAGAATAACATTCTGTACCCCCCTTTAGATTTTTGATCAAGTTTTTTTATGAACAGTCTGGAACTCCGATATAAGGATCAAAAATAGTTATGGCGTCACAAATAGATTCGCCGGAGTTATGTGAATGAATTAGGGAGGCGAGAGTCCAGTGTATTTGGTATAAATCGAGGTGCGGGTGACTCCCAGTTCTTGGGCCGTTTTGTGGACAGGAACATCCACCAGCATGATCACTTCATGGGAAAGGAAGATACCAAAATAAGACGCGATAAAAACAATCAGTTTGTTACGGTTGAGCATCTTGAGCTTTCTCCGATACATCTCCCAGGAGGTCTCTTCCCCTGCTTTTAGAGCTGAGCTGAACTCACTTGTTGCGAGGAAAGAAAAAAAGATCAGGGGGATGACAACTAAAAGGGAGATAATAAAGATGAGTTTATTCCTGAGTCTCCAGTCAGAGAATTTTTTCATAGGCAAGTTTATCCAGAGCCTTCATAGCTTAACTGTTATAGTCGTTAAAATAGATTATTTTACGAAAAAAGTCTACCTATTTTTATTTGGTAACTATTCAGGCACAAAGCAAAGGATAACATGACTTTGTGCCTTTGTTACTCTGTGCCTTTGTGCCTCAAGCTATTGGCTTTAGCCGATAGTAGTTGACTTGTTTGCCACATACTCAGTTTTAAAGCCTTTCAAACAAACCTATCCTGACACTTTCCAGCCAGAATCATCAGAAAAGCTTTATAGACGTTTCTTAATGAGGATATCCACCACGCTTGGATCGGCAAGGGTAGTTGTATCCCCAATATTTGAGATGTCACCTGTAGCGATCTTCTTGAGGATTCGCCGCATGATCTTGCCGCTTCTCGTTTTGGGCAGTGCGTCCGCATAATGAATTTTATCAGGAGCAGCAATAGGGCCGATCTCTTTTTTCACATGGGCAACAAGCTGCTTTTTCAAATCATCGGTTTGCTCTACTCCCAATTTCAGAGTCACAAAGGCATATATCCCCTGACCCTTCAATTCATGGGGATACCCCACAACCGCTGCTTCAGAAACCGTAGGATGGGATACCAGGGCACTTTCGATCTCTGCCGTCCCCATCCTGTGACCGGACACGTTTATTACATCATCCAGCCGACCCATCACCCAGAAATACCCATCCTCATCTCGCCTTGCCCCGTCTCCCGTGTAATAAATACCGGGGAATCGGCTGAAGTAGGTTTTATAGAAGAGTTCATGAGCTCCATAGACGGTCCTCATCATACCCGGCCAGGGTTTTCTGATGCAAAGGTAGCCTCCTTCATTCTCTTCAGCCTCAGAACCATCTTCCCGTAATACTACAGCATCAACCCCGGGGAATGGCATGGTGGCTGAACCAGGCTTGGTCGGTATAGCCCCTGGTAGAGGAGTAATGATAATACCTCCGGTCTCTGTCTGCCAATAGGTATCCACAATGGGGCAGCGTTTTTTCCCAATCACCTCATGATACCAAATCCATGCCTCAGGGTTGATGGGTTCACCCACTGTGCCCAACAGGCGAAGACTGCTCAGGTCACGTTTATTAGGCCATTCATCCCCTTCCCTTATCAAGGCACGCAATGCTGTGGGAGCGGTGTAGAATATGTTGACCCTGTATTTTTCCACGACCTTCCAGAATCGGTCAGGCTCAGGCCAGGTAGGAATTCCTTCAAACATAAGGGTAGTGGTCCCAACCGACAATGGACCGTAAACAATGAAGCTATGACCGGTCACCCAGCCAATATCCGCCGTGCACCAGAAGATGTCCTCATCCCTCACGTCAAAGATCCACTTCATATTGGCATGGATATAAGCGAGATATCCGCCAATAGTATGGAGTACCCCCTTAGGCTTTCCGGTGCTGCCGCTGGTATAAAGAATGTAAAGGGGGGCTTCTGCATCCATGACTTCTGCCGGACAATCGGCATTAGCCTCTGCCATCAGTTCATCCCACCAGAGGTCTCTTCCCTCTTTCATAGGGGTATCTTTATCAATTCTCTTTACCACTACCACCTTCTTAACATCCGGACAGTCCTTGAGCGCATCATCGGCATTTGCCTTAGAAGAAAGGGTTTTGCCGCTTCGGTAACCGTAATTGCTGGTAACGAGAAAGGTGGAACGGCAATCGATAATTCGGTCCCGTAAAGAGTCAGCGCTAAATCCACCAAAAACAACGCTGTGAATGGCGCCTATTCGGGCGCAAGCCAGCATAGCAATTGGAAGCTCTGGTATCATAGGGAGATAGATGGTAACCCGATCCCCCTTTTTTACCCCCAGTTTTTTCAGAACATTGGCGAATTTACAGACCTCAAGATAAAGCTCTTTATATGTGAAAGTGCGGCTTTCTCCCTCCGGCTCCCCTTCCCAGATTAGGGCGGTTTTGTCTCTCCGGGGGGTGTCAAGATGTTTGTCCAGGCACTCTTTTGATGCATTAATCTTTCCATTAATAAAAAATTTTATATCAGCTCTGTTAAAATCCCATTCCCAGAATTTGTCCCAGCGCTTATCCCAAAGCATGGAATCTGCTATCTTCTCCCAAAAAGCCTCTGGATTTTCCACCGATTCCCGATGCATCTTCTTGTATTCATCCATACTCTTTACTGCCGCTTTCTGTTTGAACTCATCCGACGGTTCAAATACACGATCTTCAGTCATCATTGACATAATGGTTTTTTCCTCTGCCATAGTTAACTACCTCCTTTGATAATGTTGAAACTAGTAGAACATTTCAATAATACTGTTACAGTATTGCCATTTCGAGTGCAGCGAGAAATCTGATTGGAATCAATACCACAATCATGCTTTTCTGTCCATTAATAGACTCAAGAATTGTGCCAGAAGGGAAACGTATTTGATGAAAAGAAATAACCAGTTGAAAAGACAGCCTAAATTGGTCACCAACCATTACAAGAAAAAAGGATCAGATGGGAGAACGACCTTTTTTGTAAACATCCAGGTTACACCCTGTCAACTGGTGATTACCTCCCAGATAAACCTGCCTCAAAGTAACACATGGACTCAGC
>Ga0210016_1004302_pt1 | contig 12168 bp, 11 predicted proteins | sample CryGeyCG2014_300_FD_185454 | JGI IMG/M metagenome (GOLD analysis project Ga0210016, IMG submission 185454) | Groundwater microbial communities from aquifer - Crystal Geyser CG02_land_8/20/14_3.00 (SPAdes) (version 2) | ecosystem: Environmental > Aquatic > Deep subsurface > Groundwater | place... | reverse complement strand
GGGGCCGCTGACCGCCGCCGGGACGCCAGCCCCGACGCCGTCCGCGAACTCCTCCAGCCTGAAATATCTTTTCATCGCGGTTGGGGGGATCCTGGCCCTGGGCGTGATCGGCGGGGCGGGATATTATTTCTTCCTGCGGCCAATTTTGTTTGGCAAACGTCCCGCCACGGGTGAGAAATCCGCCGCGCGGCAGGCGCAGGATATCACCAACACCGTTGAAAAGACGGATTTTTCCGGGCTGGGGCTGGCAAAACCCATCACCCAGACCATGACCACCTACGTCCTGGGCGACGATCTGTATGACGAGTCGTTCAGCATCGACGCGCCGTCGGGTGAGTTTTTGGGCGAATATGGCGTGGGCGTTTCAGAAACGATGGGCGTTGGCGAACCGAAGAAAGTGACCGCCATCGAGATCTGGTTGTTCGACAAGAACGATATTAAAACCGCTACCAGGGTATTGATGAGTCCGTATGCGTTTGGCGACCAGGGCATCCGCGCCCGGTTGGAAGCCAAAGGCGAACTGGCGCCGATCCAGCCGCAGGGACAGGTGATGCTCGAAACGGCCACGCTCCAATTGCTGGCCACCGTGGTGGACCTGGAATATGGCCGCGGGAACATGCCCGACCAAAGTTACTTTGAGCGCATCACGCTCGAACTGGCGATCTGGCCGAAACAGTAAATAAAATGGGGGCGTTTTATTTCAGTTGAAGCCTTGTAGCGTGTTGCGTATTGCGTGTTGCGTCCCACGGGGATGCTTCGCGATAAACCTTCAAAACGGAACACGAAGCGCATGACATGGCTTTCTCTCAACTCATTTGCGAAGTAACTGCGCCCTTCAGTTGAAACATACCCAAATAAAAACCGGCTTCCAGACGGGAGCCAGTTTTTTTGTTCGTTTGAACTACATCTTTTCCAGCATCTGCGCGGCTTTGTCCAACCTCTCCAACACTTTCGCCCTCCCGACAATTTCCATGCTCTCGAACAGCGGCGGGCTGACCTTTTGTCCCGTCACCGCGACGCGGACGATGCCGAAGACCTGGTTCGGGCTGAGTCCCGATGATTCGACGTAGGCGCGCATCGGCGGCTCGGCTCGCGCGTGACTGAGGTCTGGTTGCGCGGCGAGGATCTCGTACGCCCTGCGAGCGATCGCGGCGGACTGTTTCGCGTCCAACCCTTTCGCGACCAGGTCTTCGGGAGTCGGCTCGACGGTTTCGCGGAAGAAGAAGCCGGCGAAGGCGATGCAATCGTCCAGGGTGACGAGGCGTTCGCGGATGATGGGGACGATCCGCAGAAGCGCCTCGGGGTTGACCGTGAGTCCCTGGCGGGCGAAAAAAGGCTCGAGCCGCGCGGCCAGCTCTCCCGTCGGGAGGAGGCGGATGTGCGTCCCGTTGAAATGGTCCAGTTTCTGGAAGTTGATCGCCGCGGGCGAGGCGGTCAGGTGGCCGATGTCGAAACGCGCGATCATCTGGTCGAGAGTCATCACATCGTCTTCGGGGACGCCCCAACCCATCAACGCGATCCAGTTATTGATGCCTTCGGGGGTGAAACCGAGTTCGTTCATGTCCTTGATGAAAACGGAATAACCGTCGCTCATGGCGAGGGACGCGTCGCGCTTGCTGAGTTTGCCTTTTCCGCTCGGCTTGAGGAAGAGCGAGAGATGCACCCAGACCGGCTCCTCCCAGCCGAAGGCGCGCACGATATTGACGTGCAGCGGGAACGTGGACAGCCACTCGGCGCCGCGCAGGACGTGGGTGACCTTCATGGCGTAATCATCCACCATCGCGGCAAAATGATAGGTCGGCAGGCCGTCGGAGCGAACCAGGACGTGATCGGTGATCTGCGCGTTCCCGGTGGTGATGTCGCCGCGCAGGTGATCGTGCGCCACGGTCACGCCCGCCTGCGGCATCCGAAAGCGGACGATATGCTTCTCACCGTTTGCCACGCGGCGGGCGGCATCCTCGGGCGTGAGGTTGCGGCAGGTCCCGTCGTAGTGCGGATTTTCCTTGCGCTTCAACTGTTCCTGGCGCACCTTCTCCAAACGGTCGGGCGCGCAGAAGCAGGGATAGGCGTGCCCCTTTTCGATCAGTTCCTTTGCATATTGGGCGTAGATCTCGCGGCGTTCGGTCTGCCGGTAGGGACCATACGCGCCGCCAATGTCGGGGCCTTCGTCATAGTCGAGCCCGAGCCAGCGCAGGCCGTCCATGATCTCCTGCTCCGCGCCGGGGATGGTGCGCTTCAAATCGGTATCTTCAAGGCGCAGGATGAATTGTCCGCCGGTCTTTTTGGTGAGCAGATAATTGTAGAGCGCCACGCGCGCGGTGGCGAGATGCATGTGCCCCGTCGGTGACGGAGCGACGCGGGTGCGAGCGGGTTTGGTGGTCAATGCAGGTTCTCCAATCCCAACCCCCATCCCATCCTTCCCCCATTCGGAAAATCACGAATGGGGGAAGGGGAACAGGATGGTTGGATGATAACTGAACTTCGCGATTACTGGCCTTTTCCCCCCTCCCCCATTTTCGTTCTTTGAAAATGGGGGAGGGTCGGGGTGGGGGTCTAAAATTCCATTTGCCTGTGTCTTAATATCACGCTTTCCACAAGCCCGATACCGAGCATGAGCGAGACGAGGCCGGAACCGCCGTAACTGATGAACGGCAGAGGCAGGCCGGAAACGGGGATGATTTTCATGTTCACGCCGATATTGACCGCGCCCTGGAAGAAGATCAGGATGGCGATGCCGTAGCCGATCATCGCGCCGGTCACATCCCTGGCGAGGCGCGCCGCCCGCAGGCAGCGCAGGACGATAAATGTCACAATCGCGATCACCAGCCCCGCGCCGATCATGCCAAACTCCTCCGAGATGGCGGAGAAAATAAAGTCGGTGTGGCGGACTTTCAGAAAGCGCAATTGAACCTGCGTACCGTGGCCGTATCCCTGCCCAAGCAATCCGCCCGAGCCGATGGCGATCAATGCCTGCTGGACATTGTAGGTCGCGCCGTAACTGGCATTGGGATCGGGAAAAAGGAAGGTCAACACGCGGTCGCGCTGGTATTGTTGGAGGAACGGGAACGCTGCGGCCACGGCCAAAACACCTGCCAGCGCGCCCCATAACAGGTGTTTGATTTGAACGCCGCTGATCCAGAGCATGGCGGCCCAGATGACCATCATCACAATTACGTTGCTCAGATTGGGCTGGAGCAGGATCCAAATCGCCAGTCCCCACACCCACAGCAGGCTTCCGATGATCCATTTCAGGTCGCGCGGGCGGTCTTTCGTCTCCTCGAAATAACGCGCTAGGATCAGGACTTCCACCACTTTTGCCAGTTCCGTTGGTTGGATGAACAGGCCTGCAATGTTAAACCAGCGCGCCGCGCCAAAGACGGACTGTGCGCTAAAATAGATCATGATCAGCAGGATCATCATCACGATATACATCGGGATATAGAGCGCGGTCCAATAACGGTAGTCAATGCCCGCCACGAGCACGATCACGAACAGGCCGACCAGCGCGAATTGGATCTGGCGGGTGACCGTCTGGGCGATCTCCTCATTCCCCGCGATGGCCGAGCGGATCATCGCCACGCCAAAGGCGATGGCCAGGACGATCACGCCCAACAACCAGAAATCAAAATGACGCCAGGAAAGTCCGCGAAACATGGACTATCCAGCGCGGCGGCGCGCCATGCTCCTGAGTGGAATATCCGCCACCAGGCGTTGTTCGCGGCCGTCGTGCGCCACATTGATACGGACGGCATTCGGGTCAATCTCGATGTGCCGGGAAATGGCCGCAATCAAATCATCTTTGAGCGCTTCCAGCGCGGCGGGAGTCAAATCGGTGCGGTCGTGGATCAACACCAACTGCAGGCGTTCCTTGGCGCTGGCGGCGCTTCGCTTCGGTCTAAAGAAATTGAACATTATTTCCTCCCCAGTTTGGCCAGGCGCGCCCACAGGCCGTTCCCCGCTTCGAGGTCCAGGAAGGGAACCTCATCCCCGCTCAAACGCCTGGCGATGTTGCGGAATGCCTGTCCCGCGCGGCTCTTAGGATCGAGCGCGACCGGGTTACCGCGATTCGTCCCGACGATTACACTCTCATCTTCCGGCACAATGCCGATCAATTTGATCGCCAGCAAATCCAGCACATCCTCCGCGGAAAGCATGTCGTGCTGCCTGACCATGACGGGATTGAGGCGATTGAGGATCAGCGCAGGCGTGCCTTTTTCCTCGGCCTCCAAAATACCGATGACGCGGTCGGCGTCGCGCACCGCCGAGACCTCGGGATTAGTGATCACCATGACGCGATCCGCCGCGGCGATGGAATTCTTGAAGCCCCTTTCAATCCCGGCGGGCGAATCGATCAGCACCCAGTCTACTTCGCCGCGCAACTCATTGCACAGGCGCACCATGTCCGATGGCGTCACCGCCGACTTGTCCCGCGTTTGTGCGGCGGGGATGAGAAACAACTCGGGCAGGCGTTTGTCGCGGATCATGGCCTGGCGCAGCCGGCAGCGCCCCTCGATCACATCCACCACATCGTACACGATGCGATTTTCGAGTCCCATCACCACGTCGAGATTCCGCAGGCCGATATCGCCGTCAATGCAGACGACCCGCGCGCCATCCGCCGCCAGCGCGACGGCCAGGTTGGCGACCGCGGTGGTTTTGCCCACGCCGCCTTTTCCAGAAGTGATCGTTACAACTTGAGCGCCCATGCTTCACCTTAAGACTGGTTTGCCTGCCAGGGTTCCATTTGCAAAATACCGTCTTTCAAAGAAATTTTTTCGGGACGGACTTCCCCGCTTCTTTCCGACGGGACGGCGGTCGCGCCGGCGACGCGGATTTGCCCCGCGGACAGGTCGAGTCCGCACACGACCGCGGAGTTGTCGCCGTTTGCCCCGGCATGCGCCACGCCGCGCACCCGTCCCCAGACGAGGATACTGCCGTCGGCGATCACTTCCGCGCCGGGGTTGACATCTCCCAGAACCACAATGTGGCCGGGGAATTCGATGCGCGTCCCCGAGCGCAGCGTGCGCGCAATCCACATGGCCGCGCCGGCGCCGATCTCCCGTACCCGGTCAGGCGGACGGGTCATCTCCTGCGGGCGCGGCTTCGAGATGCGCGTGGCCAGTCCGAGCAGTTGGGCGGTCTTTTCGGTGGTCGGTGATTCGCTCACCACCGCCCAAAGGTTCACGCCGCGTTCGGAAAGCGTGTCGCGCAGTTCGGATAGTTCGTTGACGTGAAAGATCTGGCCGCCCACGTCAATGGCGACGCGCGCGCCTCGAAAAAACGACTGCCGTGTCTCGATCTGCTCCATCAGCGCGGCGCGCAGATCGTCCCACGACGCGTTGCCCAGCGAGACCAGCAACCCGTCGCGCAAGCCTTTGATCTGGACCAGGGAGTTTGGATCGGTCATGGATGTTTTGTCACCGCGTATTCCATGTATTCCATGTAGTGACGACTTCAGTCGTTGGGGAACGACTAAAGTCGTCACTACATGGGATGAACGACTAAAGTCGTCACTACTTGGGACGTGCGAATTATAGCATGACCCATTAACCGCCGCCGCCGGCCAGGTCAATGGCCTTGATCTCGAAGTAGGCCTGCATGACGCGCGCCACGATGGGCGCGGCCACCGATGCGCCCTCGCCGCCGTTATAGCAAAACACCAGGATGATAACTTCTGGATCTTCAAAGGGCGCGTAGGCAATCGTCCAGGAATGCGTGGGCCAGGCGCCGAATTGGCAGCGATTGGCTTTGCCCGCCACATCGTCGCAATATTCGGCGGTGCCGGTCTTTCCCGCGATGGCAATCGGGAACTTCACCGGGTCGCCAAAGACCTTGTTCAACGTGCCGCGATGGATGCCTCCCTGGTTGTCAGTTACGGCGAGGCGCATCCCTTCCTGGATCTTTTGAACCACGAACGGGTCCACCGATTTAAAGTTTTCCGTCTCCGTGCAGTATGGGCCTTCGCAGTTATACTCACGGATGAGGGGGGTTTGGGTGATGTCCCATTTCGCGGTGGGATTGAATGGCGAGACCTGGTAACTGGTTGGGCTGGATTTTGTATCCGTGACCAGGCCCGTGGCCGGGTCGTACCATTTTTCGACGACCTTGCCTTCACTGTCTTGCACTTCGCGCACGATGGTGGGTTGCATTAGTTTGCCATCGTTGGCAATGGTCGCGCCGGATAACAGTACTTGCAAGGGCGTCGCCGCCACGTAGCCTTGTCCCACGCTCGCGATGTAGGTATCGCCGGTGGACCAGTTTTCGCCTTTGTTGATGCGCTTCCACTGCGGGGTCGGGATCAACCCGCCGCGCTCGTAGGGCAGTTCGATGCCGGAAGGCTGATCATAGCCGATGGCGCGCGCATATTCACGCAGACGTTCGATGCCCAGACCCTGAACGATCTCATCTTTATAGCCTCCGCCCAGTTTATAGAAACACACATTACTCGAGTAGGCAATGCAGTGCAGGAAGTCAATTGTGCCAAATCCTTCCGGGTTGATCACCCCATTCAGTTCATAGGTCCAATCCCTGAATGGACGTTCGCGGCCCGGGTCGTTGGGTGAGAATTTCTCGGTCAACACCAGTTGTCCCGGGGCTTCTATGATATCGCCCAGGGTAACAACGCCTTCGTTCAACGCGCCGGTGGCCGTGGAGAGTTTAAATGTGGAGCCGGGAGGAAATTCGCTCGAAATGGCGTTATTCAACAGCGGCTTGCGCGGGTCCTGGCTGAGTTGCTCGTAGTAATATCCCGGGATGAAACGCGACATGCGGTTATTCTCATAAGACGGGTAGCTGACCATCGCCAGCACTTCACCGGTCTTTGGGTTCAAGGCAATCACAATGCCGCTTGAAATTCTCTCCTGTCCAAAGTAAACGTTCCACTCTTTAATCTCATTGACCAGGGCGGCTTCCGCGGCAGACTGCAGGCGGGTATCTATGGTCAAAATGATATTATTGCCCGGGACGGCAGCGCTGGGCGCCTCCAGGTTGCGTAATTCCTTGCCGGCCACATCCTCCTGAATGATGCGTGTGCCATTTTTGCCCGTCAGAATGTTATCCAGCGAAAGTTCCACGCCGGAGTAGCCGACCTTGTCCCGTCCGGGGATATAGCCTTGCGCGAGGTAATCCTGCTCCAGGATGGCCGGAATCGGTCCCAGGAAACCGATCACGTCGGCGGTCAGCGAACCGGTCGGGTAGTCGCGGATGGGTTCCACCTCAATCGAAACACCGGGCCAGTCCACGGCGCGTTCGCTGACAATCCTGGCGACCTGTGTATTCACATAACATTTGATTTTGACCGGATCGTACGGCGCCAGCGAATCACCCAATTCCACCAGTTGGGTAATGCCCGGGCCTTCGACGCAAGGGGCAAAAAGTTTGGCCTCAGCCACCGTTCCCTGATTGACCGGCATCTGGATCAAAGCGGAAAGTTCGCGATAGATGTTTTGAATATCGGCGTTATCGTCCGGCAGGTTTGCGGGCGTGATGACGACATTATAGGAAGCAAGATTGCGCGCCAGCACATATCCATTACGGTCATAGATGATGCCGCGCGGCGCGGGCATGCTGATGCTGGTCGTGTAATTTTCCACCGCTTGGTCAAGCCAGGTTTTGTTTTCCACAACCTGCAATGCAACCAGGCGCGAAACCAGCAGAAAAAGCGCCCCCACGGCCATGGCATAGACAGCCCACATGCGCCGCGCGTCCAGGATGGGTTGCGAAACGGAACCAGAACTCACTCTTCCTCCTCGATGGGATGCACCCATTGGGCCAGGTCGCGCATGAGCCAGAAAACAGGAATGGCCAGCAACAGGTTCAATAGCACGCTGGGCAGGGTGACCAGGCTGAACGTGTCGCTGAATGGGATGGATGCGCCGCTCAGATCAATGACAACAAAGGAAAGCAAATGCGAAAATAGGGAAGCGGCGAAAGTGACGGTAAACATCCCAATCAAAGGCGCCTGCCAGATCCTTTTTTGTAAAGCCTGCGCGAGAAGCACTGCGATCAAAAATCCGGCCAGCGGGACAACCCAGGGCAGGCTGGTGACAACGGCGGTCATAGCCCCGGCCAGGACTGCCCAGTGCCAGGCGGTCGTGACTCCCTCCTGAAGCGCCCAGCCAATCACGATGACCAGCACCAGGTCGGCATAACCGGACAGAAGGGAAATGCGGCTGACGATGGCCGATTGCAAAATAACAGCCAGCGCCAAAATGGGAAAGGCGGCAAGATGGCGCATGTTTTACGGGGTAACGGCGGGGATGAGCGGTTCGATGTTAACCGGGCGGAAATTGGTGATCACCAAAACAATGGAAAGGCGGGAAAAATCCACCACCGGCTGGACGGAAGCCTGCTGGAACAAATCCGCTTCACGCTTGCGGATGTTGATAACCTGGCCGATGATCAAGTCGGTTGGATAACCGCCGCCCAAACCGGAGGTCAACACCAGGTCGCCATCCTCCAGGGTCACATCCTGGGGGATCAGATTAAGCGACAGGTCGCCTGTTATAGAGCCGCTCAACACCGCTTCCACTTCCGAATTCTGCAAACGGACATTGACCGCCGAAAGCGGGTCGGTAATTAACTGGATGCGGGCCGCGTCCGCGATGACCGCGTCCACGCGCCCGACCAGGCCCTGGTCGGTCACCACCGGCATGCCGCGCAGGATGCCGTCGTTGGAGCCGCGGTTGATGATGATATAGTGGAGAAAAGGACTCGGGTCCCGCCCGATCACGTCTGCGGCGATATAACTGGATTCGGGGTTGGCACGCGAATAGTCCACGAGGGCGGCCAGGGTATTTACCTGGCTGGCGCGCTCGGACAATTCAATCACCTGGGCGCGCAAAGCCGCCACCTCGGATTCCAATTCAGCATTGCGTTGTCGCAGGGAGGTAACGTCACGCGGCGCGGCCAGGAAATCCTGAATGGCGAGATAGCGCGTGGAAAACCAGCTTTGCGTATCCACAATCATGCCGGTAAACCAATTGGAAGCGGAACTGAAATAACCGCCAAACGCCAGCGCCAGGATGCCCCCCACCACCAGGAAAATAATTGTGGCCTGTAACGAACGGGATAAAAGGTCTCTCATTTTTTAGGGCGCTTGGTAGAGACGTTGCAATGCAACGTCTCTACCAACCGCAACGTCTCTACCAACCGCAACGTCTCTACCAACCGCAACGTCTCTACCAACCGCAACGTCTCTACCAACCGCAACGTCTCTACCAACCGCAACGTCTCTACCAACCGCAACGTCTCTACGGGTTATGCGCTATGGCGTGTGCTGCCGCGCTCCAGCCCAACCAAATAACGGCCCAGGATCTCGAAATCCTCAAAGATCATTCCCGCGCCGCGCGCCACGCAGGTCAGCGGGTCTTCCGCAACCCAAACGCGTAACTTTAATTCATCGGACAGGCGCTCGGCCAGTCCTTGCAAAAGCGCGCCGCCGCCTGCCAGGCAGATGCCAACATCCATTAAGTCGGAGACGATTTCAGGCGGGATTTCGTCCAGCGCATCGCGGACCGTGTCCACGATCACCTGCACCGAAACGGAGAGCGCCTCGCGCATTTCCACAGACGAGACCTGGATGGTCTCCGGCAAGCCCGTTACCAGGTTGCGGCCGCGCACATCCGTTGTTTTTTCGGTCGGCAGGGGATAGGCGGAGCCGATATTCCATTTGATCTGCTCGGCCACGCCCTCGCCGATCAACAGGTTGTACTTGTTTCGCAAATACTGGACGACATCCTGGTCCATTTCATCGCCCGCCACGCGCAGGGAGCGGGAAACGACCACCCCGCTCATGGACATGACCGCCACCTCGGTCGTTCCGCCGCCGATGTCCACCACCATACTGCCGCGGATCTCCCCGATCGGCAGGCCCGCCCCGAGCGCGGCCGCGATCGGCTCCTCGATCAAAAAGGCCTGCCGCGCGCCCGCGGCCATGACCGCGTCGTATACGGCGCGCTTCTCCACCTCGGTCACGCCGGTGGGGATGCCGACCACCACGCGCGGGCGCGGCAAAGGCACCACGCTTTGCTCATGGACCTTGCCGATGAAATATTCCAGCATGATCTGCGTGATATCGAATTCAGAGATGACGCCATCCCTCAAGGGCCGCACGGCCACCACATTGGTTGGCGTGCGCCCGGCCATCTCTTTGGCTTCCAGGCCAATCGCAATTGGCTGCCGAAGCCGCTTGTCAATTGTCACCCACGAAGGCTCGTTGATGACAATCCCCTTGCCGCGGACATGCACCAGGGTATTCGCGGTGCCCAGGTCAATGGCAATGTCAAGAGAGAACAGGCCTAAAAGCCAGTTTAATGGGTTGAAGGCCAAATTGGGCTCCTCAGTGTAAAAGTCTATGCGAACTTGCTTGCGCCGCACATTATACCATGAGCCTTTTAATGAAATCCACGCAACGGATTGGAAGGCGATGGGGTTAACACAGATTGAGTAATCAATTGGGCGCGTTTCACGTGTGCCTGCACTCCTTCGTCGCAGTGCAGGCACACGAATTGAGAGAAACCCGTGGCGCGTGTTTCGTTTTGAAGGTTTATCGCGAAGCATCCCCGTGGGACGCAACACGCAACACGTTACACGCTGCGAGGTTTCCACTGAAATGAAACATGCCTTAATCCATTCATCACTTCATTCGGGAGGAACCCATGTCCAAGACCGCGATCGTGACCGACAGCACTGCCTGGATACCAAAGGATCTCACAACCAAATACAACATCAGCGTTGCCCCGCAAGTTCTCATCTGGGGGGAGGAAACCCTGAATGACGGGATTGACATTCAGCCGGAGGAATTCTACGCCCGCATCAAGACCGCCAAAGTCATGCCGACCACCTCGCAAGTTTCCATCGTGACCATGCAGAACATCTTCAACGACCTGCTCGAAAAAGGCTTTGACGTGCTCGGAATTTTCATCTCCTCGAAACTTTCCGGGACGATGCAGTCGGCCATGCAGGCGCGCGAAGCGCTCGTCCGGGGGCGGGAAAAAGTTCACATTTTGGACAGCAACTCCACCGCCATGGCCATGGGTTTTCAGGTTCTGTCCGCGGCCCGCGCCGCGGCGGACGGCGCCAGCGCCGGCGAAGTCAAAGCCATTGCCGAAAAAGCCCGCGATCACACGGGAGTTTATTTCGCGGTGGATACGCTGGAATTCCTGCATCGCGGCGGACGCATCGGCGGAGCGCAACGTTTGCTTGGAACCGCCCTGAACATGAAGCCGGTGCTGGCTGTGATTGACGGGCGCGTGGATGCCATCGAACGCATCCGCACGAAGAGCAAGGCCATTGACCGTGTGATCGAACTGGTCACAGAAAAAACCAGGGGACAATCCCCCGTCCGCCTTGCGACCCTGCATGCCAACGCGCCGCAGGAAGCGCGCGCCTTGCTCGAACGCGCCACAAAAGCGATGAACGCAGCGGAAAGCATCTTCACCGAGGTCAGCCCGGTCATTGGTAATCACGCCGGCCCCGGGACGGTCGGCCTGGCTTATATGGCCGGGATGTAAACTTAGCCCTCACCCCCTGCCCCCTCTCCCGAATACGGGAGAGGGGGTGTGTTTTCTGCGAATAACCTGGGTTCTGCTTTTTCGGCGGGTATAATGACGGCATGTCTCATGCCACGCCACTCGTCATCGGCATCGCAGGCGGATCGGGATCTGGCAAGACTACCGTCGCGCAGCAAATCCTGCAGCGTGTCGGGCCGGAGCGCATCGCCTTCCTGCAACACGACGCGTACTACAAAGACCTGAGTGGATTGCCGCCCGTCCAGCGCGCCGAGGTCAACTTCGATCATCCCAACTCTCTCGAATCCGACCTGCTCATCGCCCACATCGAACAATTGAAACAGGGTAAATCGGTGGAGGTCCCCATCTACGACTTCGCCCATCACAGCCGCACGGCGCAGACGTATACCGTCCAGCCGCGCGGCGTGATCCTGGTCGAAGGCATCCTGATCTTCGTCGAACCCGCCCTGCGCGGTATTTGCGACGTGAAGATTTTCGTGGATACCGATTCAGACCTGCGCTTTATCCGCCGCCTGCAACGCGATATCGCCGAACGCGGGCGGACGGCAGAAATGGTGGTCAAGCAATATCTCGCCACCGTGCGTCCCATGCACCTGGAGTTTGTCGAGTTGTCCAAGCGCTACGCGGACGTGATCAT
>Ga0210016_1004291_pt1 | contig 12192 bp, 8 predicted proteins | sample CryGeyCG2014_300_FD_185454 | JGI IMG/M metagenome (GOLD analysis project Ga0210016, IMG submission 185454) | Groundwater microbial communities from aquifer - Crystal Geyser CG02_land_8/20/14_3.00 (SPAdes) (version 2) | ecosystem: Environmental > Aquatic > Deep subsurface > Groundwater | place... | reverse complement strand
TGGGCGAGGGGTCGTCGGCGAACGGGTCGAACTTGAGGTAGTCGGGGTTGCCGGCGTTGCCGGTCACGTCGGTGAGGACCAGATTCCCCACCACCGGCTGCGTCTCCGCCGTCTTCGTCACGCCGCCCGTGCCGCCGCCGCCGGGCATCTCGCCGCCGCCGGGGGAGAACGTCGCCGTCGCCACCAAGTGGTGCGGGAAGTTGTGCGTGGGCAAGGTGTTCCACGTGCACTCGTAGGTCAGCACACGGCGGCCGTCCACCACGGTGGCGCTCCGGCGGACTCCCCCGACGCGTTGGGGGAACACGCCGACTCGTGCCGGGACGCAGCGGTGCCCACTCGTAGGCACATGGGAGGCGGCAAGGCAAGCGACCGGGCGCGGGGGAGGGAACTGCGAGGAAGGACAAACGCAAGTTGTCGCTGACGCACACTCATCCGGGGACCTCCCGCCGCGGGGCGGCCGAATCGACAACGGCAGCAGCACGAATAGGCAATGTACAGCAGGGGACGTGTGAGGTCAAGCGGCAGTGAGCGGATGCTTGGGCGAATGCTCTGCTGGAGTGCGCCTGTCTCCCGCAGAGAAACACGTGCGTGACACGAACCGGAGTTCCCATTCCACCGGGTACCCAGCCGACTGTCACCGCATAGTGTTTAGCAGGCCGCCGTTGCGCAGCAGCGGAGCTTTCCCCTACCGCCGGCTTCCCCACTGCAGCGCGTGCTGTGGGATGGCAAGCAACCCTATACGCCCTCTCTTCGAGGCCGAGGTGAAGCCCATCATTGCGCTGTTGTTGCCGTCGTGCGCACTCATGAGCGTCGCATTCGGTGCGTCTCGTGCGATCTGTTCGCGTTCTCACCTGCGCTTCCTTCCTCACCAAACCGACTTAGCCAAGGGCGCAAATGCGACGCCTGGCCGGAAGCGGGAAGCGGCACACCAGTCAGTCCGTTGGCGCGGTCATCTGTCGCACGTCGCCAAGATACTCGACAGGTGTCTCTGGGTCGGGTACAGCTCTGGCGATGCCAGACCGCCCAATCGAGTACACACGCAATCCCAAGCCAGCTTCAGCCGTGAAGGCACACGCACCGACAACCTCAATCACGGGCGAGCCCGCAACCGAGCGTATCTGGAGGGGGGCTCTGGTCCCGTCATGGCGCACCTCCCATGCGGACGGGACGGCCCCCTTCCTTGGGGCGATGCGGAGCAGCCGCCCGGCGGTTGTCAGGATCAGGACCGAATCGTGGCTCCACTCCATCTGCCGAGGGGGCCCTGGAAGCTGGACGCTCACATCCCCCTGGTCAAGCCGGGGCCTCCCGTCCTCCCCCTTTGCCAGGTGTGCTGTCCGTAGCTGCCACTGGTCCGCCTCACAGGTAGCGTAGCAGATCAGACCTGAGGGGCCGACTGCGGGGAAGGACAGGCTCGATCCAGGGACGGTATCCAGCAGTTCGCACCGGTCTGGGGGCACCAGACTGATGAAGCACAGGTTCCGCTTCCCTGTCTGCCGGTTCTCCGCCACTGCGAGAGCGAAGTCGTCACCCGGGTGTACCGCGTGAGTCGACGTGAAGTGGTAGTGTTCGGGCAGGTTGCGAGCGAGTGGCGCGGCGGTCATTCTGGCCATGTCCACGAGGTAGACCGCGCGCCCCACCGCTCCCGCCGGAAACGCGGTGACAAGCAGTCGGTCGGCCGGAAGCCAAGTTACCTTCTGGTAGGTCGCAGGTGAGTATAGACCGTAAGGTACTGGCCGCAATGCCACCAGGCGATCGCCGCGGGGCACGAGGATGCTCTCGTGCCCAATAGACCATGCCGGGAATCCCCTCACGGCGGCCGTGGTCACCCATCCCAAGGCGCCACCTTGACCTATGAAGGGACTGCTGATGGACTCAGCGCCCGCCAGGCGCGGCTTCGGGATCTCGTCCAGCTCGACGCAATCCGGGCCCTCGATGGGTCTTAGATCGTCAGTGAGGGTTACCCCTATTGCCAGAGCATCGGTGTCGCGTTCGCAGCGTAGCGTGCCGATCCAGTACAGTGTCTGAGTAGGCCGCGCCCAGAATCGGCGCAGGTCTACCCACACCAGAGCCAGCCCTTTCAGTTCAGGATGCCTGTCCATGAGAGCGTCCAGACACGCTGCTCTGACGGCGTCTGTCGCCGGCATGGGTGGTAGTGCCTTCCCGAGCCAATCGATCTCCTCGCGGTATTGGAGATGGCAGATCCGCCCGTTCCAGCAAGCGACTGAGAGGCTGAGCGTACGGATGTTCAGGCCGGACTTACGCTCACCGAAGGAGGCGCTGTACATGCCTTGCGCATCCGGCTGTTCTGAGACCTGACGCAGTTCCAATGTTGGCCACGTTCGCCGAACGAAGTCCAGGATGTGAGGTGCAATGGTCTCCCAGCTCTGAATCTCGCGACTTGGTGACAACTTAGTGGCATCGACAACAAGTCCGCCAGCGTAGACCGATGCTACCCCAGTCGCCTCTTTGCCGAAGATCCCATAGGCCCTCGCCCCGGGGCCCTTGTCTCGTGCCGCCGTGGTGCTGTCCCCGAACACGAAAACCGGATCTGACAGCAACTTGGCGTAGTCAACGGACAATGCCTGTTGCCCACAGGTACACAGCAACAGCACGACACTCCCGCCGAACAGGGCTGGCCTCGTTGGGGTCATTCGCTCACCTATCCAGTTTGGTTGTGCTGCCATTGAAGGCGAACCCGGAATCGTACCCGTAGTAGGGCGTGCTGGCTCCTGTCGGGTTGCTGTACTGACCGATGCCCCCATCAACCAGCGAGATCCACCACTGTTTCGTCTCCTGATAGGCTTCGGACACCGTGGGTGCAGACCACACGTCTGTCGTCGCATCCAGGCGGTTGGCGGAGAGCTCCTTCAGAAGCTGCCGCATGAACGGACCCTCAGTCGGCTGTGCGGTTGTGGCTCCCGCATACGGCTTGAGGTGCTTCTGAAATGCCCAGGCGCATGCGGCGCCTTTTCGGCTTGCGGGGATCAACCCGATGTCGTCGTAGTTGATGGGTGCGTTCACCACGGTCCCGCACCCAGCCATGATGATGAGGTTCACGCGATCGATGTTGTGGATGGGCTCGAGGTCCAGCATATCCGGATCTGGCGCCCCTCCGTACATCCATACTCGCGGGCTCTGAGCCGACAAGGGGCCGAACTCTGAGTCGTTGCCATGGGCCGAGATGTACGCAACGTTGGGCATCGCCTGGTGGTGCACGTCGTTATTGACGCAGATGAGATCTGTCCAGATGGTGAGTGCGGTCAGTCCCGCATACATCCCAGTCGGCCCCGTCCACCCCCAAACAATGCCTCGGCTGTTCCACTTCATGTCCTTGGTCTCGGGCGGCAACAGTGAGGCATCCAGAGACCCAGTGGCATCCAGGGTCAGCAGCCGCTTGTTCTGCTTTGCGTGATTCACGCACGCGAACGGCTTGCCTTTGTGGTCTCTGCGTCGGCCCCGTTCATTGTCAACTCCGACCAGCACGAACCTGCCGCCTTCACCGGGATCGGTTGCCTCAACAGTGTGCCACGTGTTGAGCGTGGTGGGTGCCGCAGAGTCGGCCACCTTGAGGAAGGCGGAATCCACTGATACCAGACTCACCTCCGAGGCGTCAGCGCAGCCGGTCTCCGAAGCAGCAACCCGGTACTTCGCCTGGAGTTGCTGTGCGTCAGGGACATACCGGACGTCGTAGCCCTCGAACCTGAGTAGAGCAGAGAACGAGAATGCCTCGTCGACTGCCTCCACGCCAGCATTGGGCACCTCCCTCACGGTGACGCGCACCTGGTATATCCCCCACTTGGCCTTGAACCCACCAGGCAAGGAACCGTCCCACGTAACGGGGACAGTGCCCGGTGTGGGAACAGTGCCTTCAACCGTGCCCAGCTCTGACGACAGCGTGTCGGCAAAAGATGCGGTGTATTCGTAGTGGGTGTCTGGGTCCTCGCAATCGGCGAACGTGAACGTGATCGATGCCCCTTGGGTCGAGTTCGGATCGTAGCCCACAAGCTCATGCCCCAGAGGAGCGCTTACGTCGGTGATCACCAGATTCCTGACCTCCGGCGTCTTCTCATCCGTCTTCGTCACGCCGCCCGTGCCGCCGCCGGGCATCTCGCCGCCGCCTGGGGAGAACGTGGCCGTGGCCACCAGCCGGTGCGGCAAGTTGTGCGTGTCCAGCGTGTTCCAGGTGCACTCGTAGACCAGCACGCGGCGACCGTCCACGATGGTGTCGCTCACCGGCGTCAGCCCGCCGCCGTCCGGGGGCGCTCCGGCGGACTCCCCCGACGCGTTGGGGGAACACGCCGACTCGTGCCGGGACGCAGCGGTACCCACCCGTGGGCAGATGGAAGGCGGCAAGGCAAGCGACCGGGCGCGGGGGAGGGAACTGCGAGGAAGGACAAACGCAAGTTGTCGCTGACGCGCTCTCATCCGCGGACCTACCGCCACGGGGTGACCGACTGGGCGACGACGACAGGACGAACGGTTGACAGTCTACCACAGGGGGTGTGTGCATTCGAGCGGCGGTGGGCGAGTGCTTTGGCGGCGTGCCCGTCGCCCGCCGTTCGGCCCGGCGGGTGAGCAGACTGGTCGCCGCACAGCATGGCCGAGAAGGTCGCCGGTGCACAGTCACGGACCTTCTCCCTTCCCCGGAAGATGTGGCCCCCTCCGCGTTCCATCCGACTCCGGCCAGTCGGGGGTGATGACATACAGGTTCCACCCGATGGAATAGGCGACCTGACTGGCATCCGGTGAACACGCCAGCACCGGCGTGCGAAGGGGATGGTCTGAGGTCATTGTGCGGCCCGTGTTCGACATCATGACGCGAAAACTCGATGCACCTGTGGCAAGTTGCATCGGGGCAACGGGTCCCAACGCACGCACGGCATACGAACTCAACGTGCACTCGTTTGCTGGTAGAGAGGCGAGGCACTCGAATGTCTCCACGGCCGGTTCCGTGCCAAGCGCGGCCTGGCTTCGGTTCCACGCCAGAACCAGTCCACGCGGTGCGTGCGCAACGCCGGGGCTGAACCACTCCGTTGGAGAGGCAGTCGGCGATTGGAGGTCGCTCTCTCCCACGGGTGAACCGGCCCTGCCGACGAGGCGAGCTGCTACCTGCCCCTGCTCAGCTCCGGCGGTAGCGACCTCGTAGTGCCAAAGGTCGCGGTAGCCGCCGCTTACGCCAGGTGCCCCAAGAAGCCCGCAGACTCGATCCCCGGCGCGAGCCAACGCGCAATCCCGCAGTTCACATGCCTGCGATGGGAGTCCCACAACTGGGGTCTCCGTCACCGCGGCGTCGGTGCCGTCAAGGATGCGGAGGACGACGCCCTTTTCCTGCCACACAACCTGCGCGAACAGGGCTCTGGCCAGCAGACCCGGGTTGACAGACCGATACGGCTGGACGACCCATCCCCCGGGATTCCCGCGGTACACGGGCGCCAAAGGGCCGAATTGCTCAGGTGGCAACGCGGGGAAAACGAACAGGGCTTCGCCTGCGTCCACCAACCGCCAGGGCTGCGGAGGCGTCCATACGTGATAGGGTCTCTGTCTCCCGATCAAGGACAGTGTCTTTGCGCGAACGTCAACGCAGTAGAAAAGCAGCCTGGCGTTCCCACCGTATTCCTTCGGATCCCCGCGACAGGTCAGCAGGTACTGGTCCGTCCTCAGCCAATCCAGGTGCAAAACCGGTGGGATCTCGCTGAGGTCCAGGGGACCGAGCACGGGCTTCGTCGGCAACAGGTCGGCCGCTCGTGACCTCGGGTCCTCCTTGGCAGCGGCCATGACGGGCACCGCAAGCAACGCAACGGCAGCGACCATGGCGGCCGCGCGGAGCGACGAGCAGTGAGGATGCACGGGCCATCGGTCTCGGGCCGCCTCAGGCATCATCGCGCCTCCCCAACCTCCACCACGCAGATAGCCTTGTCCTTGGCGTAGGCGATTCTGTCTCCATCCGGGGAGATGCCGGGTATCAACTCTCGGGCCGGGCCCCACGTATCGAAGCGGCGGAAGCTCTCCTGAAGTCCCTTCACGCGGTCGAGAGTCAGCAGATACTGATGGCTCTCCGGTCCCCGATACCAGCCGAGCACGTCGACCAACTGCCGTTTCCCGTTCAAGTCCCACCGCCAAAGCGAGGCAAGGGACACGCGTTCCTCTTTGGTGGCATACTCTTCCTCTCGGGTGAGGTAGCAGGTGGCGCTGTCTGCCAGCACCGCGTGTCGAAACGCGCAGAACCGATCGATGAGCTCTAACTGACCGAGATCAACCAGTGGGGCGCCATGCCGGGCTATCCCGACGATGCGGGCAGCGCTCCCACTCTTGGGGACCGCCAGCACAGTCACCTCATACGGCACCCGGTCCCACCTGCCGCATTCCTCGGCAGTCCGGACCGTCAACGCCGCAAACAGATACTGGTCCCGGTCCTCTGTCGCGCAGCCCTGCGTCCAACCGCAGATCGGCAGTTCCTTGGGCGCCTCTGCATCTACCACGGTCGCCCCATGCTGGTCCAGAATCTGGACGCGGCGACGTGAGGCGGGCGCCGCTTTGCCCCAGTCTGGTACCAGCGGTAGGCGGAGAGAGACTGGAAGCGCATACGCTGTCTCGCTCTTCTCGCGCGTGGAGCCATCCGCCCAGGTTGCGCCCACAATGTCATAGCCTATCACGATCCTATCGACGGTGCTCCCCTGTTGGCTCTGACCGCGACTCCCAAAAGCCACGTTGTCGCCCCACCGGAGCTTGGCTTCACGAACAGTCTTGAGTTCCTCGGGCTTACCCGCAATGGGCCACAGGTATGCCCTCAGGTTTGGCGCCGAGCCTAGGTCTGGGAATGCAGCCCTGACCAGGAAGTGCCGCGGGTCCATCCACGCCACGGCGACCGGTTCCCCCACGTCATTGGCTCTCATCGTGAGGTCGGGCTGCATTGCACTATCGATCAAGGGCGTCAGGTCCCGGTGACACGCCGCCAGTATAGGGAGATCCGGGACGGGGGGCACCGTCGGCTCCTCTTGAGCACCGCAGTGGGGCCAATGCGCCCGAGAAGCCCAAACACCGACCACGGCGACTAAGGACACCCCAACACGCAAGGCGACGGCACACGTTCCTTTGGCCATCCAACGTACCTCAAAACCTCGCATCGAACCGGGTCCAGTACCACACCCAATCGTCCAAGACCCCGGGCGATTGGTGGTTGACATAGGCAGGAGCCACCACAAACAGCGGGATGTTGCTCTCCCTCGGCAGTCCAATCTTGAACAGAATCTGCAACTCCTTCTCCACGTCCACAGAGGCGGCGTAGCCCTGGATACCGATGCATCCCACGGTGCCGAGCTGGCCCCCATCCGGGTGGATCAGCAACTTACCGCCCACCCCCCGCTGCCGATAGGGGGGCGTGTCTGGGTCGCCATCTGAGTCCCCGTTCTCCGTGTGCACCTGACTGCCTCCGGTCGTCAGCAATGGGTACTTGAAGGCTTTGAAGGTCTTGTCAAGATCCCCCTCCTCCGCGGGATTCTCCCATACGAACATGTTCTTGTCGGCGCCATCGTAGGCCGGGATTATGCGAGGGGCGATTTTCGAGGGACGCTCCCCTGGTACGTGCGTAAGGTTACGGGGACATGGCCCTCCAACGTACGGATCGGAGCCACCGTTGTTCCACTCCTCCGACGGTTTGTTCCGGAGATCGCTCGAACCGGAGGTCGCGCTCCAGTGCCGGTCCAGGAAGTTCCACCAGTGCGAGTCCTCAAGCGGGGTGCCGTCGTGCATACGGCCATAGTAGTAACGTGCCATGTAGTACAGGTTCGAGGTTTCCTGGCTGTTCAGCACGTATTCGAAGCACGCCTTGTGCTTGCAGGTCGGCCGGGTGCGATTGTGAGCGAGCATCCGTTTGTTCGCGTGATCGCGGTACGACGCACCGCACGCGTCGGCAGCCGTAATCAGGGCTCGGTAGTCAGTGGCGGCTTGGGTGAAGTCCGGCAGCAAGGTCTGGAGTCGAACAGGATTCGTCTCGTCGCGCACTTGGTCGCTGAGTCCAGAGGCCGTCTGTTGAACGTGGAACGCCGTGTCGCATAGTCGCACATCCACACTGTTCGCCGGCGGCGGTTCGCTGAGGGCGTACGTGATGACCGCGGTGGCGCGGTCGCTATCGTCGAGAAGGATGGCATCACCTTCGCACTCGAAGTCAACGGTGTGCTGTGTGACCCGTATCGACGGCGACCGGTAGCTGCACTCGTCGGCATCTGCTGGCTGGTTCACTGTCACATCGAAGGTGTAGAACCCATTCGGCACGTCCGCTCCGCTCTCATCTTTGGCGTCCCACTGGAAGGAGTGCGCGCCACCCGCCCGGTTGGTCAGGGAGAGCGTACGAACTACTGTCGTGGGATCGGGAGTTGCTCGTATCGTGAGTTCCAGGTCCATCGATTCGTTAAGGTCGTTGTCGTCGAGCGTGATGGCGATGTCAGGTGGCGCCGGATCCCGCTGGCCGGTCTGGTCATCGGCGGAGCCAACAGGGAAGTAGTCCTGCGGAGTGACGTTGGTGATCACAAGGTTCTTCACCACCGGCTGCGTCTCCGCCGTCTTCGTCACGCCGCCCGTGCCGCCGCCCCCGGGCATCTCGCCGCCGCCGGGGGGAGAAGGTGGCCGTGGCCACCAGTCGGTGCGGGAAGTTGTGCGTGTCTAAGGTGTTCCAGGTGCACTCGTAGAGTAGCACGCGGCGGCCGTCCACCATCGTGTCACTCACCTGCGTCAGCCCGCCACCGTCCCGCCGCCGGTGGCCGGGTGGATGTTGATCCATTCTACCTCATGCAGGTCGGTGATCTCCAGGGCTTCGAGTGTCGCGATGCTCGAAGGCAGATCGCAGCTCCGTCTCAGGGATCTCGCGGAACAGCGGCTGCGGCCTTGCGCTCTTCCGCCAGCCACTGTCGGTTGATGGCGTTGCGGTCCACGGGCAAGACGATGTCAACAAACCGGTAGGTGACCTTGTCCGCCCGGTCTGTGTCCCGTCCAAAAAAGAACATGATGTCCGTGAGCTTCCCCATGTCTCTGAGGTGAAGATACGCCACGCCGTCCACCAACCGAGGCGGCTCCAGCAAGCGGCCTTCGGTGACCCTCACTTCGTTTGCCTCCCGGTTCAGGGCGAGCTGAAGGGGCGGCTTGCCGCGCTTGTCGGTCAGCTTGTCCGTGAACCGCAGTTCAGTGGGCGTTTCTTGCATAGCGTAGCCGAAGCTTGACAAGTACTGGGCCGCCATGTACGGTTCCTCGCCAAACGCCTTGCAGGGCAAAGCCAGATCGATCAGCTCGCCGTACCAGCGGCAAATGACGTTCCCCTGCCAACCCATCCGCAACGCCCGCACAGCCAGGTCGGACCGCCAGGTCCTGTAGAGCATAGCGCCCGTAGTGGCGTCGATCAGCATGTCGTCCCGATGGCGCGACTTGCCCTCGTTGGGCCAAGCAATGTGGGTGACCGTCTTCGTCATCCAGCACAGCCGCCGCAGCGCCAGGTCGTCGCTGTACGCCGTCAACCACGGCTCCTCCATCTCCACTCCAACCGGGCTGGCGCCCTTAGGCTTCACCAGCCACTCGAGCAACGACTTGGTGTAGTGCTCGGCCGTCGCCCTTCCACCATCGTGGTCCACGTAGGGATCGGCGTCCGGTGGAGCCAGTTGGGTGCAGTAGTACCTGTAGGTCTCTCCGGATTTGCGGGTGAGAGAGATCGATGCACCGTTGTAGGACCGGACTTCGTAGTCCCTCCGGCTGCGGAGGCGTTGGATGAACCTCACGTTCGCGCGGTCGCAAGCTTCCTCTTCCCGCCTCCACTCTTTGTCATCTTGCGGAAGCGTGGAATCCACCTGCCAGTGCTCTCGTGGCATATCGGGGAACACGCTCAGAAGGAACGCCCATGCCTTCTCGATCGCCTGCTCGCGAGAGATGCTCTCTGCGGGACGGATGCGCTCCTCATACACGCGAAAGTCGGTTGTTAGGTCTGTCACTTCAACCAGTTCTCCGCTGACCCAGTTCACATGGTAGAACCGACTGGTTCCTTCCTCCGAGAAGCTATACCGCCAGCAGTAGGGCGACTCGCTCAGCGGCGCCGACTTGCGGTTCACTCCGTGGAACTTCAGGCTCTTCGGCACCCATGGCGTAAAGGACTCAGCTACTTGTCGGGCTTCGGAGACCGGCACGGTCAGCCAACGGAAGTCGAGCTTGGACTTCGGCTCCCGCTGTGCCCGCTCTGCCGTCGCGCACCAACACAGCGACACCAACGTTGCCGCGAGTAGCTGATGTAGGCGCGTCATCTCAGTAGTACTTCCCTTGCGTGACGGTTCTCTTCAGGACGGGTATCCAGCCATGGCCGTTCGGGGCAATGCTGCCATCGGTGTTCTGCACCGTGTAGCGCGCGTAGACACCGCTGCCGCCTGTGCACTGCAGAGGGGGCACGGTGTCTTTGTCGTCATCTCGCCATGCGTCCTCAGTCCTCGTGAACGCGTTGCGGAGATCCAGCACGTGCCAGCCTTCAGTGTTGGAGGCCGAGTAGTTGCCTTTTTGGACATCGCCAACGCCCCAGCACCCAAACTCCCAGAAGTACCTCGCCCACAACGGGATGTCGAGGGCGCGCACGTACGCAGTCGACGCGACGATCGTTCTCGCCCCGAGGCGTTGCAGCTCTGGCGTAAAGTGCTCCGTCGCCCACGTGGCTTCCTCTTCGCCAGCGTCACTTGCTGTCTCGATACCACTCTTGCCGCAGGCAACGATCACGGCGCACAGCATGTTGCTACAGGCGTTGTTAGGCAGGTCGCCGGTGAACCGCTTCTTCTCCCCCGGCTTCTGAGCCAGAACTGCCTGCGCCGCCGGGTCCAAGTCGGTTGCGCTGCCAAACACGAACACGCCGCTGTCCGTAGGAAGCCACAAGGTCCTCCCCAACGCCCTCGCCCAACCGTGCCCGTAGTAGGCGAACACCGGCACGTTGCTGGCGAGAGCCTGATATACGGTCTTCACGTCAGGGTCGCGTTTCCACATGCCCACGCGAACATCTTTCCCCCCAGCCTTGTACTTCCAGTCGCCATATCCGCTCACCCGGGCTTCGTAGCGGTCCCGAAGGGTGCGCCTGCGCCACTTCACGTCCCACACGGTGTCCCGCTCGCGTTTCGCCGACTCCTGTCCCGGCTTTCCGCTGGCGCTCCAAACGTTCCAGATCTCGCCAAAACAGAAGTTAGCCGCTGGTCGGCGCGGCGGATTCACATTGACGGCCAACATCCGTCGGTTTTCATGGTCGCGCGTTTCGGCGCCATGCCCGTCCGCCCCCCTGAAGACCGCGGTCCAATCGCTCACCCACTCTTCCTCCGACATGGTCCCGACGGTGACGTCGGCGTGCCAGACGCCTACCTCGGTGGGCCCGTCCGCTGTAGCCTTTTGAACCAACGTGCAGTCCAGCAAGTCCATCTTGACCTCAGTGGCATCGACAGCCCCCGTATCCGTCAATGCGTAGTTGACCATCACGGTTACGGTCCCATCGCCGATCTCGGCGGAAAGTTCGTGACCCGGAACCTGCTCGCCCTCGACTTCGAAGGTGACCGGAATCGTCAGCTTGTACGGCCACCTGAAGTAGGCTTCGTCCAGCCATCCGTCCCACCATCCCCATGCGCTGGCATTCTGCACTTCCCACACCCCGATGTCGAAGGTCACCGGGCCGCGCTCAAGGACGCCCTCGCTGAAGTTCAGAGGCCCGTTCCATACAGCCGTCACTTGGCCCGGACCCGTTTCCCAACCCCACATGTAGCACGTGCCTTCCTCCGGCCAACCGACCACACGCGTGGGCTTCAGATACACTACCCACACATACTGATGCGGGTCGCCCTCGTCGGTGATGGTGAAAGATAGCCACGGGTTCTTCAGGTTCGGGTCTTCGCTCTCCGGATCGAACAGGAGGTAATCGGCGTTCCCCGCACTCGTCTCCACGTCGGTGACAACCAAGTTCCCCACCACCGGCTGCGTCTCCGCCGTCTTCGTCACGCCGCCGGTGCCGCCGCCGTCGGGAATCTCGCCGCCTGGCGAGAAGGTCGCGGTGGTCACGAGTCGGTGCCGGAAGTTGTGCGTGTCCAGCGTGTTCCAGGTGCACTCGTAGACCAGCACGCGGCGACCGTCCACCACGGTGTCGCTCACCGGCGTCAGTCCGCCGCCGTCCGGTGGCGCTCCGGCGGACTCCCCCGACGC
>Ga0210016_1004290_pt1 | contig 12192 bp, 10 predicted proteins | sample CryGeyCG2014_300_FD_185454 | JGI IMG/M metagenome (GOLD analysis project Ga0210016, IMG submission 185454) | Groundwater microbial communities from aquifer - Crystal Geyser CG02_land_8/20/14_3.00 (SPAdes) (version 2) | ecosystem: Environmental > Aquatic > Deep subsurface > Groundwater | place... | reverse complement strand
TTTAAATAACAGAAGATGCCTTTTTTATTCCCCGAACAATATTTTCTAAATCTTGCTCGCTCTGGCGCACAGAAATAGGAAAGAGCACAGCCCTGTTAACGAGGTCCTCGGTCTGTCCGTTCATCTCTATTCTTACCTCTTTTCCCATATAAGCAGAAGGGTCAACATTAGAAAAATAGTGCCAGTAAGCAAAAACTCCTGTCTCAACGCCTTCCTCCGTTAAGACCTTTTCAAACCTTTCTCTTTTCTCCTTGTCTGGCAGGTAAATGAAGAGGAAGGCGCTAATATCACCATTAGGGTCAGGAATTTTTCTAAAATTCATTCCTTTAATTAAAGAAATTCTTTCTTTCAAATGGGTTTTATGCTTTCTTTGTTCTCTAATCATATCGTCAAGTTTGGCAAGTTGGGCGATGCCGATAGCTCCTTGTAACTCTCCCATGCGATAATTAAATCCGGCATGGACTCTACCTTCTTCTCCGCGAGGAGTATTTGGTTTGTGGCTGTGGCCATGGTCATGATAATAAATTGCTTCCTTGTAAAGATTCTCATTGTCGGTAACGACCATACCTCCTTCACCAGTGGTAATCATTTTGACATAGTCAAAGCTAAAACAACCAATATCTCCGAGAGTACCCAGTTTTTTACCTTTATAAGAGCCACCACAGGCTTCTGCATTGTCCTCAATAACTTTAAGATTATGTTTTTTTGCAATTTCCATAATTTCATCCATTTCTGCAGATACCCCAAACATATGAACAGGAATAACTGCTTTTGTCCGCTCAGTAATCTTTTTTTCAAGGTCTTCAGGGTCAAGATTAAAGGAACTGTCTGCTTCAGCCAGCACGGGGACGGCACCTGCTTCAGCAATTGCTTCAATGGTAGCAATAAAAGTAAAAGCAGATGTGATTACTTCGTCACCCTTCTCTATATTAAGGGCAGCCAATGCTACTCTCAAAGCAGCCGTTCCCGAAGAGACTGCAAGAGCATATTTTGCCCCGATGTATCTGGCAAACTTCTCTTCAAACTCCGCAACCTTAAAAATATTTTCCCTTCTCTTCTCAAATCCATAGCGAAAAAGGACACCTCTTTTCATAACATCGGCTACTTGAGATTCCTCTTCTTTACCAATTAATTCGTTTCCCGGCATTTTTTCTCCCTTTATTAAAAAGCGTACTGTCAAAATCCTTGATTAACTATTCTCTTTATCCTCTCCCTTGAGGGGAGAGGATTTAGGTGAGGGTGAAAGATTATTTATTATCATCTCTAAAACACCCTCTATGTTATTTAAAACTTCATTATCCCAAAATCTTAACACTTTATATCCTTCTTTTTTAAGATATTTATCTCTTATAACATCTTTCTTTTTATAAATTGAATGTTGCCCACCATCTACTTCTATAACTAATTTTTTCTCAAAATTTATAAAATCTACTATGTATTTACCTATTGGTTGTTGACGCCGGAATTTAAATCTATCTATTTGTTTATTTCTTAAATAGTTCCATAAATATTTTTCTGTTTCTGTTAGTTTCTTCCTTAATCTTTTTGCTTTATTTTTTAGTTCTTCTTTATATTTCTTCACCCCCACCCTATCCCTCCCCCCTCAATGGGGAGGGAGCTTCTTATTTCTCTTATACTTAGTCGTGAAATCTTTCATAACTTATTTGACAGTACCTTAAAAAGCCTTTTGATAAAGCTTTATCGCGTCCTTCAAGGTAATCTTGCGAGGATTATTAAGAATGGGGCCTGTAACCTTCATCGCATCTTCTGCCAGTTTTGCAATTGCTGATTTAGGTACTTTCAAGTCTCTCAGGCGCTGGATTATTTTTATCTTCCTGGAGAGTTCCCTGACATCTATCACAGCATCTTTTGCTCTTTTCTTACCCATCAGTAAAGCTATCCGATAAAATTGTTTGGGATTACTTTTCAAATTAAAGTCCATCACATCAGGAAGAAGAAGTGCATTGGCTACTCCGTGGGAGATATTATAAACTCCACCGAGAGGATAGGCAAGAGCATGAGCCGCTCCAACACCAGCATTGGCTAAAGCGATACCGGCAAGTAAACTGCCAAAAAGCATTCCCTCTCTTGCTTCTATATCTTTTCCATCTTTTACTGCTTTTAATAAATTCTGGTTGATCAGCTCAATGGCTTTAAAGGCAAAAAGATTGACCATCGGAGAAGTGCTTTTTGAGGTAGAAGCTTCAATAGCATGAGTAAGAGCATCCATTCCAGTTGATGCTGTTACCTCGGGTGGCAAAGAAAGAGTGAGCGTTGGATCAAGAATTGCCAATTCAGCAAAGAGATACGGACTATTGATACCAGCCTTTATCTTTTCTCTAATTAGGACAGAAGTTATGGTAACCTCGCTTCCTGTGCCTGCAGTAGTTGGTATCATTATCTTTGGAACACCAGGAGCCTTTACCATATTTTGACCCTGATAATCTTTTGCCTTTCCTTTGTTGGTTAGCAGTATTGAAACGGCTTTGGCAATATCCATGGAACTTCCGCCCCCAACACCTATTACAAGGTTACAATTTTTCCTCTTGGCTAAGCCTGTTGCTTTATCAGCAATTTCAACAGTGGGTTCAGATTTAATCTCATCAAAAATTGTTACTTTTAATCCTTCCCGAAGAAGAAGGTTTTTTATCCTTTTTGAAATCTTCTCAATATTGTGATCGGCAACGAGAAAAATTCTTTTGCCTCCTAATTTTTTTACCTCTGAACCGACATTTTTAACCGCGCCTCTTCCAAATATAATTCTTACCGGAACTCTAAAAATAAAGTCCATCTGATACCTCCTTTTACTCTGCTCCATCCGCCCTCAATACATCTTTCATTCCAGACTATATTTACTTATCTTTTGGTGAATGGGTATCGGATATTTTCCGTTGAAACAGGCAACACAGAAATTTTCTCTGGGAAGAGGCATAGCATCAAGCATTCCTTCTAAACTCAGGTAAGATAAAGAATCCAGACCAATAAACTTCCTGGTTTCTTCTATGGAATGGGAAGAGGCAATCAGTTCTCCTCGGGTTGAGAAATCAATTCCATAAAAGCAGGGAAAACGATGCGGAGGACAGCTCACGCGCATATCTACCCTCTTGGCCCCAGATTGTCTTAAACTCTGCATCCTCAACCTGGAAGTTGTTCCCCTGACAATAGAATCTTCCACTACGGTTATTCTTTTGCCTTTTAATAACTCTTTAACAGGATTGAGCTTTATCTTTACATCCAAGTCTCTAATCTCCTGTTTAGGCTGAATGAAGGTTCTTCCGATATAGTGGTTTCTGATGATGCCCAATTCAAAATTAATTTTGGATTTTTGTGCAAAGCCTAAAGCAGCATAATTACCTGAATCTGGAATAGGTATGATCAGGTCGGATTTAACAGGAGATTCCCCATAGAGTTTTTCCCCCAATCTTTTTCTCGTCAGATAGACACTTTTTCCAAATATTTTTGAATCAGGCCTGGCAAAATAGATAAATTCAAAGATGCACAATGATCGTTGCACTTTCGGGAAAGGTCTTAGAGAAGTAAGACCTTTTTCGTTTATAATTAAAATTTCACCCGGTTCAATTTCCCTGATATATTCTGCCTGAACGATATCAAAAGCGCAGGATTCGGAAGCTACTACAAAAGAGTTATCCAACTTTCCCAAGCATAGCGGTCTAAAACCATTCGGGTCCCTCGCTGCCACTATTTCCTTTTCGGTAATTAAAAGGAGGCTATATGCTCCTTTTATTTGGAGAAGAGCATCAATCAACCTGTCTTTAAGAGATTTTTTTGAGGTGCAAGCCATAAGATGTATAATAACCTCTGAATCTGTGGTGGTCTGAAAGATTGAACCTCTGTCTTGAAGGCTATCCCTTAACTCTTTACTGTTAGTGAGATTTCCGTTGTGAGCAATAGCAATCTCTCCTTCAGGATAGTTTGCCAGGAAAGGCTGAGCATTTTTAAGTAAAGAAGAGCCAGTGGTTGAATATCTCACGTGACCGATTGCCGCATATCCCTTGAGTTTGTTTAAAGACTGGTTGGTAAAGACATCTGAAATAAGCCCCATCCCTTTACGAGAACAAAGTTTTCTTCCATTAGAGGTAACAATTCCGGCACTTTCCTGTCCGCGATGCTGTAAAGAATATAATCCCAAATATGCAAGCTCTGAAGCGCCAGGATGCCCGTATACCCCAAATATTCCACACATTTTATTTAAACTGCCTCACTCCATTAATAATATTTTGATTAATTCGGCAATTAAAGCTGTAATCCCCTTAGAGAAGCCTTAACAAAATCACGAAACAAAGGATGTGCTCGATCTGGTTTTGACTTAAACTCAGGATGAAATTGACAGGCTGCAAACCAGGGATGTTCTTTTATCTCCATTATCTCCACAAGATTTTTTGAAGGTGAAATGCCGCTGATGATCATTCCTTTTTTAACGAATACCTTTTTATATTTATTATTAAACTCGTACCGGTGACGGTGGCGTTCCCAAATTACTTCTTTTCCATATGCTTTATAACTTTTTGTACCCGGCTTTAACTCACATCGATAAGCTCCCAAACGCATTGTACCGCCTTTGATTTTTATCTTTTTCTGCTCCTCCAGTAAACTGATTACAGGATGAGGTGTTTTTTTATTGAATTCCGTGGAATTGGCTTTTTTAAAATCACAGACATCTCTTGCAAATTCTATCACCGCTACTTGCATCCCGAGACAGATACCCAAAAAAGGAATTCTGTTTTCTCTTGCATATCGGGCAGCCTTAATCTTTCCTTCAATACCCCTGTGCCCAAAACCACCTGGCACGAGAATTCCTTGGACATCTCTTAAATATTTTTCTCCTCCATTTTTGGAGATATTCTCTGAATCCAATTTTTTTATGTTTACCTTCGCATCATTGGCAATGCCTCCATGAATTAAAGCTTCGTAAATTGATTTATAGGCATCCTGATGGGTAATATATTTTCCCACAACGGCAATAAGCACTTCCGCGGAAGGAGACTTAATTCTTTCAACAGCTTTCTGCCAAGCAGATAAATTCCCCTGCCTGCATTTCATATGAAGTTTTCTGATGATAAGTTCATCCAGGTGTTCATTTTTAAAGATCAAAGGAATTTCATAAATATTTTCTACATCCAGTGCCTGAATTACTGCGTCCTTTTCGATATTACAAAATAAGGCTATTTTTTCCCTTACTTCATTATTTAGAGATTCCCCTGAACGACAGAGAAGAATGTCCGGCTGAATACCTATTTCCCTCAGTCTTCCGACACTGTGCTGTGTCGGCTTTGTCTTAATTTCGTCAGCGCTTTTTATGTATGGAACAAGAGTGAGATGAATGTTGATGGCATTATTCCTGCCCTCTTCAAGGATTATTTGTCTAATAGCTTCCAGGAAAGGCAGGCTTTCAATGTCACCGACTGTACCTCCTATTTCTACGATTACCACATCCAGTCGGCTAAACCGTGAGACCTTCCTGATGTTTTCTTTAATTTCATCGGTAATATGAGGAATTACTTGAACCGTCTTGCCCAAATATTCTCCCTTTCTTTCCTTGGAAATAACTGAGTGGTAAATTTTGCCGGTGGTGATGTTGTTATCTTTGCCTACACGAGCATTTGTAAAGCGTTCGTAATGACCCAAATCCAAATCTGTCTCTGCTCCATCATCGGTAACATAAACTTCACCATGCTGATAGGGGTTCATTGTGCCCGGGTCAACGTTAATATAAGGGTCGCACTTTATAAGCGTGACTTTTAGACCTTTTGCTTCAAGCAACTTACCAATTGAAGCCGAGGCAACACCCTTGCCCAGACTCGAGACTACTCCTCCAGTTACAAAGATATATTTAGGCACTTTGAATAATAGTTTGTTAATTACTATTTATAATCTTACCCCGATTCCCTTTTTATTTAAGAACTTTTTTGTTTCCCAGAGGGAAAATTCTCCATAATGGAAGATAGAGGCAGCAAGGACTGCATCTGCCTTTCCTAAGGTAAATGCTTCATAGAGATGTTCCAGTCTACCTGCACCTCCAGAAGCAATTACCGGGATATTAACAATTTCAGAAATTATTCTGGTAAGGGGAAGGTCATACCCTTCTTTGGTCCCATCTTTATCCATTGAGGTAAGCAATATTTCTCCCGCACCCAACCTCTCTACTTTTTCTGCCCATTTTCTGACATCAATATTCGTTGGTGTCCTTCCAGAGTTTATATACACTTTCCATTCCTTTCCTTCTTTATCCTTTTTGGCATCTATCGCTACAACAATACATTGGTTACCAAAGACTTCCGAAGCCCTTCTGATTAAATTAGGGTCTTTGACCGCAGCAGTATTAATAGAAACCTTATCCGCACCATTCTTCAAAAGATTCCTGATATCCTTTAGATTCCTGATACCACCGCCAACAGTAAGGGGAATGAAAACCTCTTCGGCAGTTCTTGCTACTACATCCAGAATAGTTTTTCTTTTCTCAATGGTCGCGGTGATGTCCAGAAAGACTATTTCGTCAGCTCCTTCCCGGGAATATCGGGAAGCGTTTTCTACAGGGTCCCCGGCATCCTTTAAATTGAGAAACTGAATTCCCTTTACCACTCTCCCATCTTTAACATCAAGACAGGGAATAATTCTTTTGGCTAACATCTTTCTACCAGCCGAACAAAGTTTTTGAGAAGTTGCAAACCAATTTCGTGGCTCTTCTCCGGATGGAACTGAACCGCAAAGAGATTTTCTTTATGAATAACAGAGGCAAATTCCAACCCATATGAAGTCGTTGCTACAACTACATCCTTATCCTCCGGTTCTCCATAATAAGAATGGACAAAATAAAAGCAGGAATTATTTGGAATACTATCAAAAATTTTTACTTTTGATTTTTTGATTTTTATTTGGTTCCATCCAATATGAGGAATCTTAAGTCCAGCGAGGTTAAATCTTTTTACCCTGCCCTTAATGATACCCAATCCCTTGCAATTGCCCTCTTCACTTTCAGTAAAGACAAGCTGAAATCCAAGACAAATTCCTAAAAAAGGTTTCTTAAGCTCAATGACTTCGGCTAAAACTGAAAGAAGGTTTAATTTTTCAAGATTGACTACAGCTTGTGAAAATGCCCCTACTCCCGGTAAAACTACGGCCTTTGCTTTTTTTATTTTCTTGCTGTCAGAGGTAACTTCTACCTTTGCTCCCACCCTTTCAAGGGCTTTGGAAACACTTCTTAAATTCCCCATGCCATAGTCAACTATCGCAATCATCATTTCTTTTTCATTCCCATTCTATTGTACTCGGTGGTTTAGATGAAATATCATACACTACGCGGTTTATACCTTTGGCCTCATTGATGATACGATTCGATATCCCCTCAAGCACCTTATATGGTAAGTCCGCCCACTGTGCAGTCATAGCATCTTCACTGGTAACAGCCCTTATAGCAACAACATTTTCATAGGTTCTCTCATCGCCCATTACTCCAACTGTCTTTATTGGTAAAAGGACACAGAATGATTGCCAGAGTTTAGAGTATAAGCCCGCATTTTTTATCTCATCAATCAAAATCCAGTCCGCTTCACGAAGGATATTGAGCCTCATTCCAGTTACCGGGCCTATAATTCTTACTGCAAGTCCTGGTCCGGGAAAAGGATGCCTCTTTATTATTTCATCGGGAAGACCCATCTCCTTGCCTGCGAGTCTGACCTCATCCTTAAATAAATCTTTAAGCGGCTCTATTAATTTAAACTTTAGATGCGGGGGCAGGCCACCGACATTGTGATGTGTCTTTATAGTCGCAGAGGGCCCGCCAAATGCAGACCTTGATTCTATTACATCAGGATATAGCGTGCCCTGTGCCAAAAACTTAATTTTTCCCAATTTCTTTGCTTCGTTTTCAAAAACCTCTATGAAAAGTTTTCCTATTATCTTGCGTTTTCTCTCAGGGTCTGTCACGCCTTTTAACCTTTTTAAGAAAATATCTTTTGCATCTACAAATCTTAAGTTTATACGATAGTGCCTCCTGAACCTTTTTCTAACAAGCTCTGCCTCATTTTTGCGCAAAAGGCCGTTATCTATAAAGACTGCGATTAAGTTTTTACCGATGGCTTTATGAAGTAGCGTTGTTAAAACAGAAGAATCCACACCTCCGCTTAAAGCACACAAGACTTTCTCGTTTCCGATTCTTTCACGCAATGCCACAATCGAGTTCTTTACAAAGGAATGCATATTCCAGCTTCTTTTGCAGCCTGCGATATCGGTAACAAAATTTCTTAAGATAAGCCTACCTTTTGGCGTATGGACAACCTCGGGATGAAATTGTACACCGTATAACTTTCTTTTCCTATTTTCCATCGCTGCGATCTGGGTATTATCAGTTGAGCCTATTATCTTAAAACCAATAGGCAGTTTTGTAACCTTATCCCCATGGCTCATCCAGACTACCTCTTTTGAAGACAAGTCCTTAAATAGTCTCGCCTTGGACTTAATTTTAAGATATGTCTTTCCGTATTCTCTTGCTCTTGCCTTCGCCACCGCACCACCCAAAAATTTTGCCATAAGTTGTGCGCCATAGCATATGCCTAACACGGGAATGCCTATACTAAAAACATCCTTGTCACATACCGGGCTTTTTACTGAAATAATACTTGCTGGTCCTCCGGACAGGATAATTCCTTTCGGCCCTCTGGCTAACAGGTTTCGGGCCTTAGTGTTATAAGACACTATCTCAGAATATACGCCCATTTCTCTTATGCGCCGCGCGATAAGGTGCGTATATTGAGAGCCAAAATCTAAAATTGCTATCCAATCCTTACACATTCTTTTTCACCGGTATATTCCTGTATAGATTTAACTTCAAAATCTCCTTTTATTATAGACTCTATCCCATTGACCGCTGCCTGTGCGCCCTGAATCGTTGTTATGCACGGTATGCCATGCATAACCGCCGCACTTCTAATTGGTTTCATATCAGATTGTCCTCTGGCGCCTGAAGGAGTATTTATAATCAATCCTATCCTGCCGTTTTTAATAAGATCCAAAAGTTCTGTTCTTCCTTCTCCAATCTTTCCAACTACCTGGCAGCTAATATTATTTGAATTAAGTACTTTCGCCGTGCCGTCTGTAGCAATAATATCAAATCCCATGTCGTAAAGCTTTTTGGCAATAAAAACAATATTTCTTTTATCATCGTTCTTAACACTAATAAATATTTTTCCTTTTTTGGGAAGTGTGCTGTTTGCTGCCATCTGAGATTTGTAAAACGCTATGCCAAACGACGAGTTTATACCCATTACCTCGCCTGTGGATTTCATCTCAGGACCCAATATGATGTCAACACCGGAAAATCTTGAGAAAGGCAATACAGACTCTTTAACCGATATATGGCTTACCTTTTTCTCTTCTAAAAATCCGAGCTCGGATAGTTTCTTTCCGGCCATGACACAAGCTGCTATCTTTGCCAAAGGTATCCCTGTTGCCTTGCTTACAAAAGGCACTGTTCTTGAGGCCCTGGGATTGACTTCAAGCACATATACGGTATCGTTTTTAACCGCAAATTGTATATTCAAAAGCCCCTTTACCTTTAATTCTTTTGATATAGCATAGGTATATTCTCTTATGGTATTGATCGTATCGTCGTTTAAAGTATGAGGCGGTAAGACACAAGCTGAATCTCCTGAGTGGATACCCGCTTCTTCGATGTGCTCCATAATACCGCCGATTACTGTAATCTTGCCATCAGATACTGCATCAACATCCACCTCAACGGCATCTTCTAAGAATTTATCTATCAGGACAGGGTGTTCTTCTGAAGTATCCTCTGCCTCTTTGATAAACTCATCGAGAAATCCTTCATTATAGATTATTTTCATAGCCCTGCCGCCGAGCACATACGATGGCCTTACAAGGACAGGGTATCCAATACGCTTAGCAATCCTCTTTGCCTCTTCTCTTGACTTCGCAGAGCCATTTGCCGGTTGGTTAAGTCTTAACTTCTTTATAAGCCTGGCAAATTTCTCCCTGTCTTCAGCCTTATCTATGGATTCAACAGATGTACCGATTATGGGTACGCCGGTATCCTCTAACCGCCTTGCTAAATTAAGCGGTGTCTGACCGCCAAACTGAACTATTACACCATCGGGTTTCTCTTTGTCTGCAATATTCATAACATCTTCAAAGGTCAATGGCTCAAAATAGAGCTTGTCTGAAGTGTCATAATCTGTTGAGACCGTCTCCGGATTGGAATTAACCATAATGGTCTCGTAGCCTAATTCTTTAAGAGCGAAGGATGCATGGCAACAGCAATAATCGAATTCTATTCCCTGTCCTATTCTGTTCGGACCGCCACCGAGTATCATTATCTTTTTCTTTTTTGAGGTTCTTGCCTCATCTTCTACTTCATAAGTTGAATAATAGTAAGGAGTGTATGCCTCAAATTCTGCAGCGCATGTATCCACCAACTTAAAGGTTGTCTCAATCCCTTGTCTTTTTCGCAAGTTCCTTACAGATAATTCATCGGAATCAATTAAATCAGCAATCTGTCTGTCGCTAAATCCGTACTGTTTAGCTTGTTTCAATAGCTCGGCGGGTAAGTTACTGCCTGTCCCTTCGCCCTTTGCTCTTGACCATCCTGCGATCTCTTTCTCCAGTTCTACTATTTGCTTTATATTATCGATAAACCAAAGGTCTATCTTCGTAATATTTGCAATTTCATCTATATTCATGCCCTTTTGCAATGCATACTTTATATAAAATCACTACTGTCCAACTGTTGAAGCGAGAAAAACGTGCAAACCCTTGATATTACAGGTATCTTCAGGGAAAAATTTTGTAAACGACTTGAATTCGCCTGTAGAATATAGCCACTCTAAATTAACTAAAGGAGGGGCTAATGTATACGGGACGAATTGTCTTTGCGCAACTGATGGACCTGCTTCCATTGCACGAATTCCAGCGGTGCGTTCAGCGTTATCAGGGTGACTACAAGGTTCAAAGTTTTTCATGTTTAGACCAATTCTTATGTATGGCTTTTGCTCAACTAACATATCGGGAGAGTCTACGCGATATCCAATCCTGTCTGCGGGCAATGGAACCAAGACTTTACCATATGGGCATTCGGGGCAGGGTTTCCCGAAGCACCTTGGCATATGCAAACGAAACCAGAGATTGGCGTATTTACGCGGATTTTGCTCAGGTGCTGATTGGTATCGCCCGCAATCTCTATCTCAACGACAATTTTGGGGTTCAGTTAAAGCAGACGGCCTACGCTTTCGACTCCACCACCATAGACCTTTGTCTGGAACTGTTTCCCTGGGCAAAATTCCGCAAGACCAAGGCTGCCATCAAACTTCATACCCTTCTGAACCTGCGCGGCAGTATCCCGGAATTCATCCATATTACCGAAGGACGAGTCCACGATGTCAATATTCTGGACTTGCTCATCACAGAACCGGGCAGTTTCTATGTGATGGACCGCGGCTATCTGGACTTCAAACGACTCTACGCTATCCATCAAGCCAGCGCCTTCTTTGTAACACGGGCCAAACGAAACCTCAAAGTCCGGCGAAGATATTCCCGGCCGGTGGACAAAACCACAGGTCTTCGGTCAGACCAAACCATCGTTCTTACTGGTATCAAGACCGCCAGGGACTATCCAGAACCTTTACGGCGCATTTCGTATCGCGATCCCGAAACCGGAAAACATCTGGTGTTTTTGGCCAACAACTTTACCTTACCAGCCCTTACTATTGCCCTCCTGTTCAAAGCTCGGTGGAGAGTGGAGTTGTTTTTCAAATGGATCAAACAACACCTGCGCATCAAGGCTTTCTTCGGCACATCCGAGAATGCCGTAAAAACTCAAGTGTGGATCGCCGTGTCTGTATATGTGCTGGTAGCCATCCTGAAGAAACGGCTTCAGATCGAGCAGAGCCTCTACACAATTCTACAGGTTTTGAGCATCAGTCAATTCGAGAAAGAACCGCTCTACGACTTGCTTTCTCAGCAATCCACCGATTTATCAAAGAACAGCGTTCTACCGAAACAATTGCTATTATTCAATCTTTAATGGGACAGTAGTGATTTTGACTGTATCTTCTCTGTCGTCAATTTCATAGATTACGCGATAATAACCTATCCGAATTCGCCAATCGCTCTTTGAACCAAAGATTTTTCGACAACCGGTTGGTCTTGGCTCATTGGCCAAAT
>Ga0210016_1004280_pt1 | contig 12205 bp, 11 predicted proteins | sample CryGeyCG2014_300_FD_185454 | JGI IMG/M metagenome (GOLD analysis project Ga0210016, IMG submission 185454) | Groundwater microbial communities from aquifer - Crystal Geyser CG02_land_8/20/14_3.00 (SPAdes) (version 2) | ecosystem: Environmental > Aquatic > Deep subsurface > Groundwater | place... | reverse complement strand
CGATCTAGAAAGCTCAAGGCCCGACCTTTTCATCGTTGATTTAAAACTTCCCGGCGTAAGTGGCTATGACCTCTGCAGGATATTAAAGTCAAAAGAGGAAACTTCGGGTATACCCATTATAATCCTTTCCGGCAGATATATTCGTCCTGAAGAACGTGCAAAAGGAATAGAACTCGGTGCGGATGACTATATGACAAAGCCATTCTATGGCGGTGAATTGATTGCCCGTATCAAGTCGGTTCTCAAACGGATGGATTATAAAAATGAAAATGGAGAAATCATTAATTGTGATGGTTTGATAGTAAATCCGGATGAACATACAACTTATATTGATCAAAAAGAAATCAAACTCACACCCAAAGAATTTGATTTGCTCGTAATGCTTCTGAAAAAACGAAATAAAGTTTTAAAACGGGAGTTTTTATTAGAGACTGTTTGGGGTTATGAATATGCCGGTTCCACACGAACTGTAGATATGCATATAGCACGTCTGAGAGAAAAACTTGGCGAACATTTTTCTAAAAGGCTCCAGACTGTGGGTGGCATGGGGTACAAGTGGAGTTAAGCCATGGCCAATAATTTAGGTAATGTAATGAAAAAAGAATCAGAGATACAATCGTTGATGTTATTTGTTCCTGAAATCAAACAATTAATAAAGGAAAAGGAATTACCGGAATTGAAACGTATTTTGAACGAAATACATCCCGTGGATTTAGCCGAGGGATTTAAAAGTTTCAATTCCGATGAACAACTTATCATTTTTAGTTTGTTGCATTTTAATCGCGCCATAGCAATGTTTGAAGATTTGGAACAAAAAGATCAGGCGTTTTTGATAGAAAATCTTGAAACCAGTCCGATAGAAAAACTTTTAGAAGATATGCCTGCAGACGAAAAAACAAAACTTGTCAAAAAAATGCCGGAAAGATTAAAGAAGAAATTGTTGTCTCTTCTGCGGAAAGAAGATTTGACAGCGGTCCAGCAGACACTGAACTACAGAGAAGATACCGCGGGTTCTATAATGAACACTTATTTTATACCGTTACAGCCCGGTATGACCACCAGGCAGGCGATTGAAAAAATACACCTGCTGTCTAAATTTAGAAAATTTTCTGTCTTACATACCTTCTATGTAGTAAATGCTGAAGGCGGACTTTTAGGCGGGATAAGTTTGAGAAAACTTGTTGCTGCACCACCGGATATAAAAATCAGCGAGGTTATGGTATCAGTGAATTTCATAAAAACAAAGGTTGATACTCTGCAGGAGGAAGTGGCAAAGATGTTTGCTAAATATGACCTCGTAATTGCTCCGGTGGTAAACGGGGAAGACAAACTTGTGGGAGTAATTACGGTGGATGATGTGATAGATATAGTCCAGGCAATTAATACAAAACAATTTTATGAAATTGGTAAAATGTCTTCAAAAGGAGAGATAAGGTATTCTGAAATGACTGTCCTGGACCTTATTAAAAAACGGGCTGGCTGGTTAATCCTTCTGTTGGTATTTGATTTTTTGACCGGCTCAGTATTAAAATTCTACGAAGCAACCCTGGCAACAATGGTAGCGTTGACATTTTTTATTCCAATGTTACTTGATACCGGCGGTAATGCAGGTGCTCAGGCCTCAATAACTTTAATTCGTAGTTTTGCGACAGGAGATGTTAATTTTAAGAATATATGGAAGGCTATAAGATTAGAATTAATCGCTTCTGTTTTTATGGCTTTTATTGTAGGTTTTATTGCTTTCTTAAGAGCCCTTATGCTCGGGGTAGGTTTTATGACAGGAATAGTAGTTGGATTAAGTATGATAATAGTAATAATGATGGCAATTTCAACCGGGATGGTTTTACCCATCGTATCTAAAAAAGTAGGTTTAGACCCTGCTGTTTTAGCAGGTCCGATAACTACGAGCGTTGTGGATGTTTTAGGACTTATAGCATATTTTAAGGTCGCCCAGTTTATTTTACCGCAATTAAAAAACTTGCATTAAATAGAAGGAGAATGTAGATTTATGGCTACACAGGACATTCGTGCAATTAATGAAAAAGTTAAGGAAGAAAGTGTATTCGTAGAAGAACTTTTAAATGAAATCGGCAAGGTAATCGTGGGGCAGAGATACATGCTGGAACGGCTCCTGATAGGTATCCTGAGTGACGGGCATGTTCTTATTGAAGGTGTTCCCGGTTTGGCAAAGACATTAGCAGTTAAAACTCTGTCAGACTGTATTCAGACAAAATTCCAGAGGTTACAGTTTACTCCCGACCTTTTACCTGCCGATTTGATAGGTACTATGATTTATAATCCACAGACCTGCGGCTTCAGCGTGAAGAAAGGTCCGATTTTTGCAAACCTGATACTCGCAGATGAAATCAACCGTGCCCCGGCAAAAGTTCAGAGTGCTTTACTTGAAGCAATGCAGGAACGCCAGATAACAATCGGCGAGCAGACATTTCATCTGGATAAACCTTTCCTGGTTTTAGCAACACAGAATCCTATTGAACAGGAGGGAACTTATCCTTTACCTGAAGCACAGATTGACAGGTTTATGTTAAAATTAAAAATTACATATCCCAATAGAGATGAAGAACGGGAGATTATGGAAAGGATGACTTCCGGTAAGGAAATTAAGGTTAAAAAAATAATTTCACCTGATGAGATTCTGCGGATAAGACAGGTGGTGAATGAAGTTTATATTGATGAGAAAATAAAAAATTATATACTGGATATAGTTTTTGCTACGAGGGAACCTGAAAAATATAAATTGGATGATTTAAAACCTATGATAGCCTACGGAGCATCACCCCGGGCGACTATATATTTGACCAATACGGCACGGGCACAGGCTTTTCTGCAGGGCAGGGGATACGTTACTCCGGAAGACATAAAATCAATAGGTTATGATGTTTTGAGACACAGAATAATCGTTACTTACGAAGCAGAAGCAGAAGAGATGACGAGCGAAAATATCATAGAGCAGATATTTAATCAGATAGAAGTTCCTTAAAGTATTTTACTATTCAATAAGTTCATAACATAGGAATTTCCTTTTTGATGGAATTAAGGCTTTAGCCTTTTATAAATTAGATAATCCTGCGGATAAAACCCTAAAGGGTGAATTCCTAAGTTCACTCCATAAAATGTGTCCTTCATAAAATATTTAAAATTATGATACCTAAAGAAGTTTTAAGACAAATACGCAGAATTGAGATAAAAACAGGTAAACTTGTAAATGATGTTTTTGCCGGTCAGTATGAAAGTGTGTTCAAGGGGCGAGGTATGGAGTTCAGCGAGGTCCGCGAATACCTTCCGGGAGACGATATAAGGTCAATTGACTGGAATGTAACAGCACGTTTTGGTCATCCCTATGTGAAGAAATTTGTTGAAGAGCGTGAATTAACCATTATGCTCCTCGTGGATATGAGTGCTTCCGGGAAATTTGGAACAAAAGACAGATTTAAGTCCGAAATATCGGCAGAGATAGCTGCTGTGCTGTCATTTTCTGCGTTAAAAAATAACGATAAAGTGGGATTGATTGTATTTACCGATAAAATAGAAATTTTTGTCCCGCCTAAAAAAACCCGTGCACATATTCTGCGTATTATCCGTGAAATTTTATATTTTAAACCAGAGCACAAAGATACTGATTTGACCTGCGGGCTGGAATATCTGAATGAAGTTATTAAACGCAAGTCAGTAGTTTTTTTAATTTCTGATTTTCTGGATAAAGGTTATGAAAAAGCACTGAAGATAACGAATAAACGGCATGATTTAGTTGCATTAGTTATTGATGACCCCAGGGAGAGAGAATTGCCTGACATGGGTTTGTTAGAATTAGAAGATAATGAGACAGGAGAAAATATTATAGTTGATACGAGCGATAAGAAATTCCGTGAAGAATATTGGAGACAGATAGAAGAAAGAATAAGACAGAGAGAAAAACTTTTTAAGACAATCAGGTTGGATAACATAAAAATTACTACAGGGCAGTCTTATGTGAAGCCGCTTGTTTCTTTCTTTGAACTACGTGCCAGGAGATTTAGATAATAAATCCCCCTGTGTCCCCCTTTATTAAAGGGGGAAAGAAGGGGGATTGGATGAATAACAGGGGGATATCATGAAAAAGTTTTTTCTTTATCTGTTACAGATAGTGATTGCAGTAATTATTGTGATGTTTCTTATTCCGAAACAGTTAAAGATTAATGTAGAAAACCAGAAAAAGTATGTCAATGCACTGATGGAGAAGGGACTCCATTTACAGGCAGTAAAGGAGTATCAAAAACTACTTGATGCCAGTAATTTAAGCAGGAGAGAAAGTGCTAACATATCTTATTTGATAGGCAACATATATATGGAAGACCTGAACGATTATGATGGTGCACTGACATCATATTTAAAAGTAAGAATTTTTGACCCTAAAAGTCCTCTGAATAGCGAGACTGACCAGAAAATAATAGAATGTCTTGAAAGGACAGGGCGGTCTTTTGCAGCACAGAAGGAGATGGATAAACTTACATTATTGAAAGAACCCAAGCCGGTATCCAGGGGTATGGTTGTGGCTAAGATAGGGAAAAGAGAGATTACTATAGAGGAACTGGAGAACCAGATTAATAAATTGCCTGCATATTTGCAGGAAATCTACAAAACTAAACCAAGACAGATGGAGTTTTTGAAGCAATATATATATACTGAACTATTGTATGATGGAGCAAAACGGAGAAACTACGACAGGGATAAAGACATTATTGAACAGGCATTCCAAATCAAGAGAAGTTTAATGGTACAGAAATTAATTGAGGAAGAAATAAAGGATAAGATCAAAGTCAGTGATTCCGAAGTGAAACTTTATTATGAATCGCATAAAAAAGAATTTGTTGAAAATGAGAAACAGAAGAGTCTGGAAGAAGTGAAAGATAAAATAATTAAAATTCTTGAATCAGAAAAAGCGAGAGAAGCAGAAAAAGAATTAATAGAGAGAATGCTGAAGGCAGAAAAAGTTGTTATTTATGAAAAATAACGGGGACGGAGGTGGTTATTTCTTAATGTTGCTTTGTAATTTATATTACAAAATTAATTACCTCCGTCCCCATTATCTGTTGTTGATGTTTTTAAGTCTGTTGTTTGCTGTTTATTTAGATGCGTCGGTTAATGTTAAAGCAACTGTTGATAAAAACAAAGTCACTATTGGCGATAAGATTAGATATACTATTGTCATTGAACACGATGCGGGTATTCAGGTCCAATTTCCTGAACTGGGTGGGAATTTAGGTGAATTTGAGATAAAAGATTATAAAATAATAGGTCCCAAAACAAAACTGTATTTCAGTCCATTGTGGTTTAAAAAAAAGGTTGTTACTGAATACAGGTATATTATAACTACTTTTACTACCGGTGAATTCAAGATACCAACCTCAACCATTACATATAGCGGGGATAATGGCGAAAATAAAGAAATCCAATCAGGTGAAATAACCGTTTTTGTTGAAAGTGTTAAACCGACAGACAGAGACAGGGATGATATAAGGGATATAAAACCGCCGGTTGGCATACCAAGAGGTTGGTTTTTCTATTTTTGTTTGATTTTTATTCCTTTATTATTAATTGGAAGTGGTTTAGGTTATCTATTATATAGACAAAAAAAAGAAGTGTCTTTTTTTGGTGAAGATAAAAAGAAACCCCTTCCGCCACATGAACTTGCTTACGAACGTCTGGAAAAATTAGAAGCGATGGGTTTAATTGAACAGGGTAAAATCAAGGAATACTACATCATTCTTTCGGAAATTGTCCGCAGGTATCTGGAGGATAGGTATAAAATTCCTGTTCTTGACCGTACCACAAACGAACTTTATCGTTATCTGCGCCAGGATACTGATATGGACAGGAAACACTGCAGTCTGCTAAAAGAATTTCTGGAAGAGTGTGACCTGGTGAAGTTTGCAAAATATGTCCCCGAAGAAGAAATTATAAAAGATGATACATCCACTGCAAGAAAGATAATTGATTTAACAAAGCCGTCTATATGAGATTTGCTAATCCCTCTTATTTATTATTTCTTTTGATAATTCCTGCTTTAGTGTGGTATTATTTGAAATTTAATAAACAGGAATCCTCCAGGATAAAGTTTTCTTCAATCCAGATAATTAAAAATATACCGTCAGGAGAACGGATAAAATTTCGTTATGTCCTTAAGATTTTAAGGTTTGTTTGTTTAACTTTATTAATACTCGCCTTAGCACGGCCACAGGCAGGACAGAAAGGCGAGGATATATTAACCAAAGGCATAGATATTATGCTGTGCCTGGATACTTCTACGAGTATGCGCGCTGAAGATTTTAAACCGCATAACAGATTATATGCTGCAAAACAAGCAGCAGAAGGGTTTGTTAAAAACAGGAAAAATGACCGCATAGGTGTCGTTGTGTTTAGTGCGTTGAGTTTTACCCAGTGTCCCCTTACTCTGGATTATGGCGCTGTCTTAGACTTTCTGGACAGTGTGGAAATAGGTATGACTCAGACAGACGGAACCGCCATAGGCACAGCAATTGCTACCTGCGTAAATAGATTGAAAGACGTTCCTGCCAAGAGTAAAGTGATAATCCTGCTGACGGACGGAAGAAACAACATGGGTGAAATTGACCCGTGGACTGCAGCACAGGCTGCGGGAGCGATGGATATTAAAATATACGCGATCGGTGCAGGTGTGCCGGGCGGGGCGATGTATCCGATTGATGACCCTGTCTTTGGAAAAAGATATGTGAAACTACCGGAAGATTTGGATGAAGAAACTCTTATAAAAATTGCTTCTCTGACCGGCGGACAATATTTTCGCGCAAAAAGCAGTGAGGGATTAAGAGAAATTTATAATAAAATTGATAAGATGGAAAAAACGGAAATAAAAATTAATGAATATACAAAATATACGGAGTTATTCCCGTACTTTATTTTACCGGCAGTTCTGCTATTTTTTACAGAGGTTATTTTAACAAACACATATTTTCGCAAGGTGCCATGATATGAGATTTGCATATCCGGGATACTTATTTTTGTTATTTTTTGTATTGTTTCTTGCAGGATTTTATATTTTCGTATTCCGCCAGAAAATGAAACTCCTGTCAATTTTTGGGGATTTAAAGTTAGTGGAAAAATTACTGAACCCGGAAGAGATAAAGCAACAAAAAGTTAAGTCCTTTTTATTGGTATTAGCGTTTCTGTTTCTTGTTCTCGGATTGAGCGGACCGCAGTTCGGTGCAAAAATGACAGAAATAAAGCGGCATGGAGTAGATGTTATTATTGCAATTGATTGTTCAGCAAGTATGCTCGCCGAAGATATGAAACCCAACAGGATAGAAAAAGCACAACGCGAACTGGTCGCTTTGATTGACCGTTTGGAAGGTGACCGCGTAGGTATTATTGCTTTTGCAGGGACAGCTTTTCTCCAGTGTCCGCTGACTCTTGACTATAATGCCGCTAAAATGTTTTTGAATATCATTGATACAAATTTAATCCCACAGCCAGGCACTGCAATAGGTTCAGCAATACGCCTTGCGATAAAGAGTTTCCCAAGAAGGGAACGGAAATATAAAGTACTGGTGCTTCTGACTGACGGCGAAGACCACAAAAGTGACCCCTTGGGAGCGGTTAATGAAGCAAAGAAGGAAGGTATAAGAATCTTTACCATAGGTTTTGGAAATCCGGACGGCGATCTCATACCTCTTAGAGATGCACAGGGCAATTTAGTTGATTACAAAAAAGATAAACAGGGTCAGACGGTTTTGAGTAAGATGGACGCAATGCTACTGCAAAAGATTGCTCTGGAAACAGGAGGAAAGTATTATCACTCTACAGGCGGAGAAATTGAACTTGACCGTATCCATGAGGAAATATCAGGTATGGAAAAGAAGGAACTTGGCTCACGACTTTTAAGCCTCTATGAAGATAGATTTCAATATTTTATTTTTATTGCTATAATTTTACTGATAGTAGAGTTTCTTTTACCCGAAAGAAAATTTTTTAAGGTTATTTGAAAAATACATTTTATTTCGTTCACTGAACGTTACAACAGGATAAATTCAGTGTTCACAAACGAGCCTCGCCGTGTTCTCCAAAGACATCCTATCGGGGAGCCCCGGCCACTCATTTGCTCGCATTTCTGAATTTATTTTTCCTGTTTTCACTTAGGTTCACTACACAAAATGTATTTTTCAATAACAATAAAATACATGATTAAATTACGAAAACCCATTATTATTTTAATTATTTTCTTAGTTTTTAATGACATTGCATGGTGCGGGTTGAGGGGTAAAATCAATCGCGGGAACAGGTATTTTACCCAACAAAATTTTGATGAAGCATTGCAGACATACCGTGATGCATTGATTTACGACCCTGAATCCAAAGAGTTGCATCTCAATTTGGGCAGTGTTTTGTATAAGAAAGAAGATTACGAAGAATCTATTAAGGAATATGAAAAATCCACCTACAGCAAGGACATTATTTTGCAGTCTAAATCTTATTACAATATGGGAAATTGTCTTTATCGTTCGGGTAAATTACCTGAAGCAATACAATTTTACAAAAAATCTTTAGAATTAAATCCTAAAGACGAAGATGCTAAATATAATATAGAGTTTGTCCAGAAGAAAATAAAAGAACAAATGAATAAACAGCAGGGACAGCAGCAGGAACAGCAAAAGCAGGGACAAGGGAAGCAGAAAAAAGAACAAAAACAAACCCAGCAGCAACAAAAAGAACAAGAGAAGAAACAGGGTATGTCCAAGGAAGACGCAGAAAGGATATTACAGGCTTTTGAAGAAAACGAAAAAAATGCACAAAAACAAAAGAAAATGCCTGGACCGTCAGGGATTAAAGTATATGAAGATTGGTAAATTCTGTCGTTGCGACATATTGATTTCTATTATAGGTTTGATTTTTGGCTATTCTATTGTATCAGCCCAGAATATCTCCATCAGTGCATCTGTAGATAAGAATAGAGTTACATTAAACGAGCAGTTAGTGCTTCGGGTAGTCGTATCCGGAGATGTGAGTGACATGCCGAATCCTACTTTGCCTGGCCTATCGGGTTTTACTGCCTACTCTTCAGGCAGGAGCCAGAATATATCTATTGTCAATGGTAAAGTTTCTTCATCAATAAGTTTTGATTATGTACTGGTTCCAAACTCGCCGGGTACACATATAATTGGTTCTGTGGTGTTGGATTTCAGAGGGAATGTTTATAAAACCGACCCGATTACAGTAGAAGTTGTTCAGGGTTCGGCGGCTCAATCGCCTCCCGGGCAACAATCACCGCCACAGACTCAAACCACTCCGGTACAGTCGGAGGGGAAAAATATATTTATAACCACAAGTGTGGATAAAAAAACAGCATATGTTAATGACCAGATAACCCTGATTTTCAGGCTTTATCACAGAGTAAGAATATTGTCACAGCCCCAGTATCAGCCGCCCTCTGCAACAGGATTCTGGATAGAGGATTTACCGCCGCAGAGGGAATACCGCACAACTGTTGACGGCAGAGAATACCATGTTGTAGAATTAAAGACAGCGATTTTTCCCACGGCTCCGGGTGATTATACTATCAGTTCTGCAATGTTAAAATGTGCGGTAGAAGATGTCGGAGCACAGGGTGATCCTTTTGCCCAGTTTTTTTCTCAGGGGAAAACCGTTACCCTTAACAGTGACCCTATAAAGATTAAAGTTCTACCGTTGCCGGAAGAAAATAAGCCGTCGGAATTCAAAGGCGGGGTGGGCAGGTACAGAATAACTGCTAAAGCGGATAAAACAAAAGTACAAACCAATGAACCGGTTACACTTGATGTGACCATAGCAGGTATGGGTAATATAAAAACAGTTACAGAGCCTGTTTTACCGGGACTGAATAATTTCAAGAGGTATGAAACTGTCAGTTCACTGAATATATCCAAGCAGGACTATATTGTCCAGGGGTCAAAAACTTTCAAAATCGTTTTGTCCCCGAAAGTTTCAGGCAGGCAGACTGTTCTATCGGTGAAATTTGCATTTTTTGACCCGGTAGAAAAGACATACAAGACATTGCAAACCCAACCTATTGAACTTACGGTTACTCCGGGACCAAAAGAAGAAGGCATAAGTAAAACAGTAACTCCCGAGGGTATAAAGATAATCATTACTGACGTAAGATATATTAAAACAGATGTAAGGATTAGAAACGAGGGGCAATTATTATATAGAAATCCGTTTTTTGTAATTTTTAATATATTTCCTGCATTGGTCTTTGCTTTAAGTTTGGTTTATAAGACAAAGCAGGATAGATTGAGCAAAGATATAAGATATGCAAGATTCAGCAGGGCTTATAGGAACTTTAACAAAAAATTTAAAGAGTCCGGGAAATTACTTGATTCTCAACAGATAAGTGCTTTATATTCTTTGTTGTCGGATGTTTTTGTGAAATATTTAGCGGATAAACTCAATCTACCACATGCAGGTTTAATTTTGAATACGGTTGTTGAAAAACTTATGGTAATGCAGATTGATATTGAACTGATTGAGCAAATAAAGAATTTATGGCAGGAATTTGAATTTGCACGTTTTGCACCGTCTCAGATGGATGAAGAAGGTGCAAAAAGTGTGTCCGCTAAAATAAAAACCTTAATAGACAATCTTGAAAAAAGGTTATAGAAATATGAGAAATAGTTGCCGATTTATCCGCAGGACTATCTTATTTGTCGGCTATGTTTGTTTGATTTTATTTATCTCAATGAATATTCCAATTGTTTATTCTTCAGGCAATATACAGCAGAAATTTGAAGAAGCAAACAAAATGTATGAACAGAGTAATTATGATTCTGCTATAAGTTTATATGAGTCCATTATTATGCAGGGTGTAATAAACTCTTCATTATTTTATAACTTGGGCGATGCCTATTATCACAAAAACGAAATTGGTAAGGCAAGGCTGTGGTATGAACGGGCAAAAAAAATATCACCGAGAGACGGAGATATTGAAAACAATTTGAAATTTGTCCGCTCGTTTGTCCAGGAACCTGAGGAAGGATTTTTGAGCAAAGCATTTGGATTTGTTTTGATTAATGAATTAACTGTTTTTGGTTCACTGTTTTACTTTTTATTCATCGTTGGATTAACAATAAATTTGTTTTATAAAAACGATGCGCTAAAATTGGTAAATTCAATTACAGGCACAATTTTTATTTTATGTTTTTTGTGGTTTTTAACAAGGATTTACGCAGAAAGCAAGTATGTATCGGGTATTATTATTACAAATATTGAGGCACGCAATGGTCCTGGTGAAGATTATTCAGTGGGATTTACTTTGCCGGAAGGTAAAAAAGTCAGGATACTTTCAGAAAAATCTGGATGGTATGCAGTAGAAACTTTACAGGTTAAACCCGAGAAAATTCTTATCAGGGGCTGGATACCAAAACTATCAGCCAAAAAAATTTGAATCCCCTTTTATCTTCCCCCTTTATTAAGGGGGGATATAGGGGGATTTTATTTCTTATAAATTTTCTTATCTCTCTCGAATAACGATGAGGCGATAGAGATTAAAAACTGTTTATCAGCGTCGCTTTTATCTCGGATTAACAATAACAGTTTTTCGGTGTGCGGGTCATATTTCGTGACGGAAGGAATCCGGTCAGTTTGCAATAAAACAAAAACAGGGATATTCAAGGCAGAAGCAATTTTTTGCAGGGACTTAACACTGCATACCTTTCTACCGGATTCAATATGGGCGATAAATGTAGTATGTAAGTCAGACCTGTGGGCTAATTCTTCCTGGGTAAGACTTCGTTTAATTCTAAGTTCTCTGATTTTAGAACCTATTAATTTTTTTATATCCATAAGCAAATTGTTACAGATTTGTAGCGTCCCGATTCCCGCCTTAGGCGGGTCTGCCTACGGCATGATATCGGGACGAAATAGTTATTTCTTGAACAAATAGTATATAAAATGATAAAAAAATTTACCATAGACAAATTGTCAATACCTCTGTTATTAATTTGTCAAGATGTTAAACTTTTAATTTTTTAAAATGTTAAACATTGCTGGTATTGAAAGACCAGTAATTTCTACCAAATTTGAATTTTCTCCAGGGATGATCTGGAGGTGGAATATACTTTTTTCTGGGGATATTAAAATACTCCCGTAGATTAATAATATTCTCAATTTTACGTTCTTTTTTGTAAATTTTGTTGTT
>Ga0210016_1004278_pt1 | contig 12207 bp, 4 predicted proteins | sample CryGeyCG2014_300_FD_185454 | JGI IMG/M metagenome (GOLD analysis project Ga0210016, IMG submission 185454) | Groundwater microbial communities from aquifer - Crystal Geyser CG02_land_8/20/14_3.00 (SPAdes) (version 2) | ecosystem: Environmental > Aquatic > Deep subsurface > Groundwater | place... | reverse complement strand
GTGGATCAGGTGATTAAAAAAGGCCAGGAGAGTGGGCAAATCTCCGCGCAACCCGGCCAACCTGGAGGAGGAGATGGAGATGGGAATGAACCAGGAGCGCTGACGATTTCCAATGTCTCCTATACGCTCAAAGATGCTGGCGATTATTACTGGATTGACGTGAGCTTCAACACCAACAAGTCTGTCACAAAAATTGAGGTGAATTGGTACCGGGCTGATGGCTGGAATTTTTCAAAATACAAAAACACTTCTGGCACCAGCCATATTCTGCCGATTAAATATCTTAAGCCCAACACCACCACCTACTTTGTGATTAAGGCTTATACTGCCACAGAAAATGTTCAATCAGCTCAGTACTCAGTGGCTGTATCTAATGGTGATTCGAAGGTGTATGACGTGTATATAAATGTCTCGGGCAGCAGCGTTAGACTTAGCTGGAGGTACTTTGTGGCAAACCCACAAAGTAATTTTGAAAGCTGGTATCGCAAAAATGGAGGGAGCTGGTACTCCCGAAGTATTACCAGAATAGGACAAAAATATTATTGGACCAACTACGCTGACATCGGCTGGCAGGCAGGGGATCAAATGGATATCCAAATTTTCAATCCAGCTGATCGCTCGGAGACCAACATAGAGGACACAATCCTCTATGGTAACATCTACTTTTAAATCCCTAACCTAAAAGGCGACTCGAAAAATTCGGGTCGCCTTTCCTCTTTATTTTAAAAACCTAGTTATTCCTCAGCAGGAATTAAAATGATTTGACCATCATATTCTTTGCCTCTATCTGGATAACAAGTATTATCGCCAGCATAACTTCCACCATTACACCAACCCCAGTTATCTTTAACAAAGACACGAGGTTTAAAATAGCATCTATTGTCATTTCTGTTATAACCCGGACCACCTTGCTGGCAGATGTAGGTGTGGACGAATTGGAAATAGCCGTTTGTACAAGCTTGTGGACTTCCACCCCAGCCCTCACCATCTAAAGGATCTTCGTTGCAATCCTCTCTCCTATTCTTCCCCATCATCTCTGAATTAAGTCCTGTAGGAGAGGGATAATCGCCCCCATCGCCCCAATCAACCACCACTTCTCTAATAGGCATATGATTTTTATCCGCCCAGGCGTAGAATTTCAAAACAGCGGTTAAAGAATCAGATTTGGCATCAAAATCGCCAGAGGGTTTTCCATTGATAGTCATTGGATGCCCCTCTGGGTCCTCTATCTCTGCGCCATCAGTTTGTTTTATCACGGCTCTGGTTCGGGGAGCTTCAGAGTTGGAACTTAAGTCCTTGGGATTCCAATTGTTCTGAAGCTGTGAAGTATAACTCATCTTGCCTGTGTCCAAAGAATAAAAACCATAGGACTTGGCAAAAAGATTCTTTAACTCATCAACGCCATTGTAAGGACAATAATTGTTGTAAGGAGAAGCTTTATCAATGTAGGAACGTGGTGTACTTAAGAGAGAAGTTGGCCCCCATCTGTTTTTTTTGTCCCATTTGTCTTTGTTCCCACAATCATTTTTGGTATTCCAAATCTTTTTATTATTATTATTCGGATCTGTCATATAAAACCTATCTGTCCAAGCTTGGGTTATGCCAGAACCTGGTTCAGCCACCCGGACAATTTCTTCAGGCCCGGAGTTGTATTTAATATGAAATTGCTTTACTCTAAAAAAACCGCATCTGTCACCAGCATCGTTATGATTAAATCTTAAACAAAATTTATCTCCGAAAATAGCCGTGGCGGTTAAAATATTTGTCTCGCTCTCTTCTCCTTCTTCGATACATTTAGCCGTATCGTTCCAGCCGCTGTTAGCTGTAAGATAAAGGTTCGGATCTACAGTCGGAAGTTTGCAATCCCAATCTTTATCACCTGTACAATTTTCCCGCCATCTACTTATGCCGAAATCCTGGTACGTTATAGTTACATATTTTTTGTTGTTTACTGTTATTTCAGTAGAATTTGTTAAATAAATCATTTCTACCGCATCTTTCTCAATTTTTTTGTTAAGACAAACATCTGCTCCAAAATAATTATCACCACTCATCTCCAAAATATCTCCACAGCAATCCTCGCAATGACACTGATCTCCAGAATTTTCACCACCAGGAGCACATAAACCTTGCCCCAAATTCCAATTACCCACCTCTGTGTTATTTTGGTCATAATTTTCTGTCCAACTCGCTTTCTCTTTGTTTACATACCAACTCGCGTTAGCAGCAGCCACATACCCTGCTTCAGGATACTGTTCGTAAATATCCTGGCCGCCAACTGAAGCGCCAGGCCACCAAGTCAGACAAGCGCCGATTTCCGCGGGTTTAGAAGGATCTGGTTCAAGACAATAATTTTCTAAACCAATGACTTTTTGAGTTTTGGAGAGTTTGTATGGATATTGGCCGCTGACTTTGTCGGTCTCTTCACAATAAGACTTGGCGCTTTTTTGAGGCTTATAATGCACTTCCTTATCACAGGTTGCTTCAGGAATATCTCCTTCCTTGTAATCCCACCAGCGGCTCTTTGCCCCATTAGCATAAACTGTTTTGGTGTAAGTACATTGACATTCTTTCTGGTCTTTTTTCTCAACTTCAGCCCCATAATCCTCTTTGGTTCTTTCACAGAGATTGGTAATGCCAGTGAAGTATTTGTCCGCCACTTCTTGTTTGAAAGGGCTGTCTTTTTCCGGATAAGCTTGACAGGAAGAAGAGGGCTTGTAAATTCCACCGTCAATTCCTTCTACTTCGCCTTTTTGGTTTCTAAAGGCCAAAACATATTTTCCTTTATGTTCTCCTTCTTTCGCCAAAGTTGGTCTTAAAAGCTCAACCGGGTAATACTTGTATAAAGACAAGCCTGAATAATCTTTGCCTGCCCAGGAAATATCTCTGGCTTGATAATTTTCTTTATTCAAAGGCACTACTTCTTTTTGCCAGACAAAATGAGCGCATTTTGAGCCAGCTCCATAACCAGATAAGCTATCACATCTTAACATATTCTCGCACGTTTCTTTATACTGCCCAGCGACTTTATCCCAAACCAATCTTGAAGTAGCGCAAGTCAACCACTCGCCGCAGGTTCGGTCTCGTCTGACTTTTAAAATGAGGTTGGTGTCACAACCAGGATTGCCTGGACTGCAAGAGACGGCTGAGACCAGAGAGTCAGGCGGAGAGGTTTGATTGCTTTTAGAATAAGTTTCCGTGGAGTTGAAAGTCATTAAAGGATTAGTCGGGTCGTAGAAAAGAACGCAGCCGTCGCGCAAACCAACCCGGGAAGCGCAAGAAGATTTGTCCAAACGGTTGTTATTAAGATAATAATATGAAGTGTATTTTTGCAAAGTCAGCCAGTCATAGTACACCGCGCCAGAACGAGGGCCAGCAATCACAATTTCTGTTTGAAAAAGTTTAGAGAAATCAAGAGGGTCAATATAAAGATGCAAAGAAGCTTTGTGCCAATTTATATCGTTGATTCTTTGAGAGACTAAATCATGATAACAATAGGAGCCAGTCCAAACCCAATAACCAGGATATTTAATTTGATCATTATTCCTTGCCTCGCAGCTCGCTTGAGTGAACCGACCGCCTGAGGAGTCATAATACTCTCTAAACATCAGATACCAGCTGTTATCTTCATCAACCTTGCCAAAAACAGAGAGGGTATAATGAGTGTCCGATTTGAGATTAAGCTCATAAGGAGCGTAAACGTGGGAAAAACCTAAATCAGTGTCCGAGCAAGAAGCGCCAATTCTGCCTTGACATTTATTATTAAGAAGAAATTCAATTTTCTGGCTTCTTAGGCCTTCTTTAATTTCTTCTGCTTTTTCTGCAAGCGAAGGTTTAATTTTAGTATCATCCTGAGCTGGATCGAGACAATTATTATCATGGCTGCCGCCGCACCAGAGATTCCATTCGCCTCCTTTAGCGCCTTTACTACCCGCAATGCCGTCATGAGGCGAATCTCCATCTAAATTAAATCCTTCGTTCCAAACTGATTCGCCTAAAGGATCCTGAAACTCTTGACAGCCAGCCTGGCTAGAAGGACAAACACCGGCTAAATTTTTATACTCTGGCTCGTTCGCCTTTCTGATTTGATAAATACTGCCTTTCCGATAATCAGGATAACAAGGATCGCTTGTCCCTTTCTTAAACCAGCCGGAAACAGATTCGCCTTGATAATCAACGCTTTCCTGCCACTGACAAATATTTTCGCCTGGATCTTTGAAATAAAGAGTCGTGTCTCCTTGGCTATATTCTTCACAACCTAAAGCTTGAGAAAGACATAAAATGGAAGGAGTCCGAGCTTCTTCTGGCTTGTAAAGATCCGGATCATTAATGAGCCAGACGTCATCAGAGCCAACTACCATCTCTTGGGAGAGTCTTGGCTGGCCAAATCTTTCACAACCTTTCTTCTCCGCTTTACATTGCTTAGCTTTATCATTAACAAGATAAATTGTTTTATCCTCAGGGGCAATAACTTTTAATTCTGGCTCTACTGTGTTTCCAAAATTATCTTTAATTGCTTGTTTAAAAGTATAGGAAACGGTTGAAGTGGTATTTAAAGAATTACCCAGATCAACCAATTCTTGACAACCAACTTTATCTTTGTCGCATAAAGAAGTAAATGGTTTGAAATAATGAACTAAATTGTCTTTGTCACGATACTCTTTACAGCCAAGCATCACGCCTGGATAAGGATCATCGCATTCTGAAGGCGTGGTCCAAGAATCTTTGATGAGATAGAGATCTTCTTTGACTTCAGTCAAGCGAATTTTATCAAGAAAGGAACTTGGGGGAGCGATAATAACTAAATCTTGGGGATTGTCGGTGGGATAAATATAAACAGGGCCGAAATCTATAGTTTGCCAGTCAGAAATCATCACTGGTTTGTTGCCAAAAGTAATCTCCCCGGTTTCCAGAGTAATTTTTGGTTCATAATTGCCTGGACCTTTGACCCAGAAAGAAAGAAGATAAGAATTACCTGGTTTAACAAGGTCTTGACTAGAAATCGAAATTTGATTCCCCGAGACTTTAATTGAATGTTCACCCATATTAGAGGCTTCTCCAACCACTGTTCCATCTGTCCAACCCTCGGTTGAAGTGCTATTTTCAAAATCGTAAAAGAAAACTTCTCTTAAATTATTAGCCGCGTTGCCTTTGTATTCCCGACAACCCATAGCCGCCTGAGAACAGGTCACGCCTTCCTCAGGAATGGCGTCAGGAACACAATCATCCTGGAGAGTGGGCTGACAATCTGTTTTTCTTAAAGGATGACAATTTTCTGAACAGGTAATCGTTTTTTCATAAATCACATAAAAAGGATTGCCTGCATCATCATAAAATTCTTTGCAATGAGGATTGATTAAAGCATCTTCCGGATGGTCTTGTCTGCAAATTCCATATTTTTCTTCTTCTCCACTAGTAAAGTCTTCTCTTTCATACGGACCATCGCCATTAGCTGCTTTTTTCAATTGATATCTTTTAAGTTGAAACCCCGCGGTTTCAGAACCAACCCAAGTGTAATAATATTTACAAGACGACTGACCTTCTGGCTCAGGCAATTTTTGGCATTGCCTTAAATAGGTATAATATTCTTTTCCTTCCCCGCCTTTGGCTACTTCGTCAAGGTTGGTGTATTCTTCGCAGCCAACATCCTGAGCCCGACAGGCCTTGGCCGTAGAAGGAATAAAATTGGCCATGCTTGAATCTGAAGCATCAAGGAAACTTTCATAACCAACGCAAGTGGCTGGACAAACATCCGTTTCTTTGGCCACGGCCGGCAGATTTGGGCCACCTCTCGTCGGCTGATAAAGATTGCAGCCCGCTTCTTCAGCGCGACAGGATTTGGCAAAATTTTCGCAAAGAGAATTGGGATTTGAAGAAGCGCAATTATAATAATCAGGTACTTTTTTAAGATAAACATTGTCGCCACTCGTCGGATCTTGAAAAGCCGAGCAACCCTCTTCTTTGGCGTCACATTTTTTCGCCGAACGATTGAAATAAATGACATTTTGCGAATTTGTGCCGCCAGCCAAATCTTTGCCAGGGCTAGAACAATACCAACCGTTATTTCTAAAATCTTTGCAATACCAGCCACAGCCGACATTTGAAGAGTCGCAACCTGAAAAATCTAAAGTATTTTTTAAATAGGAAGATTCTGTCTTATCCGAGGTTTTTGTAAAATTTTCACAAGAAACATATTGAGCGTTGCATTCATCAGCATTAAAACGCCAAATATTTTTCTCCCTGACACAGTAACCATAAGCCAATGGATCGCCTTTATCATTTTCCGCGATTGAATCTTGGTTATCAACACAAACTTCAGCTCTTTCACCTGTTTCTGAGATCGGGATAGAGCCATAAGCCATGGCCTTGCAATAATAGACAGGGGCTTTGAGCACCCATTTGGGATCAACTAAACGATAAAAAGGAGAAGTTGGGTTATTAAAGTCAGCGACAATGTTTTTCAAAGTTTTACCCGCGCCGGCTATTTCCGGATTTTCTTTAATTTCCTGAGCGGCAATCTCCAGACCTAAAGGAACGATTCTCGCTCGGCGCATTTTTTTAAGATTAGTCAAAGAATAACGCCAACTATAATCAGAGGCTGTATCTTCATAAGCGCCGCCGCCCACATACCAATTTGGATGAAGTAAATCTTTGGCCATGGCTTCTTCAATGGTCAGCCGCTGATCAATGGCCTGGCGGAGCGGAGTATCAACCACACAATTGTTGACCTGAGCGTATTTTTTGTTTTGCGGACAAGTATTAAAATCCGTTAATAAATCAAAAACGCCGGCTTCCTTCAATTTCACTTGCGAGAGACCGCTAAACATTTGCTGAGCCTCCTTTTGGCCGGCCATCCATCGCTCAGCAAAAGAAGGAAGGTCGCCTGGCGGAGTTGTTTGCGGGTTAAGGCCTTTCTTATAGGTTTCAAGCAGTTTTGAAGCTAAAGTACTAATAAAAATATTAAGCGCGTCTGCGATAGGTTGGCCAGTAAAGGTAGGTTCTTTGCCCGCTTCTTTGGTCATTGACCACTGCCAATTCTCGATGGCGGTGGAAGGCGTTTTGACGGCGCCAGAGATATTGGCGGTTATACTCTTGGTTATCCCTTGCAAAGATTGAAAAAATTTGTTCTTCTCTACTGCTTTATTCACCTCTTCAGTCGCCCCCATTGATAAACTCTGCGCCACGCCGATATCAGAAGCCCCAGGATTAAACATTTTGCTGATATCATCTAAAGAAGCGGTCTCTGTTGGCGTAAGTAAACCGGTTTTATCTATACTATTAACTGCTCCCTCTAAGGCCTTATCCCATTCTAACATCTGATTAGTATAAAGGTCGATTCGTCTAAGGGTTTCTCGACAAGTATCTATATTGCCTTTGCAATAATCTTCGGTTGGCGTTTCGCAAAATTCCATGCAAGTCTGGCAAAAAGCCTCCTTAGAAGAAGTGGAATTTTCTGAAAATGGTTTTTGACAAAGGTCTATCATGATACGCCAGTTTGCTATTTCGCCTTTTTGATCTTCTAAATCTTTCAAATAACCTTGTTGGTCAAAGGCTTGGATTAATTTTTTCGCCTCTTCGGTTATTTTAGCTTCTTCTAACGTCGCCTCTGCTTCCTTTGTTTTTTCTTCTGTCTTTACTACTCCACCTTTTCTAGCCGCGGTTATCTCGTTCAAATCTGCTTCCACCTCGGTCTGAATATCTGCCAAATTCTCAATAATAGTTTCTAATGGCATCGCTCCGAAAAGAGGTCCCGTCCTCTGCCTTTCAGTTAAATATTTATCAGCCCTAATTAAAGTCTTTAAATCTGACTTATAGCGTGAAGAAGTGCCGATTTCAAAATTTTCGCTTACATCAATCAGATTCTCCCAGCTCATACTCTGGAATCTTTTCCCCATTTCTGCCAAAGAACACATTTCGCTTTGTTTCCATCTTTTAGAAGCAGAAGGAAGATCAAGCGAGACAAGAAGATTATAACGAAGCAAAGGGCTAATCGGATCGCAAAGCATTTGTTTAGCAAAGCCCTCTGTCCCAGCCAACTTATCAATATAATCTCCAAGAGTGCTCATCCCCAATTTTTCCAAATAGCCTGGGTCAGTCATAAAAAGAGGATGGCCTTCTTTGCCGCCAGTGCCTAGCCAGGTCGCTGATTCTTCGGCTAACTGGCCAAGAAAAACGCCAGCCGCATTTTTCCAAAGCACGGCTCCCATTGGCTCCCATACCCATTTCGTTAACCAGTCCCAAGTAGCTTTGAACGGATCAAAAACCGGTATTCCTTGAGCTTCAACTCTTTTGGGCGCTAGAAAACCAGGGATCAAAATGGAAAGAAAAATAACCACCAAAAGCGCGAGGCTAATCGTGGTTTTAAAACTTCTATTTTTATTGTTCAGCTGCTTATCCATAAACTTTAGAGATTATGGCATCTTTCTTAAATCAATATCTATCTCTTTTTTAGTCTCATTATATAACTTAATTAAATCTTCGTCAAGGATAAAAAAGTATAAAAATTCTATATTTTCTCAATTTATTAAAAATTTTTTCTCTCTTCCAATTTTTTAATATAATCTAATTTCTCTTCGTCGAAATAATCAATTTTCCCTTGGGGCAGAAATAAAATTTTGTCTGGTTGCAACTCTTTCAAAAATTCAGTATCGTGGCTTGTTACAAGAATGGTCCCTTTATAATTTTTTAAGACCGATCCAATTACTTTTTTTGAAGACATATCCAAATGATTAGTTGGCTCATCAAGCAACAATAAATTCGGTTCCATCGACAGAAGCTTGGCCAACGATAATCTGCTTTTTTCTCCCGGACTTAATGTTTTAACTTCTTGCAAAACAGAATCGCCGGTGAATAAAAATCTGCCCAAAATGCCACGTATTTCTTGCTCGGACTTAGAAGCAACCGTTTTTATCTCTTCTATTAAATTATTATTTGGGTTTAAATTTTCTTGTTCTTGAGCATAATATCCCTTGTCAACATTATAACCAAATTTAACTTGTCCTTGATAGTCATTTAAGTCGCCATTAATTAATTTTAATAAGGTGGATTTTCCTGCCCCCAGAGGACCAACAATTACCATTTTTTCTCTCGCTGTTAATTCAAATTCCAAATCTTTTAAAACTTCTTTCTCTGCGTCTTTATAATTGAATGTCAATTTTTTTATTTTTAAAGGAACATGTCCTGTTTCTCGTTTTGGCTGAAAATCTATCTTCATTTCCCTTCTCTTTCGCGTTTCTAAAACAGACCTTTGTTCTTCTATCTTTTCTAATTGTTTCTCTCTGCTTTTGGCTTGAGTGGACCTAGAACCAGCTCTAAATCTTTCAATAAATTTTTTAAGTTTTCCGATTTCTCTATCTGTTTTTTTCAAAATTTTTTCTCTTCTCACGTTTTCCTCTGCTTGCAACTTTTTAAAATTAAAATAGCCCGTTCTGTACGCCTTCGCTTTTCCTGTCTGTTTATCCAAAAACAACACTTTATTAACAATCGGATCAAGAAATTCTTCATTGTGAGAAATGATAATTTCCGCTCCTGGACAAATTTTTAAATAATTTGATAACCAATCGGTCGAACTTTTATCTATATGATTAGTCGGCTCATCAAGTAACAAAAGATCACATTTAGAAAACAATACTTTTGCAAAAGCAATTTTGTTTTTTTCGCCTCCGCTCAAGTCTATCATTTTTTTATTTAAATCAATTTTATCAAGATTTAATCCTTTCATAATATTCTCTATTTCATATTCTGCTGTATAACCTTCTCTCTTCTCGTATTCTTCCAATAAATCACCATAAACTTTGAATATTTTCTTTTCATTATCTTGACTAATTTTTTTTGAGGCGAGGACTGTTTCAATCTCAGTAATTTCTTTTTTCAATTTAACCAATCCTCTCCCTTCCAAAATAAAATCGCGAATTATTTCCTTTTCGTCGATTTTCTCTCTTATTTCTTGGGCCATATATCCTATTTGAACGTTTTTAGGACGGCTGACCGTGCCGGAATCTGACTCAATTTCCCCTGTAATAATCTTCAAAAGAGTACTTTTTCCGGCACCATTTTCTCCTGTTAAACCAATCTTATCTCCCTTGTATATTGTTAGAGATAAATCTTTGAATAATATTCTATCGCCGTATCTTTTTGACACGTCTTGTAAAATTAACTTAGTTTCAGCTTCCTTATATTCTGTTTCTTTAAAATGTTCTAAAAAATTTTTCTCAAAGGACATAGCTAAATTTTATAAACCAAAAATAGAGCTATTTTCTATTTTTTCAAAATTTTAAGATATCTTCTGAATCTCAAAAAAATCTACCCGCGGTCCCATTTTGAGAAGGTCATATCCAACCTCAAGACTTCCCCATCTGCTATTTCTGAACTTGTATTATGTTAAATTTTTACAAGGAAATTTAAGATAGTTAATATATTTTTTTGTATTTAAAGATTTTTTATAAATAAAGGCTTTACAAGCACCGCAGCATAGAGAAGGTAAGGAGCAAGAATGACAAAGTGGAGGGGGTTTTAAATTAATGAATTTCAAAAACCATTTATTATTTAAAAAAATATTATTATTAAAAATATTTCCAATTTTAGCCTCTCTAAACGAGATCAACAAACCACAAGGATATAAATCGCCATTTTGTAACATTGCTATTTCTTTTGTACCAGCCGAGCATCCTTTTTCTTTTATCCCAAAAATTTTTAAAGATGACTTAATATTTTCAATTAACCTTAAAATACCATGTATCTCGTCAAAGCTAATCATTAAATTCTCAATATACCCGCCCCTCCCCACTGGTACAAATGCGCCAAAAGATACGCCTTCCACTTCCAATTCTTCAGATAATTTTATAAAACTTTTTATTTCTTTCCGATTTTCTTTTGTGATAACAAAACTTAAAATTGTTCTAATCTTGTTTTTAACAAGTAGATTAATATTCTTTACTACTTTTAAAAAATATGGGAAACCTCTTACTTTTTTATACGTTTGAGGAGTAGAAGCGTCTAAGCTTACTTGAACGACGAGTCCTTTAATTTTCCGTAATTCTGATAGAATTTCATTATCTAGTATTATTCCATTCGTACTAATACTTTTTATTTTTATTCTAGAGTTTTGGCAAGCTCGAAAAATAAAAATTAATTTTTCTTTTTCTAAAAACGGTTCACCCCCTAATATATCAATTTGAGAAATATTTTTATTGCTTAAAGCAAAAAATAACTCTTTGATAGAGACTTTTTCTTTTTGCGACCAAAATGACTGAGGGAGATAACAATATTTACACTTTAGATTGCACTTGTTCGTGATAAACCAATTCACCCTTTTGGGAAAAAGATTTTTATTTTTTAGACCCACGCTTTTTGTTTGTTTTGCCTTTTATTTTCTTTGTTGCCGCTTTAGGACAACCCTTTTTACCCCAACACATATTTTTAATTTAATAAATTTATTATTTTTCAGACCTTTTTAAATTTAGAAGCATGATTATCTCGTCTAATATTTTATTTTTAAATTTTATTTGATTGGGAATTTTGCAAACCCGTTTAAAGCCAAATTTTTTATAAAGATTAATAGCAAGTTTATTTGTTGGAAAAACACTTAATCTTATAATTTCCGGTTTCGGCCTTAATTTTCTTTGACTTAAATTTATTAACTTTTTAAGGAGATATGTTCCTATTCCTTCACCGCGATAACCCCTTCTAACTGATATTCCCAGCTCTCCTACATGATTCGTCCAACCAGGTCTTAAAATAATATCGGCGATACCTATTATTTGATTTATGTCTTCAGCTACCAAAAAAATGTGCTGTTTTTTTCTTATATTATTAAGAGAATCTTTCAAAAGATCTTTTATTTCTTTCAGAGATTGTTTTCTGTTTAAAAAAAATTGAACGCCTTCTTCAATTAAGAAATTATCAAATTCTTGAAATTTACTGGCTAATTTTAAATCTTTTCTCGAAAGTTCTCTTATTTTTATCTTTTTACTCTTGAAAATTTTTATTTCCATATCATCTCTTGTTTTCCCACAAACTTTAAATATTATTGTGTTTGTCCCTTCACCAGAATCGCTGAAGGCGACACAGTTCAGGGCGAGCCTAAAGTTTGGAGAAAAAAATTTTTTAAAGTTTCGTCAGAAATTGTTTCTAATACTTTCTGGTCCACCCCTTGAGAAATCAATAATTGCCTTAAAATTTTAGGGTCCATTTCTTGCACCATCTTCT
>Ga0210016_1004275_pt1 | contig 12216 bp, 5 predicted proteins | sample CryGeyCG2014_300_FD_185454 | JGI IMG/M metagenome (GOLD analysis project Ga0210016, IMG submission 185454) | Groundwater microbial communities from aquifer - Crystal Geyser CG02_land_8/20/14_3.00 (SPAdes) (version 2) | ecosystem: Environmental > Aquatic > Deep subsurface > Groundwater | place... | reverse complement strand
CGCACAAATTAACCGGGGAGTGTAATAATGTAACTTGTTTTGTTTGAATATTTAATAAAGCGGGTGATTGTTTTCCATCGGCTTGAATATATTTAAAGCCAATACTTTTTTTATCGGGTGATAATGTCATATATCTTCCGCAGCATGGTGAACTGAATAAAATTTCATACGTGCCGTTATTAAAAAGATATATGTTGGAAGCATAATTATCAGTAGCTATAATTCCTAAAGGGGTTTCCATAAAATTTATAAAATACCCTTCTGTTTCAGCTTTATATGCGTCGAAAGACGTTTTGTCCTGAGCTAAAACTGAACATTGCCAAGTAAAAATAAACAATGCCAAAATAATTGTTTTAAGTATCATATATTTAACGGTTGGCTGATAGGCACTGGGTTTTACTATGTTTTCCATTTTTTTTGTCATAAAATACTCCAAAATTTCTTCCTTTGTCATTTTGGACAAAATCTTACTTAATCTGTCTCTTTGCTCACGCATAAAATTAACAGCGTCAAATATTTTTTTAGTTGTTGTCTTCATATATCATAAAATCTCTTGGTGAACGAATTTCTAATTGTTTGTAACGGATTGGCGGTATGTTTTTGTTGCCGATTACGGAGCACATCACTGTCAAGCCACGATGAAGTTTGAAGCGAGCCACAAACGTTGATTTCAGCACTATCTCGGCAATAAAATATACCGCATGTTGGCAACTGGTGTTCTGTCTTCCAGTCTTGTAAACCATTGTCAGTACTATGTTTCCTTGTCGTTGTCATATTGCTTCTTTGTTTGTATGTGTCGGTTCGTGTGGCAGCGTTTTTTTATTTTTTAAATGTCGGCAAATTTTTTAAAACAATTTCTTTGTGTGCGTTGGCTTTGCAAGCTCTTTGACAAAGCTTTGGTTGTAGCGTTGGCTCGTGGGGCTTTGGCAATGTGCTTGCAATGGGTGGAATTCTTCATTTTGATTATTTTATCGTTAATATTTCTCTATTAACACCCCTGATATAATCCCAATCTTTTGTATGATATTCGCTGGCAACTGCATGTATATCTGGTTTCTGGTAAAAAGCAAAAAGAGTTGAATCTATCGAATGTATGCCTATTTGTTTTGTTTTATTTACTGTGGCGTAAAGCAGGATTATGTCTTTTACCTGCTCCGGTTCTAAAAATATGCGTGAGACTTGACGGAAATTTGCAGTATTTACTGGAACAAGTAATTTAAAATCAGTAAGTGTTCGAAGAAACGCACGGGTCGAACGCTTTACAATTTCAAGGTCGCCATATTCATCAACCATTTTTTTTGTTAAAACTGTAGCTGAAATTTCCTGCGTAGGATCAAATATCTGACTTAGTTTTTTTGTAAGAAAACGAATAATCTCATAATCCAAGATAAATTTTGCGAGCAGGATTGGTTTCATATATTCCAGATCATGCTTTCTGCATAGTTCCATGAGAATATTATTTTCAATGACAGATGTCTTTTCCTGAAATGAATAAATAAATGTTCTAAAAAGAACTGTACGGGTTTTTCGAATTCCATCTTTTCCTACTCTTTCTGTTGCCAAATCAATATATGATTGATAAAACTCCTCTGGCTTTGAACCGGGAGTAATGGATGCAAGTGTATGGTAAATCCACTCAGGTTTTAAAGGTCTATCGTATCCTAACATTTTATTACTTCAATAAAAGGAACAACAATTTCATCAACTGTTATTCCACCGTGTGAAATTTCAACATTATTTAAATAATCAAACATAGTGCGACCTTCGGGAAGCACAAGTATTTTATCTTCCACAAATGGAATTTGCATTTGTGGAAAATCAAGGAATTCAGCTAAAATAGAATCGTCAATCAAGCATGCCCTCTTTGCAAATTTATCTTGTAAGTATTTATCAATTTTTTTCCCATTCCCTTTGGCAATTACTGAACCGTGATCAGAACAGAAAAAAACTTTATATCCTTCATCAAGTAAAATCCGGATTTGATTTATTATTGTTGAATTATCAAGATAATTTTTTACTGCCTCAAAGTAAATTGCTTTACTTTCATAGTTTGCAGGGAAAACAATGGAGTGCGATATATCGTCGAAAAAATTGTAAATCACAGAAACAACATCAAATCCTAACAATGAATCAGATGAGATGTCGTCTTTTTCGCGAAATAATTTGCAGTTTTTATCAGGAAAATGATGTTGTAGTGCTTTAGTTTCATTAACGGAACTAAGTTTGTAAACATCAGTGTTGGAGCCATAATATATAGATGCTCTTGAAATGGATGTGATTGATGGGATAAGAGAAAAACTAAGATTTGTACAAAAAGAAATATTGAGATTCTTAAAATAATCATTTAATAGAAACCATTCAGACATTCCCATGCAATCGAAACAAATAAGAGCTTTTTTATTGGCTGAAACAGATTTGAAAAATGGCATGATTGAACTAACTGATTTGACTTTGGCTGCCGATTCATAAAATATATTTTTCAGATTTCCCTTAATAATGTAATTAAAAGAATATTCGTCAATGCGTTGCTGCAAATGTTTCAATGAACTATAAATACTATCATTGGAATACTTATAAATATAAAACTGCAATTCACCATAAAGACAGCCTAATTGCAAAATGTTATCATAGTTTACTACCGTAAGCAGAATTTCGTCAATTTTAATTTTCAGTGTATCAATATATGTGGATTGCTTGTATTGTTTTGCACAATTTAAAATAGTTTGAATATTGTCTTTATTTATTGATTGCAAAAGGTTGGTTGCATTAAGATAATTCAAAAGCAACAAAATATCTGGCAGAGTTATAGATTCCAATGCCTTTACATCAGCATTAATTGGCAAATCAGCCAATGCAAATTTTTTAATATCTGCTTTCACAGATAAATAATCAGGTATATCTTTAACAGATGTTATAACAATTTTTATTACTGCTGATTCACTACTTTTGGTTAAATCTTCAAGTGAATAGCTTAAATTATAAGATATACCAGAAGATTCAAGAAAGGAAATAAACTCATTCGAAAATAGAATACCTGTACGGTCAGAAATTATCTGCCGTGAAATATCACATAAATTGAGTTTTATATTTATAGCATTTTCCCAGGTCATTATTTTATACCTTCAACTTTAATCCGTGCAATTTCAATAAAATCGGTTAATTCGGTACTGTTTTCGATAATGCTGCTATCAAGACGATTAGCAATAACAAGAATATCCTCAAACCTGTTTTGCTTATAACAAGTTTCAAAACCATGTAGCAGCGCTTCTTTACGAACTAGTGATATTTTCTTTTTTGAATTACTCGCTTCAATAAGAATGCTTTCAAAAACTCGCATTAAAGCTCTTTCTCTTTTGTCAGTAATAGAGGTTTTCTCAGCTTCAGCTTGCGGACGGCGATACTTTTCGTTTTCAAAAACAAAATTTTCATCCAGCATTTGTTTAAGATTAGGAACATTATCGCCCTGAATTTCTGATAGCTGCGTGAAAGCAGTTGATATTTGTGAAAAGGTTTTTGGTTCGAAAAGAAAATTGTAAAGCCATAACAATGCTGAATATTCATCAGTTACAAAAAGCATCATTGCACCTTGCTTTATATCTTCAATACCTTCTAATTTCATTTTTTGTTTAAACTCGCGATAAGAAGATATTTGTTTTGGAGTGAACCAGTAACCATCCTCTTGAATAAAGTTATTCTGCAACAGGCTATAAAATGATTTTGAATCCAGATTTACTTCATAACCATTTTGAACATAATAAGCTCGTGCTTTAGAATAAAGCATTTTATCAGTTCTTTCAATAATAGGTCTTGGTAATATATTATCAATAAATTCTTTTATAAAGTCGACTTCTAAATTTTCACCTGCTTGCTTTAAAAATCTATTTTGGAAAAAAATTGAGGGTTTAAATGCAGAAATAACTAAATCTTTTTCAACTGAATTTACACTGGATACCTGCTTAAAACTGCCCATTTTTTTATCAAGAACCGAAACTTGGCAAATAATAAAGCCAGCTTTATTAATAGATTCACGAATATTATTCCAAATTATTGACTTGGAGTTATTGAATTCAACTGTAATCCATCTTTTTGGTTTTAAAACTCGAAAATATTCATTGAACGATTTAATCATTAATTGCTTATATGAATGCGTATCTTTATTTTGAGAATGATTTACTATGGCCTCATCACTTGTATTAGTAAATAATTTCAACCAAGATTCAGAGATAAAATTCATATCAGAGTACATAATATTATCGCCAAAAGGTGGGTCAGTGAAAATGTAATCTATTGAGTTGTTAGGGATGTTTGATAGGTCAGTAGCAGATTGAGTTGAAATAAATACCTCTTTTTTATTTTCATTAATAGCTAGAGCTTTTTTAAAATCTTTATTAAGTTTCCTTTTCGCAACTTCTATAGGCGAATATTGTTGTATTAGTGAAGGAATAGAAAGATTATTAACAGTTCCGGCACTCAATCCTTTTGGTCTGTAAGGCATTCTTTTTGTACATCGCATACTAAGCATTGAGGAAACAAAAAACATTACAAAACTTTTATACTTAGATTTTTGAGCAAAATCCCAAAATTTTGAAAGAATGATTAGAGAAGAATTAAAGTAAAAATCATTTATTCTTTTAAAGTTATGAGACTTTTTGGGCTGATTCAAGTTATGACCTTCTGTTATATCATTGATTGGAAAATAATATGGGATAGGTATATCTTCATTTTTTAATACAAATTCAACCTCAGACTCAGTAAGCTTTCTTTTAAACTTACTTTTACCACTAAAAATACTAGCAATTACCGGTTTAAATACCGCACAATTATTTTTTAAATATTTTTTTAGGTTGCCTTTTTTTAGATCATTAGCATTACAATGAGAACAATGACCAAAGTCATTTATTTCTTCGGTTATAGGATTAACGAATGAATCCCAAAACAAAATTTCAGAATTGCAATATGGACAAAGAAAGACCTCGTTCCAAATATAATAATTGACAATACTACCATCGGGTAATATAAAAATTTTACCTAATTCATCTTCTGTTGAAGTAATCAAATCTCTAATTTCAAGAAGTGCATTTTTCTCAAATATGCCATAATTATTATTTCTAGAAATGAATGTTGCTGATGGTGAAAGGTCAGTTAGGATAGAGTATCTTTTGGATGATTGGGCTGCTAAACCTGACATACCGCTTCCCGCAAAAGCATCTAAGATTATATCATTTTCTTTTGTGTAATGATTTATATATTGCATTATAGCTTTATGTGGAACTTTAGTAGAATATGAATGCATCATATAATAAGGATGTCTTTTGCCTTCACTTACATCACCTACATATGGCTCTGAATGATAATCATCAGTTGCTTCATTATATGGTTTACCATATTCCTTTATAAAATCAGCTATATATGGATTGGGGCAAGCTGTATAATAGGGAGGTTCAGACAAAGAAATAATGTCTTTATCTTGAGCTATGGGAAAACCCTCTATTTGTTTTAACTCGGGTAGTTTTTCCTTAAGGTCTTTTTTATAATCAAAATCTTTACTATTCATTATAATGAGTTTAGCTTAATTTAATTCGTATTTCATCATCCTTACTTCCTTTTTTTATTTCGTTTTCAAGCTCCATAAAACCTTTCCGAAGCTGATCCATCGTTAGTAATTGGTCTTTTTTAAACAAAGTACTAAGAACATGATCGCCGGACAATTCAACAATTTTAAAATTCTTAAAGAGCTGATTAATTGAGGCAATTAATGCACGGTCAAGTTTTTCAGGCAGTTTTTTTGAATCTGAAATTGTTTTTATAAGTTTTTTATGATTAGCAGGAATGTCGTTAATATCAATATTTTTTATATTGTTGGAGATTTCAGTAATAGCATTTTCTACATATTCGGCATAGATATTTTCTATGGTTTTATCCAGATTCTTTATCTCGAATTTAATCTGAGAATAATCTCTGCCCTCTATTTTCATAAAGTTGCATAAAGTACAGAAAGGTGTTTTGTTTAGTTTTTCAGAATCCAATTCATAGCAACGCCATGAAAGCAATGTTTGCCACAATGTTAATTTGCTTCTGAATTTACCAACAACAAGACATTCGAGTTCCATCAGCAGCATTATTTTATCATATAAAGAATGCTTACTTACCTCCTGCAGTACTTTCCAGTTAATTTTTTTTCCGACAGTTTGCTCATGTGCAGGATAGTAGAAATCTTTTATATAAGAGCCTATAAATGCTTTTATTTTCCCAGATAAGGGATGACGTTCTGCAAGATTCCCAAATCGTGAATAATCAGATGTAATTGCAAGTGTATCGTTATAAATTTCTATTAGTTTTTTTATTACAGTTTCATCGGTCACAAATTTACCGTTTGATGCAATAATTTCGTTTGCCTGTTTCATGTAGTCAATACCATCGGCAACTGTGTCGAAATAAAATTTAAGAGCATCGCTAATACTATACAGGTCAGAAAGTGCATTTCCAATTTCAGTAAGATTGCTGTTCAAATGAGAAATGGTGTTAAAACTTGCATGGTTGGCAATATTCAGAATACTCCAGTCTATTACCTTTGTTTTTTCAAATGCTTCTTTTACCTGATCGATGTTCAGGTAAACAACAGATTTTGATTCAAAAAATTTGATTTGAAGAATAACACTTTTTTCTTTTTCAATAATTTCCTGAACTTTTTCTTTGTATTTTCTGAAAGCTTCATTACGCGTAGACTCCAATCGCATTTTTATACCTTCGCAACTTAATTTATTTAGTAATCTTTCAGCAAAATCGTAAGGTAAATCTTCTTGTTTTGCGGCGTATTTAATAGTTTCAAACTGTGAAAGATTCTTGAATTTGTCAACAATGTTGGAAATGTCAATAGTATCACCACCAATTGCTTTTAAAGAAATTTTTCCAAGAACTGTTAAATAAACAATGTACAGGTGAACAATTTCAGGTTCCAGTCCATGTGGTATATTAGCGAAAACATTAACTAATTCAGATTTGATTTCTGTAAGCTTTGCCCCTTTAGAAGTTATTGTATTTAGAATACTCTGGGCAAAAAATGAATCCGTAAATTCAGGGTCATTGGAAGAATTAAGCAAGTGAATTGATTTTAAGAATTCTTTATTTGACAAAGTCAATGATGAAAAATCACCACCTACAATTTCATTTGCAATTGCAGACAAAGTGGATGAAATATTGTTTGATGAAAGCTGCATTGAGTATTTTGGATGATCGGGATATTTATCGTTAAAGCACTTATCAAATAATTTCTTTTTTACTTCGTCAATAATTTCTGGTAGGTTATTAATTTCTTTTGATAAGACTGATTGAATACTGACTTTATTATGATTGAGCTCACAGGCTGCTTTTGCATAAACCCAACGTGCAAGACGATATCGAATACCCATTTCCCTGACACCACTTTTAAAAGTGCCATCAATAGCTTCAGAATATTTCTGCTGCATCTGAGGCTTCATGATACCTTTATTCAATAACTGGCGGATAGCTGCTATACGCTTTAAATGCTCTATAGCAGTAATATCATTGAGTGGTACATGAATGGATAATAGATTGTCAAAACTGTTTGGTTTGGCTTCCTTCAGAAAAGGACTTACAAATGCAATTGCATAATCTCTTTGCTGAATACCTGAAAAATCAATTCCTTTTTTGTAAAACAAAATGTATCCTTTACGAAATGATTTAACACTTTGCCAGGAACATTCATCATCAAAAATTTCAGGTAGATTTTCAAAAGACTGCAATTCTAAATTATCTTGAATCTGTTTAAAGAATTCCCTTTCTACAAGATCATCAGATATTGTAGAAATTTCTTTATCAATCCTTTCTTCTGGAGTATCGCCATCAATGGCTGGATCAAATAAAAAATAATCATTGCCGGTTTTTTCATCTTTTTTTACCTTGATATAAAAACCATCTGTTGCAGAACGAATATCCTGAATAATCTTAGATAAATAATCAGTTGCAGAAAGAACTTTATTGTCCGGAATGATTAACAAATTGTCAACTAATTCTTTTGCTGTAGCACCGGATTTCTTTTCTGTCCATAATGAATATACTGCAAGAGCTTTTACAATTTTCAATGCATCGACCTGATTCTTCTGAGGAATTGCTATACGGATTTTTTCTTTAACAACATTTACAACTTTTATTAAAGTATAGACATCTTTGAGATTCCGGACATTAGGGTTTGCCTCAATTAAATCATAAATACAATCGAATGTGAAAAAATATGGAAACTTTTCATTCAGAACATATTTTAGTTCTTTTTGAGCAAACTGAATAACACCACGTTTTTCGAAGAAAGGCAATTGCTGGAATAAATCTATTAACTCCGGTGTAAATGGATATAGATTAACAAAGTCCTCCATATTATTTGCAACATCTTCAATCTTCGCAGCAAAAGGTTTCAGCTTAGCTTCGATTTCAATTTTTTGATTTGAATTTTTAGGAACTATACGCTGAGCAATGATATTTTTAACATCCTCCTTATGGATATAAATACTTTGGAATCTTTCGCTGATGCGTGATTCTTCTGCGGCTATTTCTTTAAAACGAGCACCTGTATAAATATCTTCCTGCATGGATGTAACTAATTTAATGTCAGCGGACTGGCACACCTGAGCAACTACTCTTAAAAATTGCAAATCGCGTTTTATCAGGTAAATTGGCTTCTGATATAAAAAGTCTGAAACTTCGTCCATAACTACCAGAAGACCAGCTGTTTTATCTTTTTCTTTTACTTTATTAACAATGTCTATGATAAATTCCTTCTGTTGATCGAAGTGCTTTTTTTCATCAAACAGTGGGATGAAAATATCATATTTGCTTTTCAATTGTTTTTGCAACTGGCTATAAAACCAAGTGGCAAGGTCAGCATCACCCTGATTAAGTTCAAACTGAACAACAAAAAAGTTCCGGACACATTTTTCTGCTGCTTCTTTTACTTTCTTATTTTTAATATATTGCCTTAACTCAGGATTTGTAATGGATGTAATAAGAAAGGCTATCAAATGTGATTTACCACTACCATAATTACCAATGATTTTAGCAGCTTTGTGACTCGGATTTTCAAGATTCTCATAAAATTCTACAATCTGCTTTTCCAATGATTCCGACACAATAAAAGTAGAAATCAGATTTTGTTTTGAAATATCATCGCGCAAATCAAGATTAATATCTATAACATCCTTTATTGGAGTATAATTGAAAAGTTTTCCAATACCATCATCAGAAATTTTACCTACTACTTCTTTCTTTGTTTCTTTCGATAATGGTGTGTATACTTCCGCAACTTCTTCTACTTTTGAAAGAACTATATCGTTTATTTCCCTGTCAGCGTACGAATCAGAGCCTACCTTACCATAATATAGACGGTTACTGACAAGTGTTTCATTTTCTAATAATAGTACACAGTGCTTGGTTCTGGAAACATTATACTTGAATGCACCGATAGGTGTTATTTTATTAAACTTCTTTTCATACAGAATGCTTGCGTTTGTAAGAATTAATTTATCTGGCAAAGCACTCATCCATTCCTTTATTTTTTCACCAATGTCAATTATAGGTTCATTGTTTTTTAAATCAACTCCGGGCAAATTTATTATATCCTTACCTACATCAACAGATGTCCAACCCTTTTTTTGCAGATAAGTAATGATTTTTTTAGTGTGCCCGGTATCATTGCCAACTATTGCCCAAAATTTGAAATGGATATTGTCAGCCTGAGATAAAAAATCATCGATGTGCTTTGTTATTTCTGTATCTTCTTTCATAAGACCTGTATTATTATTTGGTGAATTTTGAACAAACAAATTTATTGCATGATACCAATAAAAGAAAGCTTCCGGTAGTGTCTTTTTTAAACGATTAAGTTTTGAAAATTCTTTTTGCTCGATAGTTATGGCAGTCAATTCTTCCGGTGATTTAAAACGGGCGACATCAGTAGTAATATTCTGCCTTATAATCTGTGATAAATAGGCAACTTTAGATGAGCAAACTATAGCCTCTTCAACTCTGAATGTTGCGATAATAAAATTAATAATGTTGGTAATGCCTTTCTGTAAAAAGTTAAAATTGGTTGATGTTAAATCGCGTTGAGTTATCAAGAATGCTGAATAAAACGCATCCTGTAAAACTTCTAAATGTGAGATAGCAAGGTTTCTGTATTTTATTTCTTCTGCCACAACATTTAAAAAAGATTCACGTATCTCAGAAAAATCAGATGCTCTATCAAATAAAAATGCAATATCAAATAGTTGCTTGATGATTTCTACCGGCCTGTTCTTTGTGTATAATATACCTGTTGTATTTGGCGCAAATGCTGTAAGCTTATCACCTGTGAGCGATTCAAAAGATGGAACCGTAATCATTTCGTATGGCTCGCTTGTGAGCAGCCATGAATGTTTAAGCGGTATGGGGTTTGTTTTTTTATAAACATGGGTTGATGTAAATAATACATCCAAAAGAATAGGCTCGTCCCCAAAATGAGAACCGGCAATGCTTTTATAGAAAAACTTGTAATGAGAAACCGGAGCATTTGCAGCCATTTTCCTGTCATTATCTTCCTGCCATCTGATAAACAAACCCGATTTCATTACATTGTCAAAAATTGCAGGCAGTTTTTCAGGTACTTCAGATACTATAATATCAACGTCAATAGAAAACCTGTTAGGCGGATCAGACATTAGAAAAACAGATGTGCCACCCTTGAAAACCATATCAAGACCTGAAAGCTTAAGCTGCTCAAGCAAGGCAAAAGCATAAATGATTTTCTCTACTAGTTTTGGGTCTCCACGTTTCCCTACGGCTTTGGAAATCTTCTGAATCCACGATGTTTCAAATGATCCCTGTAAAATCATTAGTTACAATTTAATGTTAAGCGAATTAATTTTATTATCAAACTCAGTTAATTGATCCCTGCGCCTTGCATACCGCCTGATTTTATTCATATTTATAAGATATTTATTAAACACAGACTGGTAAATATTATCCAGTTCGTCCTGTTGAGCTGCAAAAAGATCATTATCAATAAGGCAATCAATTAAAAGTTTTTCAAGACAAGGAACCTTTATACCATCAAATTCCTGCAAAGGGGACTCGCTTATTAATGGTTTTACAATGATCACTTCCTGGTGATTTATGATATACCTGCGAAAAATTTCAGCATCGGGTTTAAGAAATACATTTTTATTGAAGTCCGATATGACATTAAAAACAGAATCTGTTGCGTCTTTTTCTGCTTCAACCACTATATGATATTTGAATAACTGATGAACCATAAACTCATTAAACCAGCGACTATCCCAAATGCATAAATTGATAAATGGCAATTCTTTTGTTACTTTGTTGTATAACCGTTTGAGATTTGGTGATAATTCCGGATTAAATGCAGATTTTTTACTTAAAGAATAAATACCTCTGCTCATATGGGTTAAAATACCCTTTGTTTTGAGCTGATTTATCTTCCAATTAATGGTTTTTTCAGCAACATCAGGAAATTCCTTTTTTAAGAAAACAAAAAGGTCTTTTATCGATAAAACTGTTGCATCATCGAAGTTTGAATATAGCTTTTGTAAGAAATTATCTGTCACTGCATTTTTAGTATTGGAATGCAAATATAAACAAGAAAAACCAATATGCAAAACAATGGCAAAATATATTTCATTTTGCCAAAGTTTTGAGTTGTATTTATCACATATATAATGAATTAACGATTTGCTGTTTTGCGAACGGTAAAATTGCACTCTTTGACAAAGCTTTGGTTTCATCGTTGGCTTGTGTGGCTTTGGCAATGTGTGCAATGTGGGTCAGCAATTGTTTTAAAAAATGTGCGGTGGGCAAAAAATAAAAAACATCGGGTCGGTTTGTGTGTCGGCTTTCTGGTCTTGTCAATATTTCGTTTTTCTGTCCTTTCACAATGGTTTACTTTTCAATTTATCTATGTCGTTATCTGTCTCTTACACTTGTTGGTAACGAGTTTGGGCTTTGCGTTAGTGGCGGATTAGAAACCACATCACTGTACCCCTAAGCCGTTAAAAATTCACTAATTTTGATAAAAAAGTTCCCCCAACTTTTTGTATCATGCTGCTAATAAGACCTTTCTCTTTGTAAATAGACACATACCTAATATGTTGGAGATAACTCCAACAAAGCGAAAAGATAATATTTTTTCTCTAATTTTAATCGAAGCAAGTG
>Ga0210016_1004269_pt1 | contig 12226 bp, 16 predicted proteins | sample CryGeyCG2014_300_FD_185454 | JGI IMG/M metagenome (GOLD analysis project Ga0210016, IMG submission 185454) | Groundwater microbial communities from aquifer - Crystal Geyser CG02_land_8/20/14_3.00 (SPAdes) (version 2) | ecosystem: Environmental > Aquatic > Deep subsurface > Groundwater | place... | reverse complement strand
ATAATAGGAGGCATAAGAACTCTTGGCACACCAATCTATGCTGATAATGACACGGCTATAGCAAATGGATTAATAGTTGGAGATAACTACAGAACTTCCACAGGAGTTAAAATGGAAGTTTACTGAGGCAAGGGATGAGGTAAAGATGTTCAACCTACAAAAAGCCATTCAATTGGCAAAATGCAGTAGATTTATCTATTTAGGGTTCTCAGACATGCAGGATAAAATCATAGAATTAATACCTAATGCTCGGATTGGAGAAAATTGGTGGTATGTTGAGAGGAAAGATACTCAAGTGCTGATGGCAATTAATGAGGAAGAAACAGAGATAGATATTGTTTTCAGGGGAACATCAACCGTAAAGGACTGGATGACCGATGCTCAATTTAGATTGACAGGTGGTGTCCATAGTGGTGTTAGATCTGCGTATATGGTAGTCGCAGACGATATAAGAAATTATTTAGAGAAATTATACCAAAAAAAAGCAGAATATAGTATTTATATCTCTGGGCATAGTCTCGGTGGTGGGCTGGCTCAACAGTGTGCAAGCTATCTACATGATATATATCCTATGGATATTGCAGGGGTATACACATATGGGAGCATGAAGATATTCAATCGAGAGGCAGCTAATAATTACAACCAGAGGTTAGGGCATCTTACTTATAGGTGCGTGCATGGAGCGGATGTGATTACTGGCTTGCCATTAACATTGAAAGAAATAGGCAATTTGATATATATTGATAATAACAATAAAATATGGATTGATAAATGCGGCGATAGAGAGGCAAACAAGAAACATCATCGGGACCAGATTATTGATGGTTTTCAAAATGCTTTGACATTAGGATTACTCAGAAAAGGGCATAGTATTGAGAATTATGTTGATGCTTTAGAAGCAGCTAAAAAGGTGTAAGATGTTATAAAGTAATGGCAAAAACTTTTATTGGAGACATAGAAGAAAACTACACACAAGCGATAGAAGATATTCGAGCGAGGCGGAAACAAGAAAAAGATAGGTATGAAAAACTAATCCTGCAAAAAATAGAGATAGCATTACAGGGGCTTAGATTTATAGCAAGCGAGAAAAATTCTCAATACAAGCATATGGCATATGAGATAATTAGGACTATTTCCTTTTCTCGTTCAGCCAAGGATGTAGCAGGAAAATTATCAGAGATAATGCAGACAGAAAATCTTTCAAGCGAAGGAGTTTTATCTATTTTCAATGCCTCAACAATACCATTGATGCATAAGGAGCAAGAGATTGAGAAGTTAAAAAAAGCACAGCAACGAATGGAGAAAGAGACGAAGAAATTAAAGAGAACAAAAACAAGGCTAATATGGTGGATATTGTTATTATTTATAATGACAGTTTGGATGCTTACAAGAGGAGGCTAAAAGCATGAGTGAAATTATTAGTGTAGTAACCTCTTCAGATATGTTAAAAAATTCACCAATTGTAGCAGTTTTGATTTGTTTTTCTATTGCAGTATTTTTTGGGGCAAAAGGGATATTTGCCGTATTGCAAAAGATAAGTGAAAGTTTAACGACTATCCATACGACATTGCAAATACTGGTTGAGCAGGGGGCATCCACAATGAAAATACTGGATGGACAGATAGATAGATTGCTTAAAATGGTTGAGGAGCAGCTAAGGAATAAGTGATGAAAGCTTACTAAAAAGAATACATGTCTCAGGTTATTAGCAACAAAAATTAAAAAAATTGCGGAGGACAATATGATTACAGAACTCCAAAAAAAGATATGTCAGGCAATTGTGAATATCTTTGAGTCTGGCAGTGCCAAAGGCAATTATTCAGCTGTAACTGTGGCAAATGGTGATAAAGGCGGGTTATCCTATGGTATTGCTCAGGTAAGCCGAGCAAGTGGAAATTTATATCAATTAATCGAAAAATATACTCAGGTAAACGGTGAGTATGGACTTGAATTATCAACATATCTGGGGCGGATGAAGAATGGAGATGAAACACTTGATAACGATACAATATTAAAGCTGTATCTTAGGCAAGCTGGACATGATAAGATCATGCAACAATGCCAAGAGGAATATTTTGATAAGAAATTCTGGCAGCCTATGTTTAGAAAATGGACAGAGAAAGGATATAGATATGCGTTGAGTATGGCTGTTATGTATGACTCAGCAATACAGGGCGGGTATTATATCGTCGGTAATCTGGTCAATAAAAAATATACTGCCAGAGAGGAGACACAGTGGATTAACCATTATGTGCAGGAAAGATATAAATGGTTATTGACAGGTGCGGGGATATTGCCAAAAACAATATATAGGATGCAAGAGTTTGAAAAATTGCTTGCAATCGAAAATTGGGATTTAGTCTTGCCAATTACAGTAAGAGGTAATGTAATATCAGAAGATATCTTAAAAGCATAAAGGAGGTAGAGAGATGAGCAATAAGAATAAAAAAAGATTAAAGACAGTTTTGGCTATGTTAGAATTATTGGAAAATCCTCAAAAAGAAATTGACTTAGCAAAAGCCTTTATTATGGCGTTTATCCATAGCAAGATTATCCAAGAAGATTATGATGCTATCATGGAGGCATTAAGTTCTCTAATCTATAAGGAAGATGCAGGAGAATGAGGAGAGTATTATTGTTAAGTTTGGCTTTGATATTATGTGGCTGTGAGGTTGCAATTGCTGGTATTGGATCAATGCAAACTGGCGAGGTAAGGCTTGTTTTGAGCAACACAAACGCAACGGCAGACTGGTAGGGCAAGGAAAGCAGCAGCACGATTTATGGAGTAGGTGCTGATTATTCGCTTGGCATGGCAAGAGGCAGCAGGCTGGATTTTTAAGGATATTAAGGGTCGGTATTAAGTATAAAATATAGAGGTGAATGATATGAGTAAGCAAGATACAATATTAGTATCCTATAATGGAGAGGCTGAAACTGTAAAAAATCGTTATGGAATATTTGTGAAAGGGGTTGTTATAAAATTATCCAGAGCAATCGGGGAGGCGGTATTGAAATACCCTTTATTTCAAAAGGAAACGCAGGAAAAAGAAAAAAACAAAAAAGGTGGTGAATAATCATGGGAAGTTATAGCGGGTATAGAAGTCAAATAGGGTTTGGTTTTGAAACAATGCCAGGGATTAAGGTGACAGCATTAAAGGATTTTCGACTGGATATTAAATTGCCGATAGGATTAAAAATTGAGCGAAACATGGTTGAACGGCAGGTACAGCGTGGCTCTGGTTCAGCTATGAAAAAATTATTAGGATTGATTAAACTATCAGGGGGACTAAACACCGAATTGTATACCCGACAATCAGGATATTTTTATCGACTCTTGATGGGGGCAATTCCAACCACAATTGCACCTACAGATGTTAGTCTGCTGGCAGCGACAGCTATTGTCCCGACAATGTCAATTACAATACAGCCAACCGTAGCCTCAAAATTGAAATTGACTGTAGCAGCAGCTACCGCATGGGGAACAATCACGGTTACAGGCACGGATGGGTTAGGGGTTACCATTTCAGAAACAGTCGCATTTACGGCAAATGCAATTAAAACGACAATAAAATATTTCAGGACTGTGAACGCTGGCGGGATAATAACCGCTGGATTTACAGGGGGAACATTGGCAGTAGTAGGAAATAAAAACACCTATACTCATGAATTTACTCTCAGTGAAAATATCCCGACAATTACTGTTGAGGATAGCAAGGGCGGTTTTCCGTTTTGCTATTGGGGATTAGGGATGACTTCTGCCGAGATTAAAATACCAGCGGTTGAGGGAGTGGCAGAACTTTCAGTGAATATGATTGGTCGAAATGGCGAGCCAAAAGCATTTAATGGAAGCGAAACTCCAGCCGTATTAAATGAGTTGAGTGATGAGCCGTTCATGAATTGGAATATGAGATTTTCGATTGATGGGGCTGTAGTGGGCATACATAGTGCAACACTGACAATCGATAGGCAGCTGAAAGATGATACCGCAGAGATTAAGGATGGCTGCCAAGAGGCATTGCCGAGACAGGTGAGGAATGACCATAGGAAAATATCAGGCTCATTCAATATCCAGTTTGCAAACGCAACATACTACAACAAATTCATTGCTGGCACACCTGCAAGGATCGAAATTTATGGCACAAACCAAGCAGCAGAGGGAGCATTTGAGAGCGTGAAGTTTGAATTACCAGAGATAGTTTTTGAGGGAACAGACCCAGAGGTTGGAGATGCGGGCGAGATTTGGATTGATATACCATTTAGTGCATTTTCGAGTTTAGGGATAGATGATGAATTAAAAATTACTGTGGTATCAACCCAAGCAAATTACAGTTAGTAGGAGGATATATGATTTTAGATTTAGACGCATTGTTGCCACCAAAGAAGGTTATTAAACTGGATGGCGTGGAGTATTCCGTCAATACAGGTATCCCTGTTTTTAAGATGTTGAAATTACATCAGGCAATACAGGATAATCCCTCATCAGAGGAGACTGCAATTGCTATAATAGAAATATTGCTCTTTGCATTCGCAGATTATCCGCAGATTAAGGATAGGATTGAGCGATTGACGATGGAACAGATGACGGCAATAGTCAATTATCTATTTGGGGCAGAAGAAAAAAACGGATAATGCCCTCAATGGCAGAGGGCGATAGGAGTATCGTTGAGATATTTGCCGAGATGATACGATTTTACGGTTTTAGCCACGGTGAGTTAATGGACATGCCGTGGCTTTCTTTTTGCGGTTATCTCACGGAACGAAATAATATCATCAACCGAGAGATTGAAGAGATGAAGAGACAAAATAAGAGGTAGATTATGGCAAGTGTGGAAACAAAACTAATTATTAGCGGGGATGCTACTGGTGCAAAAAAGGCATTTAGGGAAGTGGGTGGGACAGTCGACCAAGTAAAGGGTAAGGTATCCTCTTTTGTGGCTGCCTATAAGGTTGCTTTAGCCTCTCTTGCTGCTGGTGTAGCTGTTGGCATGGCGGGCATGGCTGTGGCAATAAAGGCAGCAACAAAGGCAGCGATGGAACAGGAGACCGCAGAAACAAAACTAAAAGGTGCATTGCTTGCGACGGGAACATATACCGAGAAACTCAATAAATCGTGGCTTACCTATGCTAACGAGCTGCAAGAGGTAACCATGTATGGGGATGATGCTACCATATCTGCAATGGGAATGATCCAGCAGTTTGGAAAATTAAATGACGAGCAGATGAAAAAACTGATACCAAATGTAATGGATTTGTCCACAGCACTTGGGATTGATCTTAACGCAGCCGCACAATTGGTTGGGAAGACTCTTGGGGGAACAACTAACATGTTGGCACGATATGGTGTGCAGGTAGATATGTCTGGCACGCAGAGCGAGAAACTGGCATCATTGACAGATGCCCTCACTGCGAAGTTTGGCGGTCAAGCTGCATTAATGAGAGGAACTTTTTCTGGTGCTTTGTTTGGAGTGAAGAATGCCTATGGGGAGATAATAGAGGAATTGGGAAATCTTATCATTAAAAGTGATAATTCTGTTCCTTCGTTAAAGAAATTAGAAAATGCTTTTTTAAGATTAAGTAGTTTTATAGGCAGAAATCGGGATGCAATGCGAAATTTAGGCATAACCATTGGAGTGCTTTTGACTGGGACAGCAGGAATTTTGGCATTAGGATTAGCCCTCCCGCCATTAATTAAGGGATTTGGAGCTTTGAAAACTGCAATTATGGGTGTAAGAGCAGCTATGATTGCAATACCGTTTGCAGCTATAACTGTATCAATAGCAGCAATGACAACTGCGGTATATGGGTTGGCAAATGCTTGGATAACTACACAAAATGAACAAGCAAAAGCCACAAATAAACAAATTACCACAGGAGAAATATGGGATAAAAGAGCTAAACAATTACAAAAATTAAAAAAGAATATGTTTGGCGTTAAAGCAGCAACAACCGCATGTTGGCGACAAATGCAGAAATGGGGGTTAACTGGTGAGCAATGGAATATCAAAACAATAGCAGATGTAGACAAGATAATAACGCAATTTAAGAAGGCTGGCAAAGCAGCAAAAAAAGTATATGCTGAAAGACCCAAAATACAACCGCCTGTTATTCCTGCCATAGCAACCGTTACGGGTGGAGCAGGGATTGAGAAGGCTGGCAAAGCAGCAAAAATAAGCAAACAAAAAGTTGACACAAAGAAAAAAGAAGCTGATAGAATATCCGAGATAGACAAGAAGTCTGAGGAAGAACACGATAAAGCCATGCAAAAAGAAATTGCTTGGATGAAAACAGCAGCAAAAGCCAACGAGACGATGAATAAAAAGATAGCAGATGATGAAGAAAATAGGCTTAAAATCTCTGCGGCAAAGTGGGAAGGTTACGGAAATATTATTGAGACATCTATGTTGCAAGCCTATGAGACAGCACGGAAATCAGGGGAGAGTTTTTTTTCTGCCTTTGGAAAAGCATTAGGAAAGGCAATAAAGCAGTATATTTTGGCAGAACAGATAAAAATCATTGCAACACAGGTAACAGAATTGGCAAAAGCATTTATTATGGCACCGCTAACCTTTGGGACAACATTAGCAGCAGCAGCCCCGATAATAGCTTCCTCTGCCGCTGGTATTGCTGCACTGGAGGCGTTGGTCCCGAACATGGCTCAGGGTGGAATTGTGAAAGCAAGAGAAGGCGGAACAATAGTCAAGATAGGTGAGGCGGGGAGAGATGAGGCAATCGTGCCGCTGGGGAGTAGCAACTATGGAAGTAATACCTACAATATTTATGTTTCTGAAAAAATAGACTTGGCACTTGTAACTGAAGCGGTACTGCGTGGAGATCCGAAGGCTATTGGATTATCAAAGGCAATCACACGGCGAGGCAATTTGTTGGCAAGGGAGGCATAATGGGGAACTCAATTTTATTGTCAAAAAATATGATAGATTATAAAAGCACAATAAGCTTTTCTACTGGCATAGGCAGCCAGTTATTGTATGATAGGGATAGATCTACACAGTGGATTAGTGCTGGCAGTAATGATACGATAATAGAGACAATAACTGTAGATTTTGGGATTAACAAAATATTTGATAAGCTAATTCTCCTCAATCATAATATCAAGTCATTGAGGTTGAAGTCAGGGATTGATGTGTTGCTGGACTGGACAGACATTAGCCAGCCATATTATATCGGCTCATTCCTAAAAGTTACAAAATCCTCTGTGGTGCTGGAATGTCTCACAACACAGGTGACAAACCAAGAGAAAGCAATCGGGGAATTAATGTTGTGTGAGGAATATTATGTCTTAGTGAACAATCCATCTAGCATCACTGCTCATTATCGAGAGAAATCGACAGAGATTGAGCTGGCAGATGGCTCAATGAAAATATGTAAACTGCCCTACAGTGAACGCTGGGGAGAGGAGTGGGATTTTGTTGGCATCACTGCTGGCATGTGCGATACTTTGGAGAGCCTGAAAAAAGCATATTATAAGCATCCATTTTTTGTGTATCCATTCCCTTCAGAGCGTCCACAGGATTTTTATCTATGCCACTGGACTAATCCCTTTGAAAAAGCAGTAACTCAATCATGGGACAGCACAGGGCGGTTATATAATGTCAAGATAAAACTTATGGAAGTTTAGAACTTCTGAACTCTTAAACTTTCTAACTTTTGAACTTCTGGAGTTATAAACTATGAAAGCAGTATCTACCTTGTTTGATCAAGCAAGCCAATCAGACCTGTATACCCCCTGGGCTACGGTTAGTCTCTTTGGTAATAATCTGGCATTTGGAAAGCCAGTTTTGACATCTAGTCAATTAGCTGGATGGGAGGCAAATAAAGCCGTAAATGCTCTAATAGAGGACGATGAGGGATGGTCAAGTCAAAATGTAGGTAGTGCCATCCCATCGTCCTCAGAATGGCTTGTAATGGACTTGCTGTGGCAAACTGAGATTGATAGAGTAATACTGTTTCCAAGAATAGTGTCTGGCATTGTCTATTCGTTTCCTGTATCGTTCACGATGCAGGTCTCCCCGGACAATGCAACATGGACAATTGTAACCACAAAAACGGATTATGTAAAGCCAATAAATCAAAATGGAGAGACATTTGATTTTACAAAAATTGTTTGTAGATATATTAAAATAGTTATTACCAAATTTGCAGTTGATACCGATAGTAATTATTATGCAAGATTGTCTGAAATACAGATAATGAAACAGTCTGTTTTGATTTTCGATCTTGCAAGAGGTAGTATAAACCATGTGAAAAATATCGGGGATGTATCGTTTAATCTTGACACGGACGGGTTGAATGAATGGAAAACAGGTAATGCCAGACTGGAGATTGACAATAGCGATAACCAATGGTCTCCTGCGAACCCACAAGGGTTGCTGGTGAACCAGCAGGCAAGAGGTTGTCAAGTGCAAATTCAGGCGGGCTATCTGCTGCCTGATGGAATATCAAGAGAAATATTATCTGTGTTCACAGGATATTTGAAAGAGCCGATCCGACATAGTAATGTTATTTCAGGAACTTTGACGCTATATGATTTTTGGGAGAGGCTGGCAAAGGTTAAGATTGACACGATTAAAGACCCATCCACAGGCACATGGTATGCCAGCCAGCGGGTTGATTTTTTGGTAAAAAAGATATTTTCTCATGCAGGTTTCACACGATTTGAATATATCGTTGATGTAGCAGCGACTATAATCCCTGTAGCGAATTTTGAGGGCATGGACGCACGAACAGGATTAATTTCTCTGGCTGAGGTAATGAATTATGAATGCGGCGTTGATACAAATGGCAAGGGATTTTTTCGGTCCCGTGATGTTGGCAACAAGGAAGTCTCTCTTGAGGTCAAAAATACAAAATTTGGCAACAAAAATCTGATTGATGTAATAAATGTCAATCAGGGATGGAATGCGGTAATAAATAGTTTCAGCAGCAAAAATGCAGCGGATACCCTGCTCAAGGTAGAGCCAACGGCAGGTAGACCAAACAGCTATGACCGATACGGTTTTTTGCAGAAAGAAATTAGTAATGTATTTTTGAAACAGCTGTCCGACACTAATATTACGACAGTATTACAGCAGTATTTCGATTGGTATAGCGAAGCAAAACTTAGCTTTGAATGCACGACTACTTTTTTGCCACAAGTAGAGCTGGGAGATGTGCATAAAATAACCCAACAATCACCCGCACCAAATCTGGACAAGCAATTAATCTGGAATGTAGGGCATAGGTGGAATACAGAGAAGGTTTGGGGGCAAAGACAGGGCTATTTAATTTATAAACTATCTGTGAAGGTAGTTGGAATTTCACTGGATTTAGACAAGTTTACAATGAAAATTAAGTATTTGGAGGTGTAAAATGGCAAATGATTTGATGCCAGCTACAGGATTTGTTCGAACAGTTGACCCTGGCGAGCCTGCTAATGTAGAGGAAGTGAAGGAGGATATTAATTTTTTGCATCAGAAATTTGATAATGATCCGCTTTTGGGCGGGCATAATCATTCAGGGGCAGGGAAAGGGGCATTAATTGGATTAGACGGATTAAAACAGGAGGTAATAGATAATATGGGTGGATTTCCAGTTTGTAGGGTAAAAGCAATAAAAGTATCATATAATAATGTATCCGCACAATATCGCATTGAGGTTGATGGGGACACTACGGCGACAAATATTGCCCCCCCTTTATTCCCCCAAGCACGGTATTTGGGTCATATCCAAGGGGCAAATATTGCTATTCCGCTAAAAGCATTGATTTCTTTAAGAGTGTATATTAGTGGTAATTTATCGCTGAATGTTCATGGCGAAGCGTATTTATTTTCAATTCTGATTACGAACACAGCTGGAAACGCGGAAAATCCCAACACTGTTACCGCACAAATTAATTATGGCGTTCCTTTTTAGCTTATTTTCCCCGCTAATTAAAACCAAAATCTGTATCAATCTGGGATTTTTAGGACATGGCACATCAACTATTTGATATGCCCACAAGGTTCAGGATTACCCCCTGAACCTTTTTTGTGTCTAAAATTAAAAATAATCATGAGAAGGTAGTCTATAAATATGCCACCCAAACGCTTAACAATAAATAAAAACAATGCTTGACAAAACAGAATAAATACGATATATTCTCCAGCCATAATTTCTACTCCCACAACCACTTATGACAATTAGAGCCATGAAGTAAAATACCTCAACTTTTTTGTTAAAAACATGAAATAATCATAATATATTGCCAGCCATAACCCTTACTCCCATAAACACTTATGAAAAAGATAAAATAAACTAATATTTTTTGACAAAAACACTTGACAAAAAAGGATAATTATGGTATACTTATATTATAGACAGGGACAGGGCAGCCAAGCCAGTCTGGATAAAGGGGGAAGGAAATGAAAAAATATTTTTTGCGTTACGATTCCTATGCGATAACCACAGATGCAGCACGGGGGAACCCAATCCTCACACGGGACGGATGTCGCGTGCAGTGGACATTGTCTGCTTTTGCAGCAATGCCAAGAGAAAAAAGTGGCTGCAAGAGGAGACTTTTTACGGCTCACTCTCGGGCGAACGCATAGCCGTAACTCAGCGGGAGTGTAGATAATATTGCCAAGGGGATTCTGTGGAGGAATTCCACATGATGATGGAGGCGCTGGAGGCGATGGAGGAGAACACAGCTCAATAAATTTTTCGGCTCGGTGGGATAATTTTAACATTCCGGGCGGGGCAGCCGAGCCAGCCCGGACAAAGGGGGAGAAAAATGAAAAATATTAGAGATGTCAAATGGGAAGAACAAAATATAAATATAAAAAAATGTGCACATACAATCCTCTGCATGAATAGGAAAAAGAGTGCAATCCCGGAGAAAATGTATGCAAAAATACATGAAGCATTTACACTGGAAGAAATTGGGGTAATTGAAACATACCTTTTTTTCTGTGATACAAACGCAGGTGCCGACTATCTCACGCCCAACGAAATGGAGGCAGAATTGGGCAGATCATAGGTAATTTTAACATTCCGGGCAGGGCAGTTTGAAAGATTTTTCGTTAAAGATAACAGGAATGTCAATAAAAATATAAAGGGAGTGAGTAAAATGCAGATAATTCAAAAATTTTCGTTCAGCTTTCTGGTGTGGATAAAAAAAGGCGAAAGTTTTCCGGGAACATTAATACCACAAAAACAAGGGTATCATATTCTGTGGACGGGCAGTAATGCCTGTGATTTTCGCAACTCGAAATATTTGGGCGTAGTTCTACCATGTCAGGATTATCTGGCACAGTATAATGTCTGATTATTAGTTTTTTACCCTACCCATCATCTTGATGGGCAAGGATAAGGGCTTAAAAATATCTAAAACCAAAGGAGGTGATTAGGATGTATAATATTAATGCCTTATGCTGGGAAATGAAAGGTGTGGCAAAAAATAATATGCTACAATTAACAGTTTAATTAAAGGGGGTGATAACAAATACAGTAGATGCAGAATCTGCTTATTTTTCAATAAAATAAACTAATATTTTTTGACAAAAACACTTGACAAAGACCATTAAGTATGGTATTATGTAAAGGTAAGGAAAATTAGCAAAAAAGGGGTGATAAAGAAATGGCAAACAGGATAAAACCAGAGAAACTAAAGAAATTTCTCTTTGAATCGAGAATTTTTTCACAACGGAATTTAGCAAAATCAATGAAAATAAGCGAAGTTCTTTTATGTAAATGGTTAAGGGGGAAAAATATCGGAGATAAAAATTGCAACAAAATGCTTGCTTTTATTTCAAATAAGCTTACAGAAGGCAGAAAGAAAAAAACATCTGTGGAATATGATATGTATTTCACAAGAATCTAAAGGTGAAAAAATGTTAACAAAAATAGCCGATGGAGTCTGGTTTAACAATGACACTGGGGAAACCTGTAGTCTTCGCAATCCTGAGCCTGAGCCTGAGCCAAAACTCAAACTCTCTGGCAAACGGCATAAGATAGCACAGGAACGAAGGGTTGACATGGCAAAGTATTACCAGCAAGGGCTTACTCCTGTGCAGATTGGTAAACTGATGGGGCTATCCCCAAAGACGGTATATGCAGGATTATACCATTTGAATATCAGAAAAATTAAAAGGAGGTAAGGATGCAAAAGCTTAAGGAATTGCTTGGTAAGGAAGGAATACTAATTGTCTCAATGTTTCTAACTGGGTTAGTGTTAATACTAACACTGGTATTG
>Ga0210016_1004267_pt1 | contig 12229 bp, 8 predicted proteins | sample CryGeyCG2014_300_FD_185454 | JGI IMG/M metagenome (GOLD analysis project Ga0210016, IMG submission 185454) | Groundwater microbial communities from aquifer - Crystal Geyser CG02_land_8/20/14_3.00 (SPAdes) (version 2) | ecosystem: Environmental > Aquatic > Deep subsurface > Groundwater | place... | reverse complement strand
CTTTGGCTTCCTTATAAGCTGCATTTTCAGATAAGTCGCCAAAAGCAATGGCTGATTTTAACTCATCAGCTATTTTTTTTCTCTCAGTTTTTCTTAAATATTCTAATTCTTTCTTTAATTCTTTCAATCTCTTAGAGGTTAAGTATTCTTTCATTGTTTTGCTTCGCAAAATAAAAACCTTTCGCCTTTGGCTCAAGAACTTTGTTTTGCTTCGCAAAATAAAAACCTTTCGCCCTTGGCTCAAGAACTTTGTTTTGCTTCGCAAAATAATTATTTCTCTTTTTGAAAATACCATTCCAGAACTCTTTTTGCTATTTTATTGGTGATTCCTGTTTCTGTCGGCACATTCTCAATAACAATAGTTAAAACTATTTGAGGATTTTCATAAGGAGCAAATACAGTAATCCAGTTGTGGTAGAATCCTTCTCTTGAGGTTTGGGCTGTCCCCGTTTTAGCAGCAGAAGAAACTGGTAGAAAATTTAAACTATAAGCTGTCCCCTGAGCCGAGGTGACTGCTTGTCTCATCCCCTCTCTCACTACTTGAAGATTTTCAGGTAGAATAAAATTTTCTTTTAAAGTTTCCGATTGGAATTCTTGGATAAGATTATTTTTTTCATCCACTGCTGCCTTGGCAATTTGGGGTCGCATTAATTTCCCCCCATTGGCAAAAGCTCCTATCGCTACTGTTAATTGTATTGGAGTAACCTTTAAATATCCTTGGCCAATAGAAACATTATAAGTGTCCCCGGGATACCAGAGTTCTTTTAGTTTATTTTCTTTCCACTGAGGGTCAGGAAGAAATCCTGACTCTTCTTCGGGTAAATCGATACCAGTTTTCTCCCCTAAGTTAAAAAGTTCTAAGTTTTTTTTAATTTTTTCAATCCCTAGCCCTTTAATTTGACCATAGCCACCCCCAATAGTATAAAAATAAACATCGCAAGATTCAGCTATTGCTTTTCTCATATCAGTCCATCCATGAACTTTCCAGTCTTTTTTAAAAGTGCCATCTTTTAATAAAATTCCTCCTTGGCAATTAATTTTATAATCCGGCTCAATAATTTTTTCTTGCAGAGTAGCTGTAGCTATTAATGGCTTAATAGTGGAACCAATTAAATAATTACCAGATATTGCTCGGTTATAAAAAGAAATTTCAGGATTCTCCAAAATACCCCGGAATTCTTCTTCAGATAAAGTTTTAGAGAAAATATTATTATCAAAAGATGGCAAACTGACTAAAGCAAGCACCCCGCCCGTTTTTGGATCAAGAGCTATGGCGGCCGCATTTTTTACTCCATATTCCAATAAAGTAGCAGAAAGGACTTCAGTAATTTTTTGCTGCAAGGCGCTATCTAAATATAAAATCAAATTCCTGCCGGATTCTGGCGGTTTTATTATCTCCTGAGCTATTATTCTACCTTGGGCATCTCTTTCTGTCTGCAATAGACCGGGTTTCTCCTCTAAGATTTTATTATAGTATTTTTCCAAACCAGCCTTTCCTTCTTGGGTATCTTTTGAAAGATACCCTAAAAGATGCGAGAAAAGAGAACTCTGGGTGTAATCTCTTTTTTTGCTTTGTTTCAAACTAAAACCATTTAATTCGTCTATTCTTATTTTAAGAATAATAACTTTATTAATGTCTAAATTTTTGGAAATCGAAAATTCTCTCAGTCCCTTCTTATTATTCTCTTCAATCTTCAGGGTTAATTCTTCGGAAGGTTCATTTAAAATTCCTGCTATATTTTTAATAATTCTTTGTTTAGAAAAATCATCTTTGGGTAAATCCTGAAAATTGCAAATTAAATCAAAACTCTGAGAATTAAAAACCAGCTGTTGAAAATTCCTATCATATATTATTCCCCTTTGGGTCTTTAATTCTTGAAGTAAAAACTTATTTTTGCAAGATTGGTCTAAAAAACTTTTCCCTTGAACAATTTGAAATTGGAAAGACTTAAAAAATAAAAAAGAAATTCCTATTAAAAAAATCATCCCAAGCGTTAAAAAAATCTTTTGAGTAAGATGGACTTCTATTTTTTGAGAAGAAAGGTTTAAATCCACTTCTTTTCTTTGAGCTATTGCGTCTAAAATTATATCCTCCGGTTCAATTTCATCCCTCGGTCTTTTAATTTTAGATTTCTGGAAATTTTTGAAAAGATGGGAGTTTGACATATCTTAATAAAATTAACTTCAAAAAAATAGATATAGCTAAGAATACCGCAGTATTAAATCCTAAAAAATAATAGGAAGAAGAAATATCTAAAAATATCCCTCCAAAAATTGCACTATACAAACCCACTTTACCTTTTGGCTTTTCTATTAAATTAATAACAATTATTAAGATTAAAATTAAGTGGATATTTTTACTAAAAATTGTAAAAAATGGTAAAAAGCTTATCTGGATTAGAGCTAAAAAATAAAAAATAATTAATATTAAAAATATTTTTAAAACCTTAGGAACCATTTAAAGAGTTTCAAAGTTCTTTATAATAAAAACGTAATTTAAGTTTTGAAGATTAAAAAATGGCAGAATCTCTGCTCTTTGGAAAGGAGCAGAAGCCTGTTTTTCAATATTTTTTAGTTGACCTAACAAAATCCCTTGGGGAAAACTTCCGCCCAAGACACTAGTGACTACAATATCATCTTCTCTTACTTCTTTTTCTTTAGGAAGGAGGTCTAAAAGAACTTTAAAGCCTCCTTCTCCCTTAGCTAATCCATAAGTATCTCTGTCTTGAATTTCTACATCAATTATACTTTTTGTATTAGAAACTAGAATAATTCTTGAAAAATCATCATAGACCTTGTCTATCCTGCCAAGCAGTATTCTCTCCGGGGTAATTACAGGAAGATTTTCCTTTAACCCTTCATTTTTCCCAGCATTTATTAAAAGGTAGTCTTGCCAAGTATCCTTGGATATAACTTGTGATAAAACTAAATCAAAATCTTCTTTTAAATTAAGTCCTAAAGCATTTCTCAAAACTTCATTCTCTTTTTCTAAAGATTTAAATTGAGCAATCTCGGCAAATAATTTTTGATTCTCTTTTAAAAGAACTTCGTTTTCTTTGGTTAATCTATCTGCAAAGAGAAAACCTTTAAAAAAACAGGATATATTTTGACCAGCATCCCAGAAAAAACTCTGCATACCGGAAGAGTTCTGGTAAAAGAAATTTTTGAAACTCCCTGAAAAAGAAGAGAAATTCAAAAATAAAAAAAATAGAAGCAAGAAAAGAAATATTATGCTTTTTTTAATAATAGAATTCATTATTTCTATTATACCTTGCAGAGAAAAATAAAAAAGCCCTCATTTTTTCCGTAAATTCTAACGGACTTAAATCCAAATATGAGGGCGATATACTTGAGGTATTTCACTCCGCGCTAGGACGAAACCCTGTATTATACAGTACGGAGCGAAGCTCGGCGCGGAGTAAGTCGGAATACAGAGTCCCGCGCTAAAATTTAAATACCTGAGGTGGCGGCTACCTACTTTCGCGGAAAAATCTACTATCATCGGCCTTGATGTATTTCACTTCCGAGTTCGGAATGGGATCGGGTGGTACAACATCAGTATAACCGCCACCTCAACTATCTAATTTAAATTTTTAGTGCGGAAGGAACAGGTGGAACAACCTCTGTATAACCCCCATATATCTGGATTCAAAGGATGAGGGTGAAAAAAATTATTAATTGCCAGCCAAAAGAAATCCTAATTTAGTAGTGCTCGGCTCAATCCCTTACGGGACTTACACCTGCACCCTATCAAGGTCATAGTCTCTGACCTAGGTAAGAGTCTTAATCTTGGAGTAGGCTTCGAGCTTTATATGCTTTCAGCTCTTATCCTTTCCTAACTTAGCTACCCAGCAATGCCCTGGGCAGGACAACTGGTAAACCAGAGGTTAGTTCATCCCGGTCCTCTCGTACTAGGGACAACTCTCCTCAAGACTCAACGCCTGCGGTAGATAGGGACCAACCTGTCTCACGACGGTTTGAACCCAGCTCGCGAACCACTTTAATTGGCGAACAGCCAAACCCTTGGAAGCTTCTTCACCTCCAGGATGTGGTGAGCCGACATCGAGGTGCCGAACAGAGCCGTTGATATGGACTCGCGGGCCCTACTAGCCTGTTATCCCCGGGGTAGCTTTTAGCTGATTATCCTCCGCAGTTCTACTAACCACGGTCGGTTCACTAAGCTCTGGTTTCCCATCTGCGCGGCATATCCGCCTTGCAGTTAAGCCGGCTTATCCCTTTGCAGGACCACTCCGATTTCCATCCGGAGCTAGCCGACCTTATAGACTTCTCCGTTACTTTTTAGGAGAAAAGCGCCCCACTTAAACTACCCGCCAAACACTGTTTCCCGCCAAAGGCGGGATTAGAACCAAGGCAATAAAAGGGTGGTGTTTCATTGGCGACTCCATCCATCCCGAAAGACAGATTTCATAGTCTCCCACCTACGCTACGCATTCATCACCAAAATTCAATATTTGGTTATAGTAAAGCTCCCGGGGTCTTTCCGTCTAGCCGCAGGTAAAGGGCATTTTCACCCCTATTGCGATTTCATCAGGCAGCTCCTGGAGACAGTTCTCTAGTCGTTAAGCCATTCATGCGGGCCACAACTTACGTGGCAAGGGATTACGCTACTTTAACACGGTCAGAGTTACCGCGGACGTTCACCAGAGGCTTCAGTCACTCAGCCCGAGCACATAATAAATTATGTACTTGGACCGGCAACATTAACACTCCGGCACTGGTCAGGCCTCAGCCCCTATATATCCTCTTACGAGTTAGCAGGGACCTGTGTTTTTGATAAACAGTCGCTAGAGAAATTTTCGCTGCGGGCGCCTAAATTTTTGCTTGCGCAAAAATTTTGACGTCAGATCTTATCCCGAAGTTACGACCACTTTTTTGCCGAGTTCCTTCAGGAGCTTTCACCTATTCACCTTGGTACTATTACACCAACCCACCTGTGTCGGTTTACGGTACGGATCCAGCACTTTTAACCCTAAGAGTTTTTCTGGGCAACTTGCTCACTTAGGTTCGCCTATCCGAAGATAAGCTTCCCTCCTGCTCTTTGATCTTTTAAAAAAGACCATTAAACAAGAGACGAAAATCCAATTATTCGCCTAAGCTACTAAATTGCGTCACTCTTCAGAAAAATGCTGAAGGGCCGGAATATTAACCGGCTATCCATCAAGTACACCTTTCGGCTTTCCCTAAGGACCGCCTAACCCTTGGCTGATATTCATTGCCAAGGAAACCTTGGGTTTTCGGTGTCCCGGTATCTCACCGGGATTGTGATTACTTATGCCAACATTCTCACTCCCTATTGCTCCACTGAACCTTACGATTCAACTTCAATGCTAATAGGGACGCTTCCCTACCTTGAGCACATAAAATTTATGTGCTCAATCTTATCTTCGGTACTGAGCTTGAGTCCCGGAAATCTTCGGCGCAGAACTCCTTAGCTAGTAAGCTATTACGCACTTTTTAAAGGATAGCTGCTTCTAAGCTAACCTCCTAGCTATCTAAGAAATTCCACTTCCTTATAAAACACTTAGCTCAGATTTAGGGACCTTAGATGAAGATCTGGGCTGTTCCCCTTTTGACTATAGAGCTTAGCCCCTACAGTCTGACTCCTCCTGTATATTTTGCTGGTATTCGGAGTTTGGTAAGAATATCTAGAAAAAATCCACGATATTCTTTCCAGTGCTCTACCCCCAGCATCTAACAGAAGGGCTAGTCCCAAAACTATTTCGGGAAGAACCAGCTATTACCAAGCTCGATTAGCTTTTCACTTCTTACCACAGCTCATCCCAGAGTATTGCACGACTCACGGGTTCGGACCTTCTTACGCCTTTCGGCGGAATTCATCCTGGCCATGGCAAGCTCGCTTGGCTTCGGGTTTTACTCCTTTCTCTTACGGGCTTTTCACCCTTGCTTTCACTTTGCCTACAAGGTAAAACCTTTTAGACTTGAGGAAGAAATAAACTCGTTGGCTCGTTATGCAAAAAGCACCCCATCACCATCCTTCGCTCTTTACTTCATAAAGAGCTACGGAATGGCAAGCCCCAATATTCTTTGGAGTTTATCGTTCCGAAGCTCCTTGCGGAGCAAGGAGCGAAGGACGGCTCTGAGTCTTTGTAGGCAAATGGTTTCAGGTTCTATTTCACCGCCCTCACTGGGCTACTTTTCACCTTTCCCTCACGGTACTTGTTCACTATCGGTGACCAGATTATATTTAGCTTTGGCAGGTTAGTCCTGCCTGTTTCCCAACAGGTTGTCTTGGCCTGATGGTACTCAAGAGAAACAACAAGGAGCACGAAGTGATTTTCGTCTACTGGACTATCACCATCTATGGTATCCCCTTCCAGGGAATTTCGACTAACCAGACTTCGTCTAAATATTCTCCCTTAGAAGTATTTCCATTTCATCCCGCCATAGGCAAGACAAGTCAGAAATACCCCCAACGTTATTTTCTTACAACCCCCATCCCCACATCTCGCTGTGCTCGATGTGTGGAATTTTCAATTTACGAATGTTCAATTTTCAAACAAATCCCAATTTTTCAATTTTCAAACAACGATTAACGTCATTGAAAATTAAATCATTAAGAAATTCATTGGAAATTGATAATTGGAAATTGGTTAATTCCGCATCGAATACAATGAGATGCGGGAATAGGTTTGAGCTTTTCCCTCTTCGTTCGCCACTACTAAGGGAATCCGCCACCACACCTCGCTCCGCTCGGTGTGGTGAAATTTTCAATTTACAATTTTCAATTTTCAATAAATACTCAAATTTTCTAATCGCTTAAACCGTTTGAAAATTAAGTCATTGAAAATTGATTGAAAATTGGTAATTGATAATTCCACATCGAACGAAGTGAGATGTGGTAGCTTGTTTTCTTTTCCTCCGCTTACTGAGATGTTTCACTTCAGCGGGTTTGCCCCCAGCACATAATCTATGTGCTCGGTGATTTTGTTTATCACAAAATCAGGTTTCCCTATTCGGAAATCCCCGGGTCAAAGGTTGCTACACACCTCTCCGAGGCTTATCGCAGTTACGCCACGTCCTTCATCGCTTCTGGTCCCAAGGCATCCACCATCTGCCCTTAAATCCTTTGGCTAGCAATTAATAACTTCCTTCTTAAGTTTTCAAAGTACTTTCCTAATTCTGATAAAAATCAAGGGTCTCGCCGAAGGCAAGGTTCTTAATTCCGAAGGAATCAAGGTTCTTGCCGAAGGCAAGGTTCTTAAATCACCCCTCGCTCCGCCTTCTATTCTCGTCACTTACTTTACCTAATCTCCTTATATTTTCCCCAACATAAATAAGTCAGATAACTTTGGTGATGGGCTTAGAGGGCGAAGCGAGGAACGAATCAAAAACCGCTTTAGCGAAGCGGTTTTCAAGTAAACCAAACAAATTCTTTAGAAATTAACCGCTTCTTTCTTTGAAAATATTTCTTTTTTCTCTCATATCAATTTAATCTTAACAAATTAAAAATCTTTGTCAATATCCTTGAAATAGACGTCTTTCAGAAATAATAGAAAATTATTTTTCTGAAATTTTTTCTTTCAAATCTTTAATCAGCTTACTAGCGGCATCTTTTCCACCCAAACCAAAAGCTAAACCTGAGGCAAGAGCAATCATTCCCACAAATCCGACAACTAGAGTATTAATAATTGTTGGAGTAATTCCCAGTTGCAGTAAAATAGCTAAAGCAGCAAAGATATAAATTGCCACTTTAACCGCTATACCTAAAAATTCAACATATCTTATCCCAATTTTTTTCACTGAGGCTTTAACAATCTTTTCTAAAATATCAGCCATAATTATGGCCACTACAAAAATAGCTGCTGCCACAATTAAATTCGGGAGCCAGCTGATTACTTCCTTCAAAAAATCAGCAAATTGGACAAACCCTAAAATCTCTACCGAAGCCAGCAAGAACACGATTACTAAAATCCACTTACAAATTGCTCCGATAAACTCTGAGGGATTAACTTTCACTTCCGCTTTCTCCAACGCTTCCTTCCAGCCAGTTTTTTCGAATAATTTATTAAACCTTATCTTGACTAAAATTCCAGCTATCAATTTTCCTATTCCTAAAGCAATAAGCCAACCAATAATAAAAACAATTATTGCTCCAATTATTTTAGGTAAAAAGAGCAGAAAACCCTCCCAAGCGCCTTGGAGAGCTCCAATAGTAATTATAGACCAATCTTGAATCATATTTTTTAAATCTTAATTTATAATTTATTTTTTATTTTGGTCGACCTATAAGTAAATCTTATTAAATTATTATACCAGAAATAAAAAAGATGTCCTGTGGATAACTTTTAGTGGAACGGTACGAATTTGCTTTGCAAATTCTACGTTCCTACAACGTAAAAATCTTCGATTTTGTACGTTGTGGTGTCTATTAGACAAAGTTAGAACTTATTTTGAGCAAAATCCCGATGCTGACTGACCCCCGACTATATACATTTTCGCACCAAATTTTTATCTACATTTTGGTGGCTCGGGGGCAGGATTTCGCCTGCCCCCTCGCCCTTAATTTATTCGGGAAAACAGGCGATTTTAAGGTAAAAAGGGGTCAAAATCATCTCACAAAAGTTTGCGTCCACTTTGCATTCCCTAATGCAGAGTTTTTCAAAAGTTGGCGTTGACTTGGCGTTCTAGAACGCCAACTTTTCAGGACCGATTTTCGCCTCTAACTAATGTCTAATTTTAGCATTGTTTCTGATTATACTCAAAAAGTGAGTTTATCTTAACCCACATTCGAATAGAATAAAAGGTTTTTTATAAAACCCTCTATTATTTTTGCCCGCTTGCCGAAATTTCGGCTTTCGCTTGACGGGGGGAATTTTTTCTACTTTTGTAGAATTTCTGAAATAACTCTTGGCTTCCAAACAAGGCCAACTTCAATTCTATCTCCTCCAATATTTCGTCCCGAATAAACACCTAAAAATCTTACCGCATTTCCTATTGTATTTCCTTTCGATGTTTGGTAAATAGATACTCTTTTTGCGATGACAGGAGAACCCGACATGCCACTTTTTGTGGTGGCGTCAATTAGGAAAACCGGCTTTCCATTCCAATCAATATCAATATCTGAAGCAATATGTCCAGTTTTCCAAATTGGTAATCTGCCGGCCGATGTAAGTCCTTCTGGAAAACCTATAATACTTACTGCCTCAGAAGGATAAATCATTAAATCAAAATCGCTTGATTTTAAATCTATATCATATACCTCAATATTTGGAGCTATCAAAAAAGGAATAGCCACAACATCAACATCTTTTCCATGAGGATGTTCTATCCATAATTTATTACCTTTCTGATTAATCAAGTTGATTTCGCATGACAACCAAGATCCCAATTTTTTCCCATGAAACCAAACTATTATTTTATTCGGATCTGCTATTGTAGAAAGGGGTTTATTGGTGTTTGGATCCCTACCCGTTACAACATGCCAATTTGTAATTATATAGTACGAATTATCCTTTTTAACCGCAAAGCCAGTGCCGATACCTAAAGCAACATTATTTGAGAATGTTTCTAAATATAGCGATTTTACAGAAAATTCGTCAATAATAATTTTAGGTTTTTGGTCTTCCATAAATTAAACTTTTTTCTTCTGTTAAAATCTGTTTTTATTCTTCTCCTCTTTCTTTTCTATTTTTATGAATCCGTTGGTGTTTTGATTTCGGAATAACACGAATATTTTTAGGAGTATCCTTACCGCCTTCTGCAAGTGGTATAATATGATGCACTTCCCAACCCCGCGGCGGCTCGCCGTCTTTATATCCTCTATTCTCTAAAATTTTTTGAATTTTCTCTTTATCTACTTTTCTTTTTACCATAGTCGTTTTGTCATTTTTATTTAATTATTTTCCCGACCTTTAAGTTATCCACAGTTGACTAGTTTGTGTGTTCTATAAATGTTCGATATAATATAATTGTAGCAATAATTAAAATCGGGTCAATACCTATGTTCAATAAAAAACGGAAAAAAATTTTAGATTACCTAAAAAACTTTATAAAAGAAAAAGGGTATCCACCTTCTTTTGAAGAAATAAGGAAACATTTTAGATTTGCTTCAAAATCTACCGTCCATCATCATATAGAAATATTAAAAAAAGAGGGCTACCTGAATAAATTAGATAATCAAGCCAGAACTATAGAAATAACAGAAAATAAAAAATCCGATTTAATGAAAATTCCCCTACTCGGCACTATTGCTGCTGGTCAACCAATCGAGGCGATTGAAAATAAAGAAACAATTAAAGTACCTAAATCTCAGTTATCTAAATCAGGAGAACATTTTGCATTGAAAGTTAGCGGCAATAGTATGATAAATGAAGGAGTTTCTGATGGAGATATTGTAGTAATAAGAAAACAGCCATCAGCCGAAAATGGTGAAATGGTTGTTGCTTTATTAAATGATAATGAAGTAACCTTAAAGAAAATCTATAAAGAAAAAAATGGATTCCGTCTTCAGCCAGCCAACCCAGATCTCAAACCAATTTTTACAAAAGAGTTAATGGTGCAAGGAAAAGTTATTACCGTAATAAGAAAATTCGAAGAATTAAAAAAATTAGGAAAAAGCATTGAAACTAAAGAAAATAAAATTAAAAAAGAAAGGGAATTAGAGCCGTATTTAAATAAAGTATATCTCGGAGACATAATGGATCTTTTGAAAAAATTGCCCGACAAGTGCGTAGATATGATCTTTGGAGACCCCGATTATAATGTGGGGATAAAATATGGGGATAAAACATATACGAAAAATTTCGATGAATACATTGATTGGTATATTGAACTAGCAAAAGAATCTATGAGAGTTTTAAAAAATGACGGAAATTTATTTATGCTCAATTATCCTAAACAAAATGCTCACTTGCGAGTGAAGTATTTAGATAATATTTATCCTTTAGTTAACGAATATGTATGGGCTTATAATACTAATGTGGGCCATGCCCCAAAACGCTTTACAACTGCTCATCGAACTATTTTACATATACGAAAAACAGAAAATAATAAGTTTTATAAAGCTCATGTAGCCGTACCTTATAAAAACCCGACGGATAGAAGAATTTTAGAGAATTTAAAAAACGGATCGAAGGGTAGAATGCCTTATGATTGGTTTTATTTTGACCTCGTTAAAAATGTAAGCAAAGAAAAAACCTATCATGCTTGCCAAATACCTCAAAAATTAACAGAAATGTTAATAAAATCCTGTACGATACCAAATGATATAGTTCTAGTTCTTTTTGGGGGAAGTGGTTCGGAATTAGAAGTATGCAAATTGCTTAAAAGACAATATATTTCGGCGGAAATAGATTCAAAGTATCACGAGTTGATTTTATCTCGATTGAAAAACGGCAAAATTGAAGAGAAATATAAGTTACAATTTAGAAAAAATAGAAAAGAAAAAGAATTGCCTTCTTTACCGTTATTTAGTAAAGAGGTATAATTTTTTTCACTTGTTCAAAAGTGAAATGATGTTTAAGTAATATTAGGGCGGCAAAAAATTTTGCCCTTCCTGCTCCTTTAGATGTCCTGCTACCGGTTCTTGTTTCTAAAACATATCTAATAGGAGAATTTACTTCTTGCCAACTAAAACGATAATTAAAGTCTTCTTGTATCCATATCCACTTCAACATTAACAAGTAAAGTCCTGAATCAATACCTTGTAATTTTGGTGGTTTTCGAGTGATGGTGTTATTTTGATAAAGTTCTTCGATTTGTTTCCAAAATATTTCGTTATTTCTTTTATTTTCTTGGAAGTCTTTCATTATTTCTCCAAAAGTAAATTTCTGCGTGTTAATTTCTTTCTTGTTTTTAAACGGAACTACTTCAAAATCATAAAGATTGGCCCACAAGGCCGAATTTTTATTTGGTTTTTTGAGTAATCTTTTTCTAAGTTTTCTACCGGGATAACGAAGACCTATTATTGGATTTTTTCTCGTGCCTTCCACTATAAAAAGCATTGAACCTACTGGCTTATTTTTGTAGGGGTATAATGCTGTCGCGAGTTCCTGATAAATTTTTTTCGGGTCTTTAATTTTTAATTCTATAAGTTTTGTCATAGATTATTTTACGAAATAATTTATATCTTTTTTATAAATTTTTGCTAACTCTTTTAGTTCGGCGATATCAACCCTTCTTTCAACCCTTTCTATTTTTGAAATGTAAGATTGGGGCTTTTTTAGTTTCAAGGCCACATCTTCCTGTT
>Ga0210016_1004265_pt1 | contig 12229 bp, 7 predicted proteins | sample CryGeyCG2014_300_FD_185454 | JGI IMG/M metagenome (GOLD analysis project Ga0210016, IMG submission 185454) | Groundwater microbial communities from aquifer - Crystal Geyser CG02_land_8/20/14_3.00 (SPAdes) (version 2) | ecosystem: Environmental > Aquatic > Deep subsurface > Groundwater | place... | reverse complement strand
TGCCAATATTCAGTGATTTCGGGTGGGGGTCACGAGGTGGATTAGAGAGAGGCTATGCGTTTGCAACCTCCTGGTCAGTTCCAACCTCTGAGCTTTTGGATTTATTAACTCCACATTTCTCTGGAATTTTAAATAATTACTGGGGAGAGAATTATTTCAAACTGCATACAGAATACCTTGGTATACTTCCACTTCTTTTAGCTCTCATTGGAATAGCAGCTAAGTACAAGAAGAAACCTGACTGCCTGCCTGCCGGTAGGCAAGGCCGTCAGGCAAGTTATGTTAGATTCTTTATTGGACTTGGTGTGCTTGCAACACTATTTGCACTCGGTGGACATACCCCATTTTACAGAATACCCTATTACCTACTCCCCAGGGTAAATAAGTTCAGGGGACCTTCAATGGCGTTTTATCTTGTGGCATTTTCTGTAATTGTTCTCGCGGCATATGGGATACAGGCAATAGTTAAAAGTGAAAAGTTAAAAGTCAAAAGTCAAAATGTAAAAAATATTGCTATTTTATTAGGGATAATATTTGGAATAACCGCGATATTTGCAATTATTTGCTCGGTCGGGAAGGAATCTATTCTTTCTTTTATGAAAGGGCACTTTCAGCCAATTTTGATGAATCAGTATGGGCCACAATCCACGCAGCAAAAGATACAAAATCTCTATCAAAATTATCCCTATTTCCTCAACGGACTGGGTAAGGCACTCTTCTTGATAGCCCTGAATTCTGTTTTCGTTATTCTCCTTGCGATGAAAAAGTTAAAACTACCAATATGGATATTAATAGTAACACCTATTCTCATATTTGATCAGTGGAGTATTGAAAAACACTTTTTAAAGAGTGTGCCACATCCAAAGGTATATTACGCATCCGACAGTGTTGTGAATTTTCTTAAAAAAGATAAAACACTTTATCGGGTATTTCCTTTTAACTACGAACATACAACCGATTCTTATCTTACTCTGTATAATATCCAGAGTCTCGGGGGATATGTATCCAATCCCGGTTGGAGGTATCAGAAACTTATCGGTGCCGGTGAGAGTGTTATGTTCAATCCCCGCAATCTGATAATATATCTTCATCTCCTTGATGTTCTGAATGTAAAGTATATTATATCCCATACACTTCCAGATGATATATCCAGATATGATGAGAGGACTCAAGGTTACATACGAGAATTGAGAAACTATCTCTCGCAGTTTAAAGAGGTTACGAGAGGAGAAAAATACAGTGTGTATTTAAATACTGACTACATCGAGAGGGCATTTATAGTAAAAAACTATAAAATATTTGATAATCCTGACTCTCTTCTTTCGTTTATGCTTACCCCTTCCTTCAATCCAAGAGAAGTTGTCCTTCTTGAAGAAGAACCAGAGGGCAATTTCCAATTCCCAATTTCCAATTCCCAATCACAGAAGGGTTTGGAAGAAGTGCACATTAGAGAATACGGTCCTAATAAGATTGTATGTGAGACTGCACTTGAATCTCCGGGTTTTCTCGTCCTGTCTGAAAACTGGCATCCCAACTGGAAGGCTTATGTCGATGGAGAAGAAGAGAAAATATATATAGCGGATTACACATTGCGCACAGTCTATCTACCTGAAGGAAAGCATGTTGTGAGATTTGTATATGTATCAAAGGCATTCCAGGTTGGTTCTATTATTTCCATCCTTTCTCTTATATTCTTTGTTGGGGTCGTGGTGTGGTGGGGAATATCAAAACGCCGATACCGTGAAAAACAAAAGTAAATGAAAGAAACCATGTTTTTGAACCACAAAGAGCACAAAGAGAAGCTATTTATTCTTAAAACCTTTGTGGTTAACTCAGTCAACACAAAGGGAATTATCTTCTTTTTTTGAACCACAAAGAGTACAAAGAAATATTATTAAAGAGATTTTGTTTTTTAAACTTTGTGAACTTCGTGAACTTTGTGGTTAACTCAGTCAACACAAAGGGAATTATCTTCCTTTTTTGAACCACAAAGGGCACAAAGAGAAGCTACTTATTCTTAAAACCTTTGTGGTTAACTCAGTCAACACAAAGGGAATTATCTTCTTTTTTTGAACCACAAAGAGCACAAAGAGAAGCTATTTATTCTTAAAACCTTTGTGGTTAACTCAGTCAACACAAAGGGAATTACTTCTCTTATTTAAACCACAAAGAACACAAAGAAATATTAAAAATGAACTTACAAGAGACGGATGAACTCTCCAATAGAGTTATTGGCTTATGCATAGAAGTCCATAAGAATTTAGGTCCTGGACTGTTAGAATCAGCGTATCAACAGTGTTTGGCGTATGAGTTAAATTCTATGGGGATAAAATTTACCATGGAGACTCCTATTGCAGTTAAATATAAAGGTATCAATATAGATTGTGCCTTTAGGGCTGATTTTATCATTGAAGATAAAATTATTCTTGAATTAAAAGCAACTAAAGAAATTTTACCAATCCACGAAGCTCAATTATTAACTTATTTGAGAATTACAGGTTTAAGGTTAGGTCTAATTATCAACTTTAATGTGAAATTACTCAGGGATGGAATTAAAAGGATTGTTTTTTAAACTTTGTGTCCTTTGTGAACTTTCTACCTGTCGGTAGACAGGTGTGGTAAAACTTAATCAAAACAAAGGAGACTACTTCTTTATTCAAACCACAAAGCACACAAAGAGATAATTTTAAAGAGATATTATTAAAAAACTTTGTGGTAAATTGCGCTATCTTCAATCGTGGTGTCAGGAGTTACCTCCTGACACAGCTGAGTCGACATCGGGAGGTAACTCCCGACGGCACGGAAAATTTGTCAACTGATTATTAAAGAGATTTCTGAAAAAGCCCAGAAATCTCTGATTACACCGATTAAGATAAAAATTACACAGATTAAAAACCTTATAAAATCTACTACATCTGCGTAATCAGTTAAAAATCTGTGTAATCAAGAGAGCTCAAAAGTAGTTTTTCAGAGCTCTTTAAACGATTTCAATCTGCGTAATCCGCGTTCATCCCTGCCTGCCGCAGGCAGGTGCGGTTAAAAAAATTCTTTGTGTTCTTTGTGAATTCTGTGGTAAACTATGGAATAAAAAGGAGGAAATGTGGGGGTTAAATTCGTCTCAATGGGGAGATATCTCCCTGACAAGGTTCTGACAAACTTTGACCTTGAAAAGATGGTTGATACATCTGATGAGTGGATAAGAACCAGAACCGGCATAAAGGAACGAAGGATTGCACCACCTGATATGGCTACTTCAGATATGGTGACTGAGGCGGCTCGTATCGCACTTGATAGAGCGAATCTCGAACCGAGGGATATAGACTGCATCATAGTCGCAACTATTACACCGGATAATGCATATCCATCTACTGCCTGCTGGGTTCAGAAGAATTTGGGGCTAAAGCACTTTCCCGCCTTTGACATTGGGGCAGCCTGTTCAGGTTTCTTGTATGGTGCTATCGTTGCAAAAGCACTTCTTGAAAGTAAAATAGTAAAGAGGGTTCTCCTCTCGGGAGCGGAGACGATGTCAAGGGTTGTAAATTGGGAAGACAGAGAAACCTGTGTTCTCTTCGGTGATGGTGCGGGGGTTGCAATACTTGAACTATCAGACGATGAATCGGATATACTTTCCTATAACTGGGCTGCAGACGGAAATCTGGGAGACCTCCTTATCCAGCCTGCAGGAGGTTCAAGACTACCTCCAAGCTATGAAACATTAGACAAAAAACTGCATTCTGTCTCTATGGAAGGACGAGAAGTATTCAAAAACGCAGTAAGATGGATGGGAGAATCTGCAGAAAAGGCTCTTCAGGACGCAGGATTGACAAAGGATGATATAGATTTATATGTTCCTCATCAAGCAAATATAAGAATTATAGAATCCACAATAAAAAGGGTTGGAATACCAAGAGAAAAGACGGTAATAACAATAGATAGGTTTGCAAATGTCTCTGCCGCTACCCTTCCTATGTCGCTGGACTGTGCAATAGAAGAAGGAAGGCTCAAAAGGGGTGATATTGTGTTACTCAATACCTTTGGAGGTGGATTTACATGGGGGGCGATGGTAGTAAGATGGTAATTTCAATCTTTCCATTCGTATACCCTTCCCTTATAGAAAGTATATAACACCTTCCCATAGAGTTTCTTGTCTATGAAGGGGGAGTTCTTTGATTTCGACAGGAATCTCTGAGGAATCCACTCACGAGCTGGATCAACTATCGCAAGATTTGCATATTCCCCTGTGGATATGCCTTTGACAGGAATTGAAAAAATCTTTGCGGGGTTGAGCGTAAATTTCTGAAGAAGCTGTTTTATATCCATAAATCCCGGTTTCACAAGATAAGTTATTCCACAGGCAAAAGCTGTTTCAAGCCCTATAACACCGGATGGAGCCTGGTCGAACTCAAGTTCTTTTTCAAAATCTGCATGTGGGGCATGGTCTGTTGCGATTGCATCAATCGTGTCATCTAAAAGTCCTTCAATTATTGCCTTTCTATCCACCTCTGTGCGTAACGGTGGATTTATCCTGTAATTTGTATCAAAGCTTCTCACACACTCATCTGTAAGTGAAAAATGATGTGGAGTTGCCTCACAGGTAACATTTACTCCTTCTTTTTTTGCCCTTCTTATGAGTTCAACAGACCCTTTTGTAGAGATATGTGCTATATGAAGTCTGGATTTTGTAAATTTTGCAAGTAAAATATCTCTCGCAATCATAGCCTCCTCAGCACAAGAAGGAATTCCGGAAAGCCCGAGTTCAGTGGAAACAATCCCTTCATTCACAACACCGGGAGAGAGATTTAAGTCCTCTGCATGGGATATAACAGGAATATCAAACTGTTTGCAATACTCAAGTGCTCTTCTCATAATAAATGAATCCATAATAGGCATTCCATCATCAGACACGGCAACACAACCCGCATCTACAAGATCACCAATCTCTGATAACTCTGTTCCCTTAAGTCCTTTTGTCACTGCACCCACAGGATACACATCACATACCTTCTCTGCCTCTTGTATATATCTCACTATCCCGATATTATCAACGGGCGGTTCCGTGTTTGCCATACATACAACTGCCTGATACCCACCTTTAAGTGCGCTCATCGTACCCGATAGGATTGTCTCCTCATCCTCCCTCCCAGGCTCTCTTAAGTGTGTATGCATATCAATAAGTCCTGGTATAACCCATAAACCCTTTGCATTAATCATCTTTCCCTCTTCCCTCTTCCCTCTTCTCTCTTCTCTCTTCCCTCTCACCCCCTTCACCCTCTCCCCTTCTATGAGGATATCAAAGGTGTCATCTGTATCTGTAAAAGGGTCTATCACCCTTGCTTTTTTAATAATTAATTTAGCCATAAGACCAATACAATTGATAATTGACGATTTACAATTGAAAGATAAAGAACAAATGCTAATTGCTAATTTTGCATTGCCAATTGGTAATTGAAGCTTTTAATGACCCAATAACCTAATTCCCTGATAGCCCGATAGCCTAATCACCTATCCCTCTTCCCTCCCTCCCGGAAGCAGATAAAAACATGCCATCCTTATTGCAACCCCATTAGTCACCTGCGGAAGTATAAGAGACCTCATCCCATCTGCAACAGAAGGGGCAATCTCTACACCACGATTTACAGGTCCGGGATGCATTATTATAACATCCCTCTTTGCATATTTTTCAAGCACTTCTTCTGTAATAGAATATAACTTGATATACTCCCTTGTAGAAGGGAATAACCCTCCCCTCTGGCGTTCCTTTTGTATCCTCAACACATATATTATATCCTTATTCTCTATTGCTTCTTTTAAGTTATAGTATACCCTTACACCCATTTTCTCTATGTCTCTTGGAATAAGCGTTGGCGGACCGCACACGGATACATCCATTCCCAGTTTTTCCATCCCCCATATATCGGACCTCGCAACTCTGGAGTGTTCTATGTCGCCAACTATTAAAACCTTCAGTCCTTCAAATTTAGCAAAATGTTCTTTAATGGTAAGCAAATCCAGAAGCGCCTGTGTTGGATGTTCGTGACTTCCGTCACCGGCATTTATGACAGAGGATGTAAGGTTTTTTGCGAGAATATGAGGAGCACCGGGGGAAGAATGTCTTACCACAACAAAATTTAGCTTCATTGCCTCAAGGTTCTTGGCTGTGTCAAGCAGTGTCTCACCTTTTAATACACTTGAGGACGATGCGGACACAGATACAGAATCACAGGAGAGCCTTCTTGCGGCAAGACTGAAGGAATTGAGTGTACGTGTAGATGGTTCAAAAAATAGGAATGCAACTGTTTTACCCCTGAGATAAGGGACAACTTTAATCGGTCTTTCAAGAATCTCCTTGAAGGAGACCGCGGTGTTAAGAATGAGTTCTATTTCCTCCTTTTCAAGTTCCAATACACCAAGGAGATCCTTTCTCTTTAGACCCTCTATCTCTGAACTATCAGGACACATTCTTCTTCATCAATCTCGTGAAGTCTCACCTCCACCATTTCCTTTTTATTTACTTTTAGAGACTTTCCCACAAAATCAGGGCAAATAGGGAGTTCTCTCTCCTCTCTATCTATAAAAACTGCAAGCTGTACCCTTTTAGGCCTCCCAAAATCAACAAGTTCAGTAAGGGCAGCCCGAACTGTTCTTCCTGTGAAGAGTACATCATCAACCAGTAGAAGATTTTGGTCATCAATATTGAATGGGATCTCTGTTTTTCTCACTATAGGCTTTTTATCTATTGATGTAAGGTCATCCCTGTACAGTGTTATATCAATACTACCAAATGCAACATCAATTTTGGTTCCGAGCGATTTTGCAATTCGCTTTGCAAGAATCTCGCCCCTTCTCTTTATGCCGACAATAAGTAATCTATCTTCGTCTTTATTTTTTTCGTATACCTCTTTTGTGAGTTTCTCAAGAATTTCTCTCAACTCATCTTCAACCATAAGTACTCTGGCATTTTTGTATTCTCTATCCATAACAGGGTTAGTTGGTTAGTTGGTTAGTTGGTTCTCCCTTTTTCCTTAGATCATAATTGTGTTATTATACCATAATTTTTAGGCTTTGTCAACAAGTTTTTTGAAAATTTACGCAACATTTCTCAAAAATTTCCTTGACATACTTACATTTTTATGATATAATTCAAAAGTAGAATTAAATAGGAAAACAAAAACATCCAATGAAAATCGACTACGCGAAGGAGTTGAACGAGGAACAGTACCGCTGTGTTATCGCTGGAGACGGTCCTATTTATGTACTTGCAGGAGCAGGGTCTGGTAAAACCAGAGTACTCACATATCGCACTGCATGGCTCATTGAAAATGGAATCCCGCCAAACCGAATAATGTTACTCACATTTACGAATAGGGCAGCAAGAGAGATGCTTACAAGAGTGGAGACTTTAACCGGATTAAATCTGAGAAACCTGTGGGGAGGCACGTTTCATCACATTGGTAATCTGGTTTTACGCAGAATGGGAAAGTCTATTGGACTATTCCCTGATTATATGATAATTGACGAGAGTGATGCAAATTCGCTTTTAGATGAGTGTAAAACGGCGTGTAGAATACCACAGGAGAGAAAATTCCCAAAAGCAAAGGTCCTAAAAGAGGTTATATCAAGCTCTATCAGTTTACTGCAGGATATTCCAACAACACTCTCGGCAAGATTCCCATACCTCCTCGAATTTACTCCTGACATCGAGAGGATAGAAAAGGAATATAAAAAAAAGAAGAGAAAGCAAAACCTGATGGATTTTGACGATCTTCTCTACTACTGGCAACAGGTTCTATGTGATGGAAATCCAATATATAACTTTAACCACATACTCGTTGATGAGTATCAGGATACAAACTTGCTTCAGGCAGAAATAACTGACAGGATGGCGGAGCAAGTCAGAAACATAATGGTGGTCGGTGATGATGCTCAGAACATATACTCATTCAGAGGAGCAGACTACAAAAATATAAGGGATTTCCCGTTACGCTATCCAGATACGAAGATATATAAATTGGAAACCAACTACAGAAGCACACCGCAGATACTTCATTTTGCAAATCAGATAATTGAAAGAAGCGATGCGCGCTTTAAAAAAAGACTTATTCCTGTCAGGAGCAACGGTGATACTCCAACTGTAGTTGCTGTACGAGATCCTTATGAACAGGCAAAGTTCGTAGTTTATAAGGTCCAAGAATTAGCGGTTCAAGGAGTCCCCTACAAAGATATAGGTATACTCTATAGAGCCCATTATCAGTCTGCAGAACTCGAAATTCAACTCTATAAATCGAACATTCCATATATTATAAGGTCGGGAGCCAGGTTTTTTGAAAGAGCACATATAAAAGACATCCTCTCATATCTTCGTGTGATTGTAAATCCAAGAGATTCGGTATCTTTCAAACGATTACTAAAACTTGAAGAAGGCATAGGCGATATAACTGCACAGAAGATTTACGATAGAATAAGCTCTGCCCGCTCTCCTGTTCACAAATTTCTTTCAATTGAACCAGAAGTGGCCGAAAAGGCGGTCCCGGGAGTAAAGAATGCACAAAAGATTCTCAGCAGTATAATAAAACTTTCTCCGTCTGAGGCGATAAAATTCATATTTGAATCAGGATATAAAGAATATCTTAAACTTACCTATCCAGATGTAGACGAACGAAAAGAGGATATAAGTGTCCTTATTGAAATTGCAAGAGAATACAGATCGCTTACGAGATTTTTGTCAGAGATTACTCTCTCAGAGCCTGCAACAGGAGAGGACACCTATTTTATACAGAGAGGCAATGATAGTGTGGTGCTTTCTACCATTCACCGCGCAAAGGGCATTGAGTGGGATACCGTATTCCTCATATACGCCTGCGATGGAGGACTTCCTATCTCAAGGAGTTATGAATCTATAGAACAATATGAGGAAGAAAGAAGATTGTTTTATGTTGCTGTCACAAGGGCAAAAAGAGAATTGTATATAACATACCCTATGCGCTCATCAAGAGCAAAGGCATATCTTTCCGCTTCCCCTTTCCTAAAGGAACTGGACGAGGATGCATACAAGATGATGTGGCTATAAAAGTGAGAATCATTGGACGCAGATAGACACAGATGAAGACAGTAATTAAGTCATTAGGTAATTAGGTCATTGGGCATTATGTCATTGGCTATCTGCATCGTCGGGCAATTGATCTTTTAATAACTTAATGACCTAATAACTCAATAACTTTAGCATATCTGCGTTAATCAGCGTCCAAAAAATAGAAGTTATTGCGTAAATCAGTGTCTAAAAAGAATTTGATTTTTGATATTTAAATCTATATGGAGATATTAAAGATTATAGTTGTTGCTGTACTGGCAGGATTTGCACTATCCGCGCTGGTGCTTATTAGTATGGCATTGTACCGTAATCTAAATAAACTTGACAGAGGTAAGAGAATATTCATAATGAGATTCCTCTCTATACTACTCTCTATCCTCATTTTCGTGAGCCTGGCGACATACGCAAAAACAGATTACATACGGAAAGGGATAATGGGGTTTTCTCCTGCAGAAAGCATCACTAATCGATGCGGTGTAGTCGGTGCCTTCATCTCCTACATTCTCTTTACACTGTTTGGTACAGTTGCTTATATCATTCCAGTTATCTTGTTTATATGGGGAGTAATAAAACCCATCTATTACGGGCGATATCTACTGTGGAATGCATACATAGCTGTTCTTGTCGTATTTTTTGATATAACATTTGAGATTGTGCCTCGCTTTTATGGCGGACTAATAGGCTCCAATCTGTTATCTTTCCTTGCAAAATGGCTTGGGAATATAGGAACATATGCACTGCTCGCATTCATCTTTGCCGGACTTCTGTATATGGTACCCGCCGTGAGAAACCGTAGAAGAAAGACAAAACCTACTAAAGAGGTTCCCATAAAACAAAAGAGAAAAAAGCGTATAGAGATTGGACCAGAAACGACTTTACAGCCTCCTGTAAAAATTAGACCTCGAAAACCTGTTGGCATAAATTTCTGGGAAAGATTTCTCTCTATTTTACACGAGCCGGAAGAGGATCATATAAGTATTACGGAAGAAGAACTCAACAGAAATGCAAAATTGATAGAGAAAAGGTTCGAGGAATTTGATGTATCGGGAAAGATAATTGGAATATCACCGGGCCCGGTTGTCACGCGATATAAGTATAAGCCCGCCCCCGGTATAAAGGTATCAAAGATAGAATCACTCGCTGACGACATTGCCCTTTCTATGAAAGCATCAAGAGTGCGCATCGTTGCGCCAATTTCAGGGAGTTCTGCCATAGGGATAGAAGTTCCCAACACTACACGGAAAAATGTGTATCTCAAACAGCTTCTTACCAACGAGAGATTTACCTCATCAAAATCCAAGCTCACCACCGTTATGGGTGTTGACATAGCAGGAATACCTGTATGCTCGGATATACAGACGATGCCACACCTTCTGATCGCAGGAGCAACTGGCTCGGGCAAGAGTGTGTTTATAAACACAATCATAGCCAGCATTCTCTCAAAGGCAGACCCCGATGATGTTAGATTTGTTATGATAGATCCAAAGAGGATAGAACTTCCGATGTATAACAGCATTCCGCATTTGATCCATCCTGTTATAGCAGACGCAAGAAAGGCACTCGATGTCCTCAAGGAGATCCTTGAATGGATGGATACAAGATACAGGGAATTTGCAAGAGCAGGAGTGAGAGATATCGAGGGTTATAATACCAGATCACAGACGAAAAAACCATACATCGTGATAATAGTGGATGAACTTGCAGATCTTATGTTGACAGCACCGAGAGAGATAGAGGAGACGCTAACAAGACTTGCACAGATGTCAAGAGCGGTGGGTATACATCTTGTTCTCGCTACTCAGAGACCGTCTGTGGATGTAATCACAGGGCTTATAAAGGCAAACTTTCCTGCAAGGGTTGCGTTTCAAGTGGCATCAAAGACAGACTCAAGAACAATACTCGATATGAACGGAGCGGAAAAACTCCTGGGAAGAGGTGATATGCTGTTTTTACCTCCGGGAAAGGGGGAACCTGAAAGACTACATGGGGCATACATATCAACTGAAGAAGCAAAAGGAATTGCAAACCTATGGGCAGAGAGATGGCTGAATGAGCTCTTATCAGAGTTTGAAAACTGCAAGGAACTCACCCAAATGATCATTGAATATGACCTTGTCGATTCAATAGTAAATCCCGATATGCCTGGTGCAATGGAGAGAATAGGAAATTTCTCTGTGGAAGCAGAAACAGCGCTTGATGTGGATGTTGGTACTCTCAGATCAACTCTATTAAACATTGATTATTATCCTCCCCTTACGGAAATGAAAATAATAGCAGAGGAGAAAGAATTATTCAAAGAAAGTCTTGGAGAGGTGGATGAACTGTTTGATGATGCGAGGAAACTTGTAATAAGGCATCAGGTAGCGTCTGTATCCCTCCTTCAGAGGCATTTCAAGATTGGATATGCAAGGGCGGGTAGGATAATAGACCAGTTAGAAAAGGCAGGCATAATTGGTCCTTACCAGGGAAGTAAATCAAGAGATGTTCTGATTGAACTAGAGTAGGTAAGTAGGGCAAAGTCGCGTCTTTAGACGGGATTCCGTGGAACTTCAGTATTGCGATAAACTAGGCAGTGAATTGTCAAGTGTAAATTAGTGATCGATAATGGCAAAAGCTATTTATATATCTGCAACAGAGAAAAATGCAGGCAAAACATCCATTTCCATCGGTTTAATAAAGTATCTGACGGAGAAAGGTATGAGGGTAGGTTTTATGAAACCTCTTGCACAGAGATATGTAGAGGTGAACGGTGGAAGGTTTAGCGAGGATGCTGTTCTTGTGAAGAGGATATTCGAACTTCCATATAGACTTGAGGATATGAGTCCTGTTATAGTAGAGAAAGGTTTGACAGAGGAATACATAACGAAAAAGAGGAGATCCTTTAAGAGGCGGATAGTTTCCGCATTCAGAAGGATAGCACAGGATAGTGATTTTGTTGTGGTTGAAGGAACTGGACACGCAGGGGTAGGTTCCTGCCTTGATATGTCAAATTCAGATGTTGCAAAGGCAATCTCAGCGCCCACTCTTATGATGGCAGAGGGAGGTATAGGAAATACCATTGACAGAATAATGCTTAATAGAAGTCTTTTTGAGTTGAAGGGAGCTATGATACTGGGTATTGTGATAAATAAAGTAAGGGAA
>Ga0210016_1004255_pt1 | contig 12248 bp, 15 predicted proteins | sample CryGeyCG2014_300_FD_185454 | JGI IMG/M metagenome (GOLD analysis project Ga0210016, IMG submission 185454) | Groundwater microbial communities from aquifer - Crystal Geyser CG02_land_8/20/14_3.00 (SPAdes) (version 2) | ecosystem: Environmental > Aquatic > Deep subsurface > Groundwater | place... | reverse complement strand
ATATTGAAACAGATATGACAATATTAAAAACACAATATGAAAAGTTATTAGCTCGGTACAAAATTGAAGCTATGACAGACGCTCGGCAAAAGAAAAAAGAAGACGATGTTGATATTCAAAAAATAATTGCGGAAATCACAACAAACCCGAAACAAAGTCTTCAACAAATCATTGCAAAAAATCCAAAAATAATTGAAAAACTCTTAAAAAACATCTGATAATATAATATATATAAAAGGTAATATATAATAAAATAATAGAATGGCTCTTCCGGTATTTTTTATCGTGAATGCGGGTAGAATATTCCAGATAGCAATAGGAGTAGGCACAGCACTTGCACGATTCGTCGCACAAAATCCGAAAATAATCGGCACCACATTATCACTCGAAGCAATATCTTCTGCCATTCTGTCGCACGAAGCCACAGAAAAAGAAAAAATTGATATTGTGGATGAAATCGGAAAAGAAAATCCTCAATTAAAGTATGACATCCTCAAAAATATGTTTTTTTCAGGCACAAATATTGTGTCAAATATTCTCCCTTATTTACTTGTAGCTTTAATTATATACTATATTTTGAAAAAATGAGAATATCCGCCCGTAATCATTCAGGGAGCACAAAGATATCTGATTTGCTCTTGCTCGTGTTTAGCGTGGCTTATTTCATTGCTGGACTGTGTTTTGCGAAAGACTTGTTTGCGTGTGCGATATTTTTATTAACAGTCTTTTGTATTATATTAATAAAATATTTAAAACTGAACGAAAATGAAGAATGACGAAAAAGCGATAATCGCAGGGGCGGGGGCAGTGTTGGCATATTTTTTGCTTGAAAAGAATAAAGAAAAAAAAACAGATATTTCCGATGTGTCTATATCCCCTACGGAATTTTACGCATAATAATAATATCAATAACTTAATGTCTTGTTACTAATACTTAATATAATATAATATAATATATAATATAAAAATAATATAAAAAATAAAATGCCAAAATTTACAATACGCTTGCGGGTAACGAATAACAGCGGTGTGCCTGTAAAAGCACATGTAGGTGCTTCGCTCGTAGGTAAAGATTGGGTGGAATTCTACAACAAGGCTGACGATGTTACTCGAGTATTTAACAAAGGAAAAAATGAATTCACCCGATATCTTAATACTGATTTGGGTAAATATCAAAAATACGACCTCGTCCTCGTCCTCTGGGAGGGTGAGAAACCAATCGGGACGGGCAAAAAATATGCCTCGTTGAAGCTGGTGAATGCGGTCGAAAAAAAAAAAAAAATAGTAGTGAATATGACCTTGGGGGTGCTTCATTTTTATCCTAATTCATTTGTTGTATAATAAAAAAAAAATAAAATAAAATAAAATGGTATACAGAAAAACAAAACAAAAGGTTCGAAGAGTATATTCACGAGGAAAAAGCTTACTAGGCGGCGACATTTTCAAAAATCCATATGTCGTCGGAATTGCGGCCGGTGCCGTAAAAAACGCACTTTCAGGAAAAAAAATAATCGATGTTGAGAATATCAAAAGTAGAATTTCAAAAATGGACGGAACAAATCCTCTGATTTTTCTAGGACTGGGTATACTTGCGAAAAATCCGCTAATTACTGCCATAGGTTTATTTTCAATCGTTGACCCGCCGAATACGGAAAAAAAGGAAGAATACATAGGATACTCGAATGTCGGAGAAAATGAGGAAAGTGTAGGATATTCGAATGTCGGAGAAAACGAAGAAAGTGTAGGATATTCGAATGTCGGAGAAAACGAAGAAAGTGTAGGATATTCGAATGTCGGAGAAAATCAAGAAGTGAAACCAAAAAAAAGGTGTGTATATTAAATCAAAATAATTAAAAATAAAATAAAATATAAAAAAAAAATATAAATTAAAATGACAGCAACACCATACAAAATATATGTTGTGTTCAAGAACATGTCTACGGAGGGAAAATATATTCCCCTGCTGTATTCTGCGAGCGATGAAGTCGGTGCAAATGCGGTTCTCCCGTCAGACTCGACCACATATACGCTCCCCTCGAGCAGTGCGACGGATGAAAAGGAAGTATATAGGTTGGCCGATGCTGTGGTCATCGGCACATTCACAGATACGGCCTATGCAAATATATGGATGAACGACCAAAAAACAGAGCATATCATCGTAAATGGTATAAATACGCCGACCACGGTAGACCGACAGTTCAAAACCATTGAACTTTTCTTCAACGAGGGAACAGCGATCAGATTGAAATTAGGTGCATAAAAAATATCATGGCCCAAAGAGTATTTTCCGTAACCGTATTAGCAGGGCATCGAACGATTTTAATTGAAAAACCGCAGGGTTCGACAAGGATTTTTTTTAGTATTAGGGTTCTTGCTGACGATACGAAATGGGCGATGTCGAAGATATCTTTTGGCGACCCTTTCCTCTATACTTACTATGTCCTTGACGGGCCAGCAAAATATTTTGAAGCCAAAGGTGAAGGAATATTTCAGGGGGATGTTTGGGTACGCAACGCATCGGACGTAAATTTATTATACACGATGAATGAAATCTTAATTTAATTTTTATTTAATACTTCGTTGACGAAAACAAATATATTAATATATAAATACTTCGTTGACGAAAACAAATATATTACGGAGAGAGTTGCTATGTTCTCTCTCCTTTTATTTTATACCTCCTTTTATTTATTGAACAAAAAATATAGCAAAAACAAAATATAAATCTAAACATAACACAAAATGAAATACATGGCGAAATATTCTCCAGCATATTGGGACGACGACGTGAAACCAATTCAAAAACAGTCTCAACAAACACTATTTGCAGAAGAATTATGTTCTATTTGCAATAAGGATAACTACTCACTTTCTCAAAATACACTTTTCCCAACAAATATAATTTCAAAAGGTTTCTTCCAAACGGAAGCACAAAAAGCACTTCAAAATTCTCAAATTGAAAAGGCTTTTGAAATAGCGGAGCAATACATTCAGATGTCAAAGAGAAAATTCTATCGTTTTTTAGATGTTGAAACAAAAAAAATCATAATTTCAAAGCAGTTAAACAGGTTTGACGAAGCATATATTTTTTCAGCGAAGCAGAAACTCAAAGGGCTTCAAAGGATAGGGTCTGGGCACGATATCATGCATATCACGCTGACAATTTCTCACGTAGAAAACACAAATTACTTAGAGAAATACAGGCTGCTCAAAAATAAATTCAACGATTTTATGTGCTTTTTAAAGCGGGTGATGAAAAAAAAAATAGACTATGTTTCTACCTTTGAAGTTACAACAGCGGACGACGGACGATATCATCAGCATATCCACCTGATACTAATTAGAATAGGGTATCTTCCGAAAAAAACAATAGCAATACTTAGTGCGAAATGGAAAAAAATAACGGGTTCTCAATACATTCACTTTAAATATATTTCCCGAAACCGAAACATTAACATTTTTTCTTATGTGATGAAATACATAATCAAAGAATTTGCTAATATAAATCTTACGACCGTTCTTCTTTTTTCCGTCAAAGGAAAGGCATATACAATGTCTCAGCGCCTCTCTCAATTGATATCTGAAAAAATTATTGATCTTGCTGAAAAAAAATACAAATATATAGACTCATTTGAAGCTCAAGACATTTTTTACGGTTATGCCATTTCTGATTACGACCCAGCTTCTCTTACTTTTTTCTTTTCATTCTTGTCGGAAGACGAAAAAACAAAACTTCTTTCTGAAGGTGTGCGACAGGCGGAAGCCAGGCAGAAAATGCAAAAACAGATAGAAGAAAGAGATGAAAAAGATATAATAGCGAACAAAAAAAACAGTATAACAAACATGATAAAAATAAAATAAAACACAAGATGGAAAACATAGGAGCGAGCGTGAGCGCAGTTCTCATGCCTGAAAAAAAAGAAGCAGAAGCCAAAAAAGTAGTAAAAGAAGGAGAGAAATATATTCGGAAGGAAAATGAGGTAATATTTTGTCTCGAGGAAGCCCCCGAATTTCAAATATCAGCTGTGGCACGGTGGGGCGAAAATGCTCGGGGGGAGATAGTGGAGCAACCCGATATATATTTTCGCCATATTTCGACGGGCAGACTATGCCAGAGTATATATGCATGTACGGTGGGTGTAGAACACGACCAGTATGCAGAAGAAAAATGGGATACTCTGTATTATCGCATCCGCACTATGCTGATAAGAGACCTTCGGCGGATTGTCTGTGGTGAAAAAAAATATGAAATTCACCCGATATAAAAAAATATAAATAATATAAACAAAACAACATGGAAAACATAGGAGCGAGCGTGAGCGCAGTTCTCATGCCTGAAAAAAAAGAAGTCGAAAAAAAAATAGTAGAAGAAGAAGTAGAAGGAGAAATAGAAGAAGAAGACTACCACATGATGAAAAATGAGATGATATTCTTCCTTAAGGAAGCCCCGGAATTTCAAATATCCGCAGTGGCAGAGTGGGGCGAAAACTCTCAAGGAGATATTATGAGGGAGGTTGACACATATTTTCTCCATGTCTTGACAGGTCAGAGGTGCGAGAGTGCATGGTCTTGCCTCACAGGGTGGTCAGAACCAGATGAAAAATCAGCTGAACAATGGGAAACACTTTGTATGCGTATTGAGGAATACGAAAATATTGAGCAAGACATGTGCTACGAGAAATCTATAGGTGTATGAAAAAAAAACACAATAAAAATAAAAATAAACACAATGGAAAACGATATAAAAAAAAGAATACCCCCATGGAGCGAAAATGTCGAAAAATATCGAATATCTACAGAATATACCCTCATATTTTATACGACGCCCCATTATGCGGTATTTAGGTATTATTGCAATAGTGAAACATATCTCTGCGAGACCCGCAAGAGTATTGTCCTTTGGTGGATTTCGCCAGAGGAGAAAGAAAAACTCCTTGCGTATGAAATGAAAAAAAAAGAAAAATTTAAGGGACTAAAGGCATGTGACGGAACAACTATGGACGGAATGTGAAAAAACCGCAAAATAGAGAACAACATAAAAGAAAAATAGTATTAAATACAGATTGGGGGGTGATTGAGTATGGTCATATAACACAAATATGCGTGCGGAGGATATACGGTTATAGCACATGAAAGTATATTGTGCAGCGAAACATCCCCCGCACACAAGGGCTTTGCAAATACTTCTGGTTTTTTTTGGTTACCTTTTTTTTCCAAAAAAAAGTAACATAATAATAAAAATATAATAAGAATATAATAATATTACAATAATAATGTAATAGTATAATATAATAATATAATAATAACATAAAATGTTTCATTTTTTTCGAAAAAGCACGGTTGATGAAAAAGAGATAATCGAAATAAAAAAAAAAATAGCATACATGGAGACAGATGTATCAATCCTCAAAACGCAGTATCAACGGCTCCTCGACCGATACCGGGGGGAATCAATGGCAGACGCACGGCAGAAGAAAAAAGAAGACGATATTGATGTTCAGAAAATAATTGCAGAAATTACGGCAAACCCGAACATGTCGATACAAGAAATCATATCAAAAAATCCAGAAATAATTAAAAAAATAATGAAAAGTATATAATATATCATGTAGAATATATAATATATAAAATTAATAAAATGGTTCTTCCGGTGTTTTTCATTCTTAATGCAGGTAGAATAATTTCGATAGGGGTCGGAATAGGCACAGCACTCGCCCGCTTTGTTGTGAAAAATCCGAAAATAATTGGGAGCACTCTGTCAATCCAAGCGATATCAGACGCAATTCAATCACACGAAGTCTCGGAAAAAGAAAAAATTCAAATTCTTGATGAAATAGGAAAAGAAAATCCGCAATTAAAGTATGACATCCTCAAAAATATGTTTTTTTCCAACACAAATATTGTGTCAAACATCATTCCTTATTTAGTCTTGTTCATAATTATATATTATTTTTTAAAACGATGAAAATATCCACCCGCAATCATTCAGGGAGTACAAAGATATCTGATTTGCTTATATTATTGTTTGCTGTAGCTTATTTTTTGTCAGGACTTTGTTTTGCCCAAGACTTGTTTGCGTGTGCGATATTTTTAATTGTGGTTGTTTGTATTATCACAATAAAATATTTAAAATTAAATCAAAATGAAGAATGACGAAAAAGCAATAATTGCTGGGGCTGGTGCAATATTAGCCTATTTTCTGGTAGAAGGGAACAAGGAAAAAAAAACGAATATCTCTGATGTGTCTATATTCCCGACGGAATTTTACGTCTAATAATAATATCAATAACTTAATGTCTTATTATTAATATATATTATAAAAATAAAAATAAATAAAATGCCAAAATTTACAATACACTTGCGGGTAACGAATAACAGCGGTGTGCCCGTAAAAGCACATGTAGGTGCTTCGCTCGTAGGTAAAGATTGGGTGGAATTCTACAACAAGGCTGATGATGTTACTCGAGTATTTAACCCAGGAAAAAATGAATTCACCCGATATCTTAATACTGATTTGGGTAAATATCAAAAATACGACCTCGTCCTCGTCCTCTGGGAGGGTGAGAAACCAATCGGGACGGGCAAAAAATATGCCTCGTTGAAGCTGGTGAATGCGGTCGAAAAAAAAAAAAAAATAGTAGTGAATATGACCTTGGGGGTGCTTCATTTTTATCCTAATTCATTTGTTGTATAATAAAAAAAAAATAAAATAAAATAAAATGGTATACAGAAAAACAAAACAAAAGGTTCGAAGAGTATATTCACGAGGAAAAAGCTTACTAGGCGGCGACATTTTCAAAAATCCATATGTCGTCGGAATTGCGGCCGGTGCCGTAAAAAACGCACTTTCAGGAAAAAAAATAATCGATGTTGAGAATATCAAAAGTAGAATTTCAAAAATGGACGGAACAAATCCTCTGATTTTTCTAGGACTGGGTATACTTGCGAAAAATCCGCTAATTACTGCCATAGGTTTATTTTCAATCGTTGACCCGCCGAATACGGAAAAAAAGGAAGAATACATAGGATACTCGAATGTCGGAGAAAATGAGGAAAGTGTAGGATATTCGAATGTCGGAGAAAACGAAGAAAGTGTAGGATATTCGAATGTCGGAGAAAACGAAGAAAGTGTAGGATATTCGAATGTCGGAGAAAATCAAGAAGTGAAACCAAAAAAAAGGTGTGTATATTAAATCAAAATAATTAAAAATAAAATAAAATATAAAAAAAAAATATAAATTAAAATGACAGCAACACCATACAAAATATATGTTGTGTTCAAGAACATGTCTACGGAGGGAAAATATATTCCCCTGCTGTATTCTGCGAGCGATGAAGTCGGTGCAAATGCGGTTCTCCCGTCAGACTCGACCACATATACGCTCCCCTCGAGCAGTGCGACGGATGAAAAGGAAGTATATAGGTTGGCCGATGCTGTGGTCATCGGCACATTCACAGATACGGCCTATGCAAATATATGGATGAACGACCAAAAAACAGAGCATATCATCGTAAATGGTATAAATACGCCGACCACGGTAGACCGACAGTTCAAAACCATTGAACTTTTCTTCAACGAGGGAACAGCGATCAGATTGAAATTAGGTGCATAAAAAATATCATGGCCCAAAGAGTATTTTCCGTAACCGTATTAGCAGGGCATCGAACGATTTTAATTGAAAAACCGCAGGGTTCGACAAGGATTTTTTTTAGTATTAGGGTTCTTGCTGACGATACGAAATGGGCGATGTCGAAGATATCTTTTGGCGACCCTTTCCTCTATACTTACTATGTCCTTGACGGGCCAGCAAAATATTTTGAAGCCAAAGGTGAAGGAATATTTCAGGGGGATGTTTGGGTACGCAACGCATCGGACGTAAATTTATTATACACGATGAATGAAATCTTAATTTAATTTTTATTTAATACTTCGTTGACGAAAACAAATATATTAATATATAAATACTTCGTTGACGAAAACAAATATATTACGGAGAGAGTTGCTATGTTCTCTCTCCTTTTATTTTATACCTCCTTTTATTTATTGAACAAAAAATATAGCAAAAACAAAATATAAATCTAAACATAACACAAAATGAAATACATGGCGAAATATTCTCCAGCATATTGGGACGACGACGTGAAACCAATTCAAAAACAGTCTCAACAAACACTATTTGCAGAAGAATTATGTTCTATTTGCAATAAGGATAACTACTCACTTTCTCAAAATACACTTTTCCCAACAAATATAATTTCAAAAGGTTTCTTCCAAACGGAAGCACAAAAAGCACTTCAAAATTCTCAAATTGAAAAGGCTTTTGAAATAGCGGAGCAATACATTCAGATGTCAAAGAGAAAATTCTATCGTTTTTTAGATGTTGAAACAAAAAAAATCATAATTTCAAAGCAGTTAAACAGGTTTGACGAAGCATATATTTTTTCAGCGAAGCAGAAACTCAAAGGGCTTCAAAGGATAGGGTCTGGGCACGATATCATGCATATCACGCTGACAATTTCTCACGTAGAAAACACAAATTACTTAGAGAAATACAGGCTGCTCAAAAATAAATTCAACGATTTTATGTGCTTTTTAAAGCGGGTGATGAAAAAAAAAATAGACTATGTTTCTACCTTTGAAGTTACAACAGCGGACGACGGACGATATCATCAGCATATCCACCTGATACTAATTAGAATAGGGTATCTTCCGAAAAAAACAATAGCAATACTTAGTGCGAAATGGAAAAAAATAACGGGTTCTCAATACATTCACTTTAAATATATTTCCCGAAACCGAAACATTAACATTTTTTCTTATGTGATGAAATACATAATCAAAGAATTTGCTAATATAAATCTTACGACCGTTCTTCTTTTTTCCGTCAAAGGAAAGGCATATACAATGTCTCAGCGCCTCTCTCAATTGATATCTGAAAAAATTATTGATCTTGCTGAAAAAAAATACAAATATATAGACTCATTTGAAGCTCAAGACATTTTTTACGGTTATGCCATTTCTGATTACGACCCAGCTTCTCTTACTTTTTTCTTTTCATTCTTGTCGGAAGACGAAAAAACAAAACTTCTTTCTGAAGGTGTGCGACAGGCGGAAGCCAGGCAGAAAATGCAAAAACAGATAGAAGAAAGAGATGAAAAAGATATAATAGCGAACAAAAAAAACAGTATAACAAACATGATAAAAATAAAATAAAACACAAGATGGAAAACATAGGAGCGAGCGTGAGCGCAGTTCTCATGCCTGAAAAAAAAGAAGCAGAAGCCAAAAAAGTAGTAAAAGAAGGAGAGAAATATATTCGGAAGGAAAATGAGGTAATATTTTGTCTCGAGGAAGCCCCCGAATTTCAAATATCAGCTGTGGCACGGTGGGGCGAAAATGCTCGGGGGGAGATAGTGGAGCAACCCGATATATATTTTCGCCATATTTCGACGGGCAGACTATGCCAGAGTATATATGCATGTACGGTGGGTGTAGAACACGACCAGTATGCAGAAGAAAAATGGGATACTCTGTATTATCGCATCCGCACTATGCTGATAAGAGACCTTCGGCGGATTGTCTGTGGTGAAAAAAAATATGAAATTCACCCGATATAAAAAAATATAAATAATATAAACAAAACAACATGGAAAACATAGGAGCGAGCGTGAGCGCAGTTCTCATGCCTGAAAAAAAAGAAGTCGAAAAAAAAATAGTAGAAGAAGAAGTAGAAGGAGAAATAGAAGAAGAAGACTACCACATGATGAAAAATGAGATGATATTCTTCCTTAAGGAAGCCCCGGAATTTCAAATATCCGCAGTGGCAGAGTGGGGCGAAAACTCTCAAGGAGATATTATGAGGGAGGTTGACACATATTTTCTCCATGTCTTGACAGGTCAGAGGTGCGAGAGTGCATGGTCTTGCCTCACAGGGTGGTCAGAACCAGATGAAAAATCAGCTGAACAATGGGAAACACTTTGTATGCGTATTGAGGAATACGAAAATATTGAGCAAGACATGTGCTACGAGAAATCTATAGGTGTATGAAAAAAAAACACAATAAAAATAAAAATAAACACAATGGAAAACGATATAAAAAAAAGAATACCCCCATGGAGCGAAAATGTCGAAAAATATCGAATATCTACAGAATATACCCTCATATTTTATACGACGCCCCATTATGCGGTATTTAGGTATTATTGCAATAGTGAAACATATCTCTGCGAGACCCGCAAGAGTATTGTCCTTTGGTGGATTTCGCCAGAGGAGAAAGAAAAACTCCTTGCGTATGAAATGAAAAAAAAAGAAAAATTTAAGGGACTAAAGGCATGTGACGGAACAACTATGGACGGAATGTGAAAAAACCGCAAAATAGAGAACAACATAAAAGAAAAATAGTATTAAATACAGATTGGGGGGTGATTGAGTATGGTCATATAACACAAATATGCGTGCGGAGGATATACGGTTATAGCACATGAAAGTATATTGTGCAGCGAAACATCCCCCGCACACAAGGGCTTTGCAAATACTTCTGGTTTTTTTTGGTTACCTTTTTTTTCCAAAAAAAAGTAACATAATAATAAAAATATAATAAGAATATAATAATATTACAATAATAATGTAATAGTATAATATAATAATATAATAATAACATAAAATGTTTCATTTTTTTCGAAAAAGCACGGTTGATGAAAAAGAGATAATCGAAATAAAAAAAAAAATAGCATACATGGAGACAGATGTATCAATCCTCAAAACGCAGTATCAACGGCTCCTCGACCGATACCGGGGGGAATCAATGGCAGACGCACGGCAGAAGAAAAAAGAAGACGATATTGATGTTCAGAAAATAATTGCAGAAATTACGGCAAACCCGAACATGTCGATACAAGAAATCATATCAAAAAATCCAGAAATAATTAAAAAAATAATGAAAAGTATATAATATATCATGTAGAATATATAATATATAAAATTAATAAAATGGTTCTTCCGGTGTTTTTCATTCTTAATGCAGGTAGAATAATTTCGATAGGGGTCGGAATAGGCACAGCACTCGCCCGCTTTGTTGTGAAAAATCCGAAAATAATTGGGAGCACTCTGTCAATCCAAGCGATATCAGACGCAATTCAATCACACGAAGTCTCGGAAAAAGAAAAAATTCAAATTCTTGATGAAATAGGAAAAGAAAATCCGCAATTAAAGTATGACATCCTCAAAAATATGTTTTTTTCCAACACAAATATTGTGTCAAACATCATTCCTTATTTAGTCTTGTTCATAATTATATATTATTTTTTAAAACGATGAAAATATCCACCCGCAATCATTCAGGGAGTACAAAGATATCTGATTTGCTTATATTATTGTTTGCTGTAGCTTATTTTTTGTCAGGACTTTGTTTTGCCCAAGACTTGTTTGCGTGTGCGATATTTTTAATTGTGGTTGTTTGTATTATCACAATAAAATATTTAAAATTAAATCAAAATGAAGAATGACGAAAAAGCAATAATTGCTGGGGCTGGTGCAATATTAGCCTATTTTCTGGTAGAAGGGAACAAGGAAAAAAAAACGAATATCTCTGATGTGTCTATATTCCCGACGGAATTTTACGTCTAATAATAATATCAATAACTTAATGTCTTATTATTAATATATATTATAAAAATAAAAATAAATAAAATGCCAAAATTTACAATACACTTGCGGGTAACGAATAACAGCGGTGTGCCCGTAAAAGCACATGTAGGTGCTTCGCTTGTAGGTAAAGATTGGGTGGAATTCTACAACAAGGCTGATGATGTTACTCGAGTATTTAACCCAGGAAAAAATGAATTCACCCGATATCTTAATACTGATTTAGGTAAATATCAAAAATACGACCTCGTCCTCGTCCTCTGGGAGGGTGAGAAACCAATCGGGACGGGCAAAAAATATGCCTCGTTGAAGCTGGTGAATGCGGTCGAAAAAAAAAAGAAAACAGTAGTGGATATGACCTTGGGGGTGCTTCATTTTTATCCTAATTCATTTGTTGTATAATAAAAAAAAATAAAATAAAATAAAATGGTATACAGAAAAACAAAACAAAAGGTTCGAAGGATATATTCCCGCTCAAAAAGTATTTTCGGTGGCGGCCTTCTCAAAAATCCATATATGGTTGGGGTTGCAGCGGGCCTAATAAAAAATGCAATATCAGGAAAAAAAATAATTGATATTGAGAATATCAAAAACAGAATTTCA
>Ga0210016_1004253_pt1 | contig 12250 bp, 9 predicted proteins | sample CryGeyCG2014_300_FD_185454 | JGI IMG/M metagenome (GOLD analysis project Ga0210016, IMG submission 185454) | Groundwater microbial communities from aquifer - Crystal Geyser CG02_land_8/20/14_3.00 (SPAdes) (version 2) | ecosystem: Environmental > Aquatic > Deep subsurface > Groundwater | place... | reverse complement strand
ACAAAAAAGGAATGTCTGGCTGTTACAACAATATCGGCGTTGTTCACGATGACCAGGGCAATTACCCCAAGGCAATAGAATATTATTTAAAGTCATTAAAAATTGACGAAGAACTTGGCGACAAAAACGGAATGGCAATATCGTGGCAAAATATTGCATCGTTGCAAATAATCCTTGCCGATTCTGCTGCTTTAAGCGAAAACCAAAAATTACAGTATTTGAACAAGGCAATTGATTATGGAACAAAAGCTATAAAACTCGCTCAGGAAATTAAGGCAATGCCTTTGGAAAATGGTGCCGCAAAAACTCTTATGGATGCTTACGAAAAACTTGGCAACAATAAACTTGCAATAAAATATGCTAAAATATTTATTGCTACCAATGACAGCATGTTTAAAGAAGAAAAAACCAAAGAACTTGCCGAGATGACTGCTAAATACGAAGCCGAAAAAAAACAGCAGGAAATAGAGAAGCAGCAACTCTTATTAGAAAAAAAAGATGCAGAAGTTAAAAAACAATTGGCAATAAGCAGCAAGCAGAAAATAGTTATTTTGTTTGTGGTTTGTGGTTTGCTGTTAATGGCGGTTATTGCGGCAATTATTTTCCGTTCGCTGCGCATTACCCGCAGGCAACGAAATGTGATACAAAAGCAAAAAGCGATAGTTGACCAAAAGAATATAATAATAGAACAGAAGAACAAAGACATTACCGATAGCATTACGTATGCAAAAAGAATACAGGAAGCAATTTTGACATCAGGCGAACACTGTAAAAAAATTCTTCCGCAACATTTTATTCTTTTTAAACCGAAAGATATTGTAAGCGGCGATTTTTACTGGGCTTATGCTTCGCATAACAATAAGGCAATATGGACAGTAGCCGATTGCACCGGGCATGGAGTGCCGGGCGCTTTTATGAGCATGATTGGCAGCAGTCTGTTAAATGAAATAGTAATAGAAAAGGGCATAACCACAGCTAACGATATATTAAATGAATTGAAAAGCCATATTATTAAAGCATTGGGACAAACCGGTATAACAGGCGAAACACGCGACGGAATGGATGCATCGCTATGTATATGGCACAAAGATACAAACATATTAGAGTTTGCAGGTGCCTATAACCCGCTTTACATAGTAAGCAGTCGGCAGTCAGCAGTCGGCAGTCAGCAGTCAGCAGTCAGCAGTCAGCAGTCGGGAGTGGGACTGATGGACTGGGGACTGCCGACTGTGAACTAATTGAAATTAAGGCAGACCGACAACCAATTGGTTGCCATCAGGGTAAAGAAGATTCACCATTTACCAAGCAGGAAATACAACTCCAGCCAGGTGATACTGTTTACATCTTTTCAGATGGTTATGCCGACCAGTTTGGCGGCGATAAAAACAAGAAATTTTCGTACAAACAATTCAAAGACCTGCTGCTTTCTATCCAGCACAGAGCAATGGATGAACAAAAACAAATCCTTGCCGAAACAATAGAAAAATGGCGGGGCGAACACGAACAGATAGATGATATATGTATTGTAGGTGTGAGGGTATAAACGAACAAAGTACAAAGTAAAAAGTAAAAAAACACGGTAAACGGTAAACAGTAAACAGTGAACAGTGAACTTAAGCAGTGAACAATAAAACAATTGAACAATTAAAAAAAGAACGACTACTTGAAAATTGTTAATTGTTTGTTTGAAATTGAACATTTAATTTTAAAAGAACAAACAATGACAAATGCTCAATTTTCAATGAACAATTCTACCTGCTCTCGCTCGCATCCTGCGAGTGTGTTTTACTTTTACCTCTGGTATTTTAATTGTATTTTCGTTTATAATTTACAATAAATGTATTTTGTTATAAGGGGCAGGATGCCAAATTAACAATTACTCGCAAGATGCGAGCGTGTGCGGGGATAAACAATATTTTATTCGTACATTCGTAAAATTCGTATTTCGTAAAGAACAATGAACAAAAGTACAAAGTACAAAGTATAAAAACACGGTAAACAGTAAGCAGTGAACAATAAACCAAAAATTCAGAAATAAATTGAAATTCATAGAAATACATTGTAAAACCATTAAAATACCAAATAACCCCTTAAAAGCTCACTCCCCTCTCCAATTGGAGAGGGGTCGGGGGTGAGGTGAACAATAAACAATAAACAATAAAAAAACAGAAATACATTGAAATAAATAGAAATACATTGTAAAACCATTAAAATACCAAATAACCCCTTAAAAGCTCACTCCCCTCTCCAATTGGAGAGGGGTCGGGGGTGAGGTGAACAATAAACAATATAACAATTGAATGACCACTGAATGACCATGTATGACAATGAATGACTATTGAATGACCACTGTATGACTATTGAATGACAACTGAATGACAATTGAATGACTATTGAATGACAACAGTATGACTATGTATGACAACTGTATGACTATGTATGACTATTGAATGACCACCGAATGACCACTGAATGACTATTGAACAATAAACAATATTTTATTCGTACATTCGTATAATTCGTATTTCGTAAAGAACAGTAAACATATAACAATGGACAAAAAATACGTTAGAAAAAAAGAACTCCTTTCGAGCAGAATGGACAACGAAATAGTAATGATGCACCCCGAAAGCGGTAAATATTTTGCGTTAAACCCGGTTGCTTCAAGAATTTGGGATTTGTTAGAAACACCTCACAATTTAAACGAATTGGTCGAAAAATTATTAAAAGAATTTGACGTTTCCGAAGAAACATGCTGTAAAGAAGTTTCGGCGTTTTTAAAAGAAATGAGCGAAAAAAAACTTGTCGTTATAAGCGAATGATTTATAATATATTTAAAATATTTTCAATTTCAAGAACTGAAAAAAAACTCTTTTTCGAAGCTTATTTCACTTCGTTTATTGTAAGAATTGCTTTAATTTTCACTTCGTTTAATAATTATTCAAAAAAAATTGGAACTTTAAATTCCGAAGCTAAAGCAATTAACAATTTCAGGAGCGAAACAATAAATCCAATACGTATAGCAGTTAAAAGAGCAGCAAAATATTCGCTTTGGCGAAACAAATGTTTAGAGCAGGCAATTACAGCAAAAAAAATGCTTAAAAAAAGAAATATCGAAAGCACAATTTATTTTGGCGTTTGTAAAAATAACAATAAACTCGAAGCTCATGCATGGGTTAAAGTTGGTGAAATGTTTGTAGTTGGCGAAAAAAATCATAAAAGATTTACGGTGGTGGCGTATTATTCCTAAAAAAATATTTTAGTATCGTTTTAGTTTAACATTCTTTAATCTTTACTTAAAGGGATAAAAATTAATTAGTGTCTGTCCATAAAGTCAGTGTTTGAACCAGAATGTTCGAGTTCAAGGCTTTCGAAGTATTAAAAAATCAGGAGTTTACTGATGTAAATGACTGTTTTTTAATACGAGAATAACGCAGAAATCGGACATTCTGGACAAACACTAATTAATTCTCTTTATACCAATCATATAAAAACATTTTATTAACACTCCCCTTAATTTTGTTAATAAACAACCACGTTAAAAACATAACCTTTGATAAATTAAAATTATTTTTGTGGAAATTTTAAAAAACATAAACATAAATGGGGAAAATTATAGCAATCGCAAATCAAAAAGGTGGTGTTGGTAAAACCACTACTGCTGTTAACTTGGCAGCTAGCTTAGCAGTACTCGAATACAAAGTTTTAATAGTTGATGCCGACCCGCAGGCAAATGCAACATCGGGATTAGGATTTAACGTAAAAAACATTAAAACAAGTATTTACGAATGTTTAGTTGACGATGTTAATCCGAAAAACATTATTCTTGATACCGAAATTAAGGGCTTATCGCTTTTACCATCGCATATTGATTTGGTAGGTGCCGAAATAGAAATGCTTAACCTGCCAAACCGTGAAAAAATGATGAAAACTTTTATTGATAAAATAAAAACTGATTATGATTTTATTTTTATAGATTGCTCGCCATCATTAGGATTGATTACTGTAAACGCTTTAACTGCCTCAGATTCAGTTATCATTCCGGTCCAATGCGAATATTATGCACTCGAAGGACTTGGCAAACTTTTAAATACAATAAATATTATCCGAAAAAGTTTAAATACTCAACTCCAAATCGAAGGATTTTTAGCTACAATGCACGATTCACGTTTAAATTTATCGAATCAGGTTTACGATGAAGTAAAAAAACATTTTCAAAACATGGTGTTTAGTATTGCTATACCTCGAAACGTTAAGCTTGCCGAAGCTCCAAGTTATGGTAAACCTGTTCTGCTTTATGACGCTAATTGTGCAGGAGCAACAAGTTACTTAAATTTAGCACGCGAACTTTTGCAAAAAAATGAAATGACAAAAATTAAAAACTCCGAAAAAATTCTTGAATAAAATATGAGTACAAAAAAATCTGTTTTAGGGCGTGGACTCGAAGCCCTTATCGAAGATGCCAATACTCAACGAAATGAGTTTTCGGGTGTAAATAAAATTTCTGTCGTTGTAATTGAAAATAATCCTTTTCAACCACGAACTAACTTTAATGAAGATTCACTTAATGAACTTGCCGAATCTATTAAGGCACTTGGTATTATTCAACCAATTACTGTCCGAAAAATTGACGATAACAAATATCAGCTAATTTCCGGTGAACGAAGACTAAGGGCTGCAAAAATAGCAGGATTAAAAGATGTACCTGCATTTATTCGCGATGCCGACGATAATGGAATGCTCGAAATGTCTTTAGTCGAAAATATTCAACGCGAAGACCTTGACCCAATTGAAATTGCAATTTCATACAATCGCTTAATCGAAGAATGTGAACTTACTCAGGAAGAGTTAAGCGAACGTGTTGGCAAACAGCGAACTACAATAACTAATTTTTTACGTTTATTAAAACTTCCACCCGAAATTCAGCTTGGTTTGCGTCAGCAAAAAATTTCTGTAGGTCATGCAAGAGCTCTTATCAATGTTGATGATGCCGAAACTCAGATTATGCTCTACCATCAGATTTTAAGATACGATTTTTCGGTTCGTAAAGTTGAAGATATTGTTCGTGAATTAAGTATTGCTAACAATAAGCAAATATCAAAACGTACAAAACTTACATCAGAGTTAAAACAATTACGCGATAAACTTATTAAACAATATAACTGCAAAGTTGATATTAAAAAGTTATCCGATGGAAAAGGTAAAATAACATTATCGGTTAAAAGCGAAGATGATTTTAATAATTTAATTAACAAACTTTTTAATAAATAATTATTGCATAACAATATAAAATATAATTTTTTTTTAAAAGACATTTCGTTTAACGGAATGTTTTTTGTTTTTTTTATATTGCTACCATTATTTTCTATTTGTCAGAACGATTCTTTAAAAACTGCTCCAACAAAAAAACACAGCCCCCGCCTTGCAACTTTAATGTCTGTTGTTATTCCGGGTTCAGGGCAAATTTATAACAAAAAATACTGGAAAGTTCCTGTTATTTATGTTGGCTTAGGTGCCTTGGGATATATGGCTTATAAAAACAATACGAATTATTTGAAATTTAGAAATGCATATTTAACAATGTACAAAGACACAACTTCTCCTCAAACTTATCAAATGGACGGCATGGAGTTTACGCTTAATGGATTAGAATCGGGAAAAAATTATTATCGCCGTTATCGCGACCTTTTTGTAATATTTACTGCAGGTCTTTACATAATGAATATTGTTGATGCTAATGTTGATGCAAATTTATACGATTTTGATATTTCAGATAACCTTAGCTTACATATAGAACCCGCACCAATATATTTTGGGCTCAACAAAACAACAATGGGAATAAAAATTAACTTGAGTTTTTAAATTTATGTAAAGAAATTATTATGGTGAAGAATGTTTTTGGAGGTTTATTTTTACTTTTTGTTTTTTCATTTAATATTAACGCACAAGAAAAATTTGACGATACTACACTAATAACAAATCCCGAAATAGACTTTCAGGATTTTTCACGAAATTTAGATTCAATGTTATCACTTTGGTACGTTCAGGGAACAATAAATCCAAATGGTAACAACAATTACAATGCTTCAACCGATACTGCTGTTGTGCCTTATTATTCAGATGAGATGTACGTTGAACGATTATCGCACATGAACACTTATATTGAAATGACTTATAATGAGATTGTTAGAAAATACATTGAATTTTATTCTTTAAAAAGAAGACGACAGGTAGAAGTTATGCTTGGCTTATCAGAATATTATTTCCCGATTTTTGAACAAGCACTTGATAAATATGGTTTACCTCTCGAATTAAAGTATTTACCTATTATTGAATCTGCTTTAAACCCTGTAGCAATAAGTCGTGCAAGAGCATCGGGATTATGGCAGTTTATGTACACTACGGGCAAATTATATAAACTTAATGTTAGTTCATTTATTGATGAACGACAAGACCCTGTAAAATCATCTGATGCAGCAGCCCACTATTTACGCGATTTATACGATATTTATCACGATTGGCATTTGGTTATTGCCGCTTATAATTGTGGACCCGGTAATATTAATAAAGCAATAAAAAGAACCGGAAAAACAACATATTGGGGAATATATGAGCGGCTTCCACGCGAAACTCGAGGTTATGTTCCTGCTTACATCGCGGCAGCATTTACAATGTCGAACTATAAAGAACTTAAACTTGTACCACGAAAAATTGAAATCCCAAAAGCTACCGATACTATAATGATAAACAAAGAACTTCATTTAATGCAAGTATCAGAAGTGTTAAAAATTCCCATTCAAACATTAAAAGCATTAAATCCTCAATATAAAAAAGATATAATTCCCGCAAACTTCGACACTTTGCCATTAATGTTACCTGCCGACTATATTACGCAATTTATTATATTAAAAGACTCAATATTTAATTATAATGATTCATTGTTTTTTAATTCAATTCATCCATCGCAATATGGAAGCATTAATAAAGCAGGAAACAATTCGGAAGGAGTTAGAATTTATTATACTATAAGGAGTGGCGACAGTTTTAGTTTAATTACAAAAAGGTTTAAAGTTACATCTGAAGAAATAAAACTATGGAATGATATAAGAAAAAACAGGCTGATAGCAGGAAAAAAACTTACTCTTTATGTTTCCGAGGATGTTGCTAACAATTATAAAAACAAAAAACGGACAAATGTTAATAACAATGTTCAAACAATTAACAACAATGTTTCAACAGATGATATAAAAAAAGGTGAATATATTTATTACACTGTAAAATCGGGTGATAATTGTTATACGATTTCAAAAAAATACACAGGAGTTACTGCCGATGAAATAATGAAACTAAATGGTATAACAAATTCAGGAAGTTTACAAATCGGACAAAAACTTAAAATTAAAATTAAAGAATAGTCTTTTTCGACATTTATACTCAACGAACATGAAAATGCAAACACCCAAGAACCAAGTATCAAACTCCAAGTCCAAAGTCCCAAGAAACAGCCCTTGTATTCTTAGTTTTTCATTGGGACTTGGAATTTGGAACTTGGAACTTTTTCCCTTGCAAATTCAAACAGTATCAGTATAAAATTATGAAACCCTTTAAATCGCTTCTTTTTCTTATTGTTGTCTTTGCAATATTAGTGCTTATTTCGTGGCAAATTCCAAAAGGTGGAATACCAATTTACAAAAACTATAAAATTAAATTTCCTGCACTTTCGGGTTTTTTTGCCAATAACAATATAAAATATGCCGACATTTCCGAAATCATTAAAAAAACCGAATTAAGTACAGATACACTACAAAAAAACGATTCACTTTTAATTGATTCACTTAATGTGGATAGCATTGTTAAAGTTGTTCAACCACTCGAATTTCCCGACAGCGATAAAACTGCTCTTTTCCCATTTTTTAAAAACGTACAAAAAAATGACGGACTAATAAGAGTTTTGCATTATGGCGATAGTCAAATTGAAGGTGATAGAATTACAGGTTTTTTAAGAAACAGATTTCAGGGAAGATTTGGAGGCAGAGGTGCTGGTTTAATTTCGCTTGTTGAAGTAAATAACATCAGCGGTGCTGTTGATATTGAAAATACAGGCGATTGGAAACGTTACACTTTGTTTGGAAAAATTGACAAAAACATTAAACACAATAAATATGGTATATTGTTAAGTTTTAGCAGATTTGCTCCGGTTTATAACGATTCATTACCCAATGACACTGTCATTTATGAGGCATCAGTAAATATAAATAAATCAGGTTCGGCTTATGGAAATTGTTTCAAATTTAATGAAATAAAACTCTTGTATGCTAACAATCGCAAACCTGTAATGGTTGAATTATACGATGGAGATAAACTATTAGGTTTTGAAACTCTTTTATCGGGAACAGAATTTAAAATTTCAACTTTCAAAATAAATAATACAAACCAAAAACTTACATTAAAATTTTTGGGCAAAGATAGTCCCGATTTGTATGGAATTGCTTTTGACAGCGAGAAAGGGCTTGCTTTCGACAATATTCCTTTACGTGGAAGTTCAGGAACTGATTTTACCCGCAATAATCTTACACTTTTAAAAGAAATGTACGAAAAACTTAATGTGAAACTTTTAATTTATGAGTTTGGTGTCAACGTTGTTCCTAATATTCAAGAAGATTATACTTTTTACGAAAACTGGGTTTACTCACAACTGTCAGCATTAAAAAGAATTCATCCCGATATGGGAATAATTGTTATTGGAATTTCCGATATGTCGCAAAAAACCGAAAATGGTTTTGAATCATATCCAAATATAGAAAAAATAAGAGATGCACAAAAAAAAGCTGCGTTTAGAGCTAATTGTGCATTCTGGGATTTTTATAAAGCAATGGGTGGAAAAAATTCGATGCCAAGCTGGGTTAATGCCGCTCCTCCAATGGCTGCAAAAGATTTTACTCATTTAAGCCCTCGCGGAGCAAGAATTGTTTCTGAAATGCTTTATAACGCTATTATATCTGAATACAATAATTTTAAAATTAAATATAATAAAACTGCACTTTAAAATAACAATTTGCCATAAAAACAAGATTTTTACATATTAAATTCATAGTAAAATTAAAATTTATTGTTTTGTTTTACACATTATTGTTTTCTGATTTTTATTTACTTGCTCAAGATGAAATAATCAACATTCCATTTTATCCATTTATAAATTACAATCAAAATAAAATAATTTTTTCAGAAGATAGCAGCAGTTATAACAACTTGTTTGTTAAATTAGACACATTAATTTTAAAAGGTGAAGGGAAAATTAACATTTTGCACATAGGCGATTCGCATATACAAGCCGATTTTTTCTCGGGACGGATACGGGAACTTTTTCAAACATTTTTTTTAGGTACAATTGGCTCAAGAGGATTTATTTTCCCATTCAAATTAATAAACTCCAACAATGCTTTTAATCTTTTTGCTAGCTCAACAGGCAATTGGACGGGTTGCAGAAATATCGAAAAAAATAAAACTTGCACTCTTGGATTGTCGGGTGCATCGGCAACTACAACCGACAGCATTGCATCATTTTATATAAGACTTCGAAGTTTTAATTATGTAAAATATGATTTTAACCGTGTTAAAGTTTTTCATAACTATTCGCAAAACACTTTCGATATCGAAACATCTGATTACAAGCTTAAACAAGAATTTGTTGAGAATGACAGCGCCGGATATACATTATTTGAATTAAATAATTATGTTGACTCAATAAATATTAAAATAAATAAAACCGATACAAATCAAAATACTTTTACACTTTATGGAATTAGTTTAGAAAATGAAGACGATGGAATTACTTATCATTCTGTTGGAGTAAACGGTGCCGATGTTGATGCGTTTTTACGCTGCAAGTTGTTTTCATCACAATTACATCAACTTAATCCCGATTGGGTAATAATTTCACTTGGAACAAACGATTGTTACTCAGCAAAATGGGATAAAAATATTTTTGCATCAAATTTAACTGCACTTATTAAACAAATAAGAATTGTAAAACCAAATGTTCCTATTCTTTTTACAACGCCCTCCGATAATTATCGCCGGCGACGTTACCACAATCCCGATGTAGCAGTTGTTTCAGAAATAATTAAAAAAGTAGCTGCTGAAAATAATTGCGCAACATGGGATTTGTATAATGTTATGGGTGGCTATGGCAGTATGTTAAAATGGCTGAAAAATGGCATGGCTGCAAGCGATAAATTGCATTTTGCTCAAAACGGATATTATTTGCAGGGTGATTTGTTGTTTTCAGCATTTATTAAAGCGTACAATAACTTTATTGATAAAAAATGATAGAATGGTTCCAAGAAATATTTTTGTACAACCCCGAAAAGCCAATGCTCTTTTCGTCATTATTTTTCTGGGGATTTTTTGCCATTACTCTTTTTGGATATTCGTTTATTTATAAAAAACATTGGTTACGAAATACCTATTTGTTTATTTTAAGTTTGTTTTTTTATTACAAATCGGGCGGGTATTTTTTCTCGCTTCTTGTTTTTACTACAATTGTTGATTATTCAGTCGGTTTTGCACTTGGTAAAAGTAAAACAAAGTTTACACGTAAATTTTTAATTATTATCAGTGTTGCTGCAAATCTATTGGTACTTGCATATTTTAAATATTCTTACTTTTTCGTTGACATTACAAACAATTTGTTAGGAACAAATTTCAAAGTAGTAAATTTATTAGCCGACTGGACTAATTCACTTACAGGTTTATATTTTGATATAGATTCCATTATTTTACCTGTTGGAATTTCGTTTTACACCTTTCAATCAATGAGTTATACTATAGATGTTTATCGTAAAAAATTAGCTCCTGTAAAAAGCATTATTGATTTTGGTTTTTTCGTAACATTCTTCCCTCAACTTGTTGCAGGTCCAATTGTTCGTGCATCGGAATTTATACCTCAGCTTTATCTCGATTATAAACTTACAAAACGTGAATTTGGTTATGCCTTGTTCCTGATACTTAATGGATTAATAAAAAAAATGGTTATAAGCGATTATATTTCCATGAATTTTGTTGATAGAGTCTTTGATAATCCTATGGCATATTCAGGATTTGAGAATTTAACTGGCGTTTATGGTTATGGCTTGCAAATTTATTGCGATTTTAGCGGATATACCGATATAGCTATAGGAGTGGCATTATTACTCGGTTTCAGATTACCTATAAATTTTAATTCTCCCTATAAAGCAAGCAACATAACAGATTTTTGGCGACGATGGCATATTTCGCTTTCTACTTGGCTCCGCGATTATTTATATATTACTTTGGGTGGAAACAGAAAAGGAAAATTCAGAACATATTTCAACCTTATGCTCACAATGGTATTAGGTGGATTATGGCATGGTGCAAATATCCGTTTTATTATCTGGGGTACAATTCATGGGGTTGCATTAGCTTTGCACAAAATTTGGTTGTCGGTATTTTCTTCGCACAAAAAACAAAGTGCAATATTAAGAATGCTTGGAGTATTCGTTACTTTTAATTTAGTGTGCTTTGCATGGCTCTTTTTTCGTGCCCACAGTTTAAACGATGTAAGCATAATGTTAAATCAAATTGCGTTTTCATTTCAATTCAGCTTAATCCCAGTTGTAGTTCGTTCATATTGGCTCATATTTACTATTTTGTTTGCAGGATTTTTTATTCACTGGCTCCCATCAAATTTTAAAGAAAAATATCGTGGATGGTTTATCGAAACACCTGTTTGGCTTAAAGTTATTATTACAGTAATTGTTGTTATAATTATTTTCCAAGCAAAATCGAGTAACGTACAACCATTTATATATTTTCAGTTTTAAAAAACAGCATTATTAATAATGTATAGATTTCATTTTTTTGTCATGTTGAGTGATTAGCGAAACATCTACTTTTCATAATAAATTCGTTAATCCTATAATCATCAAATCCTAAAAATCATAGTTCAGACAATTTACCTCTTCTCCCGCTCGCATCCTGCGAGTGAGTTTTACTTTTACCTCTGGTATTTTCAATTGTATTTTCGTTTATAATTTACAATAAATGTATTTTGTTATAATGTGGCAAGATGCCAAATAAATAATCACTCGCAAGATGCGAGCGATTGCAGTGGACACACTCGCTCGCATCCTGCGAGTGAGTTTTACTTTTACCTCTGGTATTTTCAATTGTATTTTCGTTTATAATTTACAATAAATGTATTTTGTTATAATGTGGCAAGATGCCAAAT
>Ga0210016_1004249_pt1 | contig 12253 bp, 12 predicted proteins | sample CryGeyCG2014_300_FD_185454 | JGI IMG/M metagenome (GOLD analysis project Ga0210016, IMG submission 185454) | Groundwater microbial communities from aquifer - Crystal Geyser CG02_land_8/20/14_3.00 (SPAdes) (version 2) | ecosystem: Environmental > Aquatic > Deep subsurface > Groundwater | place... | reverse complement strand
CCGCTCAGGGCAGTGGGTTACAAGTTATGCAGGGCGGCGGCCTTATTCTTCTTCTTCCAATTCATCCAACTCGAGCAAATCCTCATCGGGATCAACGGCCAGCAGGTCGAAGCGTTCACTGCCTTCCGTGAAGGACAGGTTGTCGAGGGCGTCTTCGATGAATGCAATCGCATCATCGTTCCCGGTCTTGTCAAGCAGGTTCTGAAGGTAGACGCGCACATCCTCGCCGCCGACTTGCGACAGAGACCAGATGACGGCGGATAAAACCGAGGCGTCCTCTTCCTCATCGAGCATATTCAAGAACGGCAAGCGCGCGGCGGGAAGCGCCAGTTCGCCCGCGGCTTTGACGGCCTCGAGGCGGACGTCCTCCTCCTCGCTCAACATCATGCGGAGGATGGGTTCCGACCAGCGCTCGTCGTCGCTGGAACGTCCCATGGCGATCAACGCGCTGGCCTGCCAATCGGGGTCCTTGCGGTCAATCGCGGCTTCGATCAGCGGATGAACTTCCTCGCGCGAGGAATACCCCAGCGATTCGAGCGCGCGGCGGCGGACCTCGGCATTTTCGTCACGCGAGGCGGCCAGGAGCGCGTCTTCGGCGCGGTGATGCGCGGCTTTGGGAATCCCCTCCAGTTCGCCCAGGTCCACGAACAGGTTGAGCGTCTGCGCGGCGGCGGCGCGCACTTCGGGGTTCGGGTCGCTGGCGAGGATATTCTCGTAGATGGGGATGAGTTTCACATCCTCGCACTCGGCCAGCAGGCGGATGGCCCGCGCGCGCACGGGCGCGTCGGGATCGGCCAGCAGGGCGCGCGCGAAGTCATCAAAGCAGACGATGGTGTCCTCGTCGAGCAGGGCTGTCAGCTCGTCGAGCAGAGTCCGCTTGCTGGTCAGGGAGATGCGCGGCCAGTCGTCCAGCAAATGTTCGAGCGAAGCGGGATCCGTGTCCGAAAAAAAGGACAGGTATTTTTTCGGGAAGGGCTTGCCCTCTTTAAGCAGGGCGTCCATCACGGATTGGAAAGTGATCTTGGTCATGGAGTGGGGATCACGAGCGGGTTAACAAAGTCCATCACGTTGATGTAGAGCATGAGCAGGAGCAGGAGGATCATGCCCACGGCGTGGACGGCGTTCTCGAACTGGTGCGGGATGCGGCGGCGGAAGATGATCTCTGGAATGGCAAAGATGATGCGCCCGCCGTCGAGGGCCGGGAAGGGGAACAGGTTGATCAGGCCGATGCTGATGGTGAGCGTGGCGACCAGGTAGAGTGTGCTGAAGGTGGGCGCCTGCGGTTGGGCGGAGGCGAGCGGTTCGCGGCTTTGCACGTCGGTGCTGACCGTCAGGTTGAAAATATCGTAGATGCCCTTCATGCCGATAAAGCGGCCTTCCTCAGGAGATGAACTGCCGCGCAACAATTTGGCGGGGAGCAGGACCAGGGCGCGCGCCTGGTCGTAGACGCTGACCGCCCCATAGCGAAAGGTATCGCCCCAGGTTTCAACGGGCATGACAAACTCGCTCATGCGGATGCCGACCGCGCCCTGGCCTTCGGGCGGCTGACTGCGCGGCGTGGCCGTGACGGTGAGGGTCTCCCCGCCGCGCTGGAGGACGAATTCCACGGGCTGGTCGAGGTGCGCGTTGACGATGCCGCTCAGGGAGGCGAAATCGGTGACGGGCTGGCCCGCGGCCTGCCTCACCACGTCGCCGACTTTCATGCCTGCGGCTTCGGCGGGCGAGTCCGGCGCGATCTCGGCCAGTTGGACGCGGCTCATGTCGTGATACCCGTCCACGCGCACGAGGAAGAGGAAGACGAGCAGGCCGGTCAGCAGGTTCATGGTCGGACCGGCGAAGAGGACGCCCAGCCGCTTCCAGGCATTCGCGGCGGCGAGTCCGCCCTGAACGTTGGGATCGTTCTCCCCTTTCGGGCGGACGAAACCGCCGATGGGCAGCCAGTTGAGGGTGACTTCGGTGCCTTGCAAGACCTGTTTCAGGATGCCATCGAAAGTCACTTTACCGCCTGCGCTTTCAGCGGGATCAACCTGTGTTGGACGGTATTGCCCATCTTCGGTGGCGGCCAGGCGGATGGAGTCGAGAATCAGTTTCCCGTCCACGCGGCGCGCGGTCACATCCACGCCATGATCCAGTCCCTCCTGCGGATCGAAGGGCAGGTCGAAGTTGCGCGGGATTTCGATTTGGCGGCTTCCAACGGTCAAGGAACCTTTGGGCCGCCACAAGCGCAGGATGCGCGGCGGCAGGCCGAAGCCGAATTCCTCGACTTCGATGCCGAACCAGCGCGCGACGATAAAATGCCCAAATTCATGGACAAGGATCATCCCCGCGAAGGCGAGGAAGAAAATCAAACCAGCAAGTGCAGATGTGTTTGCCATTTTTCTCCAAGTACAAAAAGAAACGCGCCGTGAGGCGCGCTCATTATATCCCGATTCAAAAGGGGAAATTAGCGGAGGATGAGACGAGGCAAATCTAAATGAGAAAACGACCAACTCCTTGTTTTTGCCGGAATTCAAGGAGGTCCACAAGTTTCCCGATAGAACTTCTATTTGGCGGCCTTCAACCTTTGGAAGGCTTCGATGGGCGTCAGGATGGGCGCGTGGATGTAAGTTTCGAGTTCTGGCTTGCCAAGAATGTGCTTTCGATCCAACGTGACCAGCATGTCCACCTTTGCAGATTTGGCGGCGGCGATGATGGGGGCGTCTTTGAGGACGATGAGATGCGCGGCCTTAGCAACATTGGATTTGGTCGGATTCTTCACTTCCAGATTGGCAGTATTCAGAATTCTATCGAGAACCGCAATCCTTTCAGGTTTTAACTCCAAAATGTTGCGCCGGGTTTCGGTGATAACAAACTCACTCACTACAGCCACGATTTCGCCAACCGCGCTCATTGTCAGCAGGTCGCTCGAATGTCCTGTCGAGGAATAGACGGCTGAGAAAAACACACTGGAATCAACGAATACGCGGCGCATTATTTTTCTTTCAAGCCATACATTTCTTCAACAAGTCCTTCTCGAATCTTGTGACTGCGTTCCATTAACTCTTCCAACGTAATCCCATCCGCTTTGAGGGCAGCGCCCAGTTCATCAAGCGCATCTTTTAAAATCACCGCGGCAGGCTTCATCAATATCCCCTCCTTTGTCTCAACAAACGTGACCAAATCCCCTTTCCGTAGATTCAGCTTCTTTCGAATCTTGGTGGGGATGGTCACCTGGCCTTTTTCCTGAATACGAACGCTTATGTTCATGGTTTTCTCCGAAAGTCATACTTTCATGAAAGTCATACTTTCGGAGTATATCACGAAAATTCCGCCGCCAATTCCTTCCACCACTCATCCTTCTCCCCCGGCACGAAGGGACTGTACAGCGTCAGCCGGTCGGCGATGCCCTCATAGCGCGCCTTCAAATCCAATGCGAGATTCTCGGTCGTGGTCCGCAGGCAGAACTCGTCCAGCATCTCATCCGTGATGAGCATCGGCATCTCGGCCCACTCCCCTTTCGCCGCGAAGCCCGACAACTTCTCGGCCACGTCGCCCCAGCCGTGCAAGTCCATGACCGCGCGATAGGAGGGTGTCGAGGCGTAGAACGCGATCTGCATCCGTGCGAAGGATTCCTCTTCGGGGGAGGTTGCCACAAATGCCGTGGTTGAAACGATTACGTGTTGCGTCCCTTCGACTGCGCTCAGGGCAGGGTTGCGTGTTCCGTTTTTCTCTCCTTCTTTAATGGCTGGAAGAATTACCTCACGCAAATATCTGACACTGTGGAACGGATGCGCGTGGAATCCCTCGCACAGTTCGCCCGCGAGTTTGGCAAGTCCCGTATTTACACCGGCGATATAAATTGGGATAAGCCCCCCGCCCTCACCCCCAGCCCCTCTCCCGATTACAGGAGAGGGGGGCAGAGGACCGGGATTGAAAAACGGCGACATTAACGTGATCTTGTAATACTCGCCGCGGAAGCTGAGTTTCGTCCCGTTCTGCCAGCAATCCCAAAAAGCGCGGATAGCGAGAATTTGTTCGCGCAATTTGCCAACCGGCGACTCGGGCCACGGCATCCCGAACCTGCGTTCGATGTGCGCCTTGACCTGCGTGCCGAGGCCGAGGATGAAGCGTCCGCCCGACTGCGCGGCCAGGTCCCAGGCGGTGTAGGCCAGGGTGGCAGGCGAGCGCGCAAACGAGACTGCGATGGCGGTGCCAAAGTTTAGTTTTTGCGTATGTTCGGCGATCAACGCGCAGGGCAGGAACGGATCGTGTTGCGTTTCCTGGGTCCATAGCGCGTCGAAGCCGATCTCGTCCGCGGCTTTGGCAATCGCGGGGACGTCTTTCAATGGAACAATAGGCAAAGCGGCATCGAATTTCATCTTCACTTCCCAAATAGAGATGTTGCCAATTCGTCTCGACTCATCGCCAAATGCTCGGCAACGTCTTTCAATATCGAATTGAGCGTTCCAATGCGTAGTGGATTATGACGAGGAATTGTTATATGATGCTCGCCTCCTTGTTGCGTCGTCAAGCGTATATGACTACCTGTTTGGCGCGTAGCTACATAGCCATACTTTCTCAATTGCCCAACCAATTCATCGCCGCCCAAGTCGCGAGGAATCCTCATACTGCTACCACTTCCTCTTTGACACTATGCAGGCGAATTAAGCGAGGTTGTTGATCTTCCTCGAAGTGACAGCGGACGGCTTCCTGTACGGCATCCTTCAATTCTTCCCACGTGTCGGCTTCCGTGAAAATCGAATGGCCGAATGCGCGGGCCGTGTAACCGCCTTCGGGCGCTTCTTCCACAAGGAAAATGATTTCGTTCATGAGCAATCCTTTCTGCGGCGGGATTGTATCAGGCTTTCTCTCAATCTTCGAAAGAAGAAATTTTCTCCCGCCATTCCTGCGGAATCGGAATTGACTTTCCCATGCGGTAATCATACGTGACCAGGACCACTTCCCCGATTGCGAAGACTTCCTCGGTCTCCGCATGGACGACGGTCTGTTCCACAGTCATGGATTTGTTGCCGATCTTCATCGTCCGCACGCCGACCTTGACGGGTATGCCCCACTCGACGGGTTTCTTGAATGTGATGTGGACATCCGCGAGGATGATGCCAATATCCATGAAGGACTGGCCTTCGGTGAACAGGCCGAGATGACGGAGGTAGTAAATGCGCCCCTGCTCGAAATAGGTCAGGTACTTGGCGTTGTTGAGGTGACCCTGCGGGTCGAGGTCGCCGTAACGGACTTCGATGGGATGGCGGAAGGGATGGTTGGACATGCGGCGATTATACCCGCCATGATGGGACGCGGAAAACGCGGATTACGCGGATGAATGCGGAGAAAAAAGCTTAAACACGAAGGACACGAAGTGTCACAAAGGAAGCCTTTTTTGATTTCGTGCGTTCTTCCTTCGTTGCCTTCGCGAAGCACCCTGTGGGTTGTGTCCTTTGTGGTTAAAAAGAATTTCCGCGTTTTCCGCGCTCGTCAGCGTCCCATTATTTCTTCCCCCACAACCCATACCCCGCCTCCCGCCTCTCCTCGCGCCGACGGTGCTGTTCGTGGATCTCGGCCACGTGACCGACCTTCTCGGCGATTGCGGCTTCCAGCCAGAGACGTCCCTTCTCCGCGGTGGCGTGACTGCCCGCGCCGTACGCGCCGGTCTGGCTGTCATCGTCCCAGGGCGGGTTGGCGATGAGACTGCCGCCCTCGATCCAGTCCATGTAGTAATCGGGCGTGGACACGAAGTCGGTCTCATCCACCACGCGCTCGATATGACAGAGGTCGGGGCGCAGGTGGAGCAGGTAGGAGGTCTCCAGTTCGCAGGCATGACCCATCCCGCCGATGGGCGAGGTGCGATATTTGTCCAACGCGGCGGAACCGATCTTGCCCGCCGTGTGCAGAAAGGCTGTGGCGCAGAAAATGCGACGATGCCGCTCCCCCGCATACTTGACGATGTTGACGAGGAACGACATGTTGCCGCCGTGTCCGCTCATGAAGTAGAAGCGATCGAAGCCGCGCGCCACAAGCACGTCAATGACGCCGAGCCAGAAATCTTCGAAGGCGCGTCCGCCCGCGTTCATCGTCGCGGCGAAGGAGGAACGGTGCGTGCTGACACCATACGGCATGACAGATAATGTGTAAGCCTGTTCGGGAGTGCGCTCTGCTGTGCCATTTGCAATTGCTTCGATGATGATGGTATCTACAGAAAGGGGCAAATGGAATCCATGTTGCTCGGTGTGGCCGATGGGGATAATAATCACCTTTCCACGCTCAGAGTCGGGAGGAATTGCGTGTTGCGTGTTGCGTGTTCCGTGTGTACTTGTGTACGTGTTTACCTGTTTACCTGTGTACATATTTACGTGTGTACAGAGGGCAGATTCGCCGAGGCCGAGGTCAATGCCTTGCGGGGTGAGGGCGTAGACACGCGTAAACCCATCGTCGCGGAGACTGTCAAGCAGGTTGCTGATGTAGGCAGAGAGCAGCGGCTCAGGGACAGCCAGTCCACTGCCGCGCCAGCCGAAGGGGAAGGACGGGAGAATGCCGAGGCGGAGGGGATTGCCCAGTTGCGTCGCGACCCGCTCAAAGTCAAAGGATGAACCGAGCGGGAGGACGAGAGGCGTGTCGTGTGGGAGGTCCGCGACCTCAGGCCAGGTCAGGTCGTCGTAGTGAAAAAATTCGGTCATTGTCAAACTCGATTCTTTTGTATCAGTTTCTACCAAGATAGAATCCGAGCGCGTTCTCGAAATTCTCATGAAAACCATCCAGCCAGGCTTCGATGAAGGGGCGCGTCTCGAAGAGAGGGAGCAGGTCAACGGCCAGGTCTTGCTTGTGAATACGCTGGACTTTTTCTTTCAACTCGGTCATTGCAGAGCGGGGCGTGTATTCCTGCCTGCCGTCTTTTGCCAGTTTTTCTTTCAGCGGTTCGATTTGCTTTTGCATGAACCAGAGCAGGTCGTAAAAGTCCCTGCCCTTGAGCGCCGCGCCTTCCCGCCCGCGCTGGAAGTTTCGCTCGAGGCAGGCGATGATCTTTCCAGCCATCATCGTTTCGAGGGAAAAGTGCGCGGGGACAATGCTCCGTCCAAAATAAAGCACGGGCGACTTTTTGATGACCGCGACCTGCTGGTGGTGGGTCGCTTCCATTTTCAGATGGAGGGCTTCGTTGGGCGTGTTGGATAATCCCAACGCATTCAAAAGGGGGAACTTGAGCGTGACGCGCAATATCCCGTTGGCGGCTTGTTGACTTTTGACCGTCGCTTCGGAATAGCCGTGCGTTTTTTGGAAGAAAGCCAGCAAATCATCGGGCAGGCTTGTGAGATCGAGGCCATGCCCGTTGTCCAGGTCGAGGTCTTCGGATAAACGGTTGAGTCCATAGATAACGTGCAGGCACGTCCCGCCGTAGAAGTTCAAGCCGCGATAGGTGGGATGGTTGTAGAGAAAATCCAAAGTAAAAGCCTGCAACGCGGACTTTAACAGAATCCGTTTGGTTTCGTTTGCCAGCAGCGGATCCTTCTCCGCCAAAACGTGCTGGAGGGTTTGGATCAGGGTCGCCATGCGTGTCTCCTCAAATTGTCGGCAACCAATTTCATCTTGCGGACGCCGCTCCGCTCGACGTGGGAGAAAAATTCCGAGATGGCCGCGCCCGCCACATCGTCCAGGTTGAGGCGCAGTTCCTCGGCCAGGTCGAAGTCGGGGCGGCGGAGCGCGCTCGAAAGCGGACGCAGGTAGAGATAGTCGAAGAGAGATTTTGCCAATGTGGCTTCGGCAACTTTGACTCCGAAATGGTCGGAGATCGTGAAGCCGTGATAGAGGTCGGCGCGCAGGTTGCGATACCAGAACGCGCCGAGGGAATTGACGATCCGCCGCGTGTTTTTGGTTGTGATCGCCGTGACGGGATAGGTCACGTCGGTGAGGAGGTTGTGTTTCTGCAAAACATATTCGAGGGAGAGATATGACTGCGGCAGGATGATGGCGCTGACCGCCGCGGAGAAGGCCGCGTCGTTTCGGCGCTGTTCGTAAAACCGCCTCGTCATGTACACGCCGTTTTTCAACTGGATGAGGTGTCCCGCCTTGAGCCAGCGATGAAGCAACAGGCGCGCCTGCTCGGCCTTGGAAATGTCGGCGGCCTGCTTGAATCCCTCGATTGTGAAGTAGGGGATTCGCTCAAATGGCTGGAGAAGGGTCGTTTTCATTTGTATCGGATAGTTATCGTTTCTTGATAATTATCCGATATAAAATGATTTTGCGCAAGAGCCACTTTCCACGATGTCCGTAAGGTTGACAGTTTGGAGAGGGACTTCGTGTTGCGTGTGTACCTGTTATGGAAAGAGACTCGGCGGGAATAAATTCCCCGCCTCAGTCCATGGAAGTCGGATGAATCCGACTCGTCGCGCCAGCAGCCAGTCCGAGGGACTTTCACGTACTGAGCAGGTGGCTCTGCGAAGCGCCCTGTGGGTTAGCCCCGCGATCCTGCCGCGCCAGCCGAAGGGGAAGGACGGGAGGATAAAGATGGTCAAGTGTCAGGTGAAGGGCAGCCGGTTAGTGAAGGTGGCGTCTCGCCAAATTTTTGGAGTTTGATCAGATACTCCAAAACGGGTACGGCTTGTTGACGGCAGGTTGCCAGAATACTTCCCAAGATTGCGTGGGATTGCGCTCCTTCATTTGTCCGATTGCATCCGTTCGTTTTTCGGGTAATTACTGCCGGACGCAATTGCCGTTCTGCCAGATTATTGGTGGCGTCCAATCCATCCACGTAGAGAAAACGCAAGACGTGTTTCCGGTGTTTACGGAGGCGTTTGGCAAAGCGCGCGTTGTCGGGATCGGTCAGTTTGCGTTTGGCGTCAATCAGTTCATCCAAGCGAACTTCCAACGTCTTGGCTTGTCGGGCGTACTGCTTGACAGGCAGTTGGTCTTTTTGGGTTTTGAGCGTCAAAGCGGATTGAAGCAGTTCCTTGACCTCGCGTGCAAAGCGCACCGCGCCACGCACTTTGGTCTCGGTGAGTTCTTTCAAATCCTTGAGCAGGCGGCTGAGACATTTTTGTTTGAGCCAATTCTCCAACTCGCACTGGCAGTCTGGACAACCGCTCAACTCCGCCTTCTTGGTCTCGCTGATCTCTTCCGCTTTTGGCTTTTCCCGATTCTTGAACTGACCTTTTCCATGCTTCCGCCCGCGCTTCTTTGGATGCTCGACATGTTCCCGCCGCGCAAACGGAACCGCCTGGCGCTTGCCAGCACGCTGTAGTTCTTCGATCTGTCCGCTGAGTTTGAGAATCACGGCATGAGCCTCGGCTAATTGACGTTTCAATTCGACAATTTCGCCCAGCAAACTCTCGCGGGTTCTCAGACCTGTCAGTTCATTCATGTTTGCCAGTGTACATGCTTGCGGCGCGGTTGTGTATTGATTTTCTACCTTGATTTTATGGATTTCATTCCTTGACCTTTCGCCTACCTGTGCTTTCAGATTCAGGCGCTATACATGTACGATTCCTTTTTGCAGCAGCCTCATCTGATACAATTCGATTATGGCCGATGAAGTAGACACCCTGTTCCAGGAAGCGGTGGAAGCCCTGCAAGCGGGCGACCGCGCGCGCGCCAAAGACCTGCTCACCCGCCTGCTCAAAACCGACCAGAACAACGTCAACTACTGGGTTTGGATGAGCGCCGCGACGGAGACCGCCAAAGAGCGCGTCTACTGCCTGCAAACGGCGCGGCGCATTGACCCCGAACATGCCGCCGCCAAACGAGGCTTGATCCTGCTCGGGGCGCTCCCGCCCGACGAAACCATCCAGCCGTTCCCGGTCAACCATCCGCGCGCCTGGGAGGAGCAACTCATCCTGGCGCACGAACGGCCAAACGAGAAGCAACCCTTCCTCTCCACGCCGCTGGCGCGCCTGGCGGGGCTGGGAGCGCTGGGCATCGCGCTGTGCGGACTGGTCTTCTTCATGTTCATCCAGCCGCGCCTGCCGCGCGCATCCGTCATCCCCACGTTCACCTTTGGCCCCTCGCCCACCTTCACGCTGACTCCCACCGCGTTGAACGCCACCGCGCGCCCCTCGCCCACCTACGTCGGCCCCACGCCGCTGTGGGCCTTGCTCCCCGCCACGTACACGCCCACGCCGCTCTACAATCCCACGCCGCGCCAGCCGCAATCGGGCGATATTTTCCGCGCGGCGCGCGACGCCTACAATCGCGGCAACTGGGAGGAGGTGGTGAACTTCATGCAGCAGATCGCCGTGGTCGAGCCTGAATCGGCGGACCCGTGGTACTTCATCGGCGAGGCCTACCGATTTCAGGAAAAATATGCGGATGCGCAGGACGCCTACAACCGCGCCCTCGAGCTGAACCCGAACTTCGGTCCCGCGTACGTCGGGCTGGCGCGCGTGAAACTGGCGCTGGACCCCGCCGCCGACGCGCTCGAAGACCTGGACGCGGCCGTCAAAAAAGATCCCGCTTTCGTGGATGCCTACCTCGCGCGGGCGGCCTTCAAGACCGATCACGCCGACGCCAAAGGCGCGCTGAAAGACCTGAAAGCCGCCGAAGCGCTGGCGCCCGACTCGGCGCTCATCCAATACGAATACGCGCGCGCCTATCTCGCGCTGGACGAACCCGAACGCGCGCTGACGTACGCGCAGCGCGCCAACGAGCTGGACATCACCATGCTCCCGGTCTACCTGGCGCTGGGCTACGCGTATACCGCCAACGGCCAGACGGACGAAGCGCTGAAATCCCTGGAAACCTACGTGACCTACGCCGAGGAGGATGAAATTACGCTCTTCCTGCAAGGCAAATTGAATTACATCGCCGGGGATTACGAAACCGCCCTCGAAAAACTGGATGCCTCCATCAAATTAAAAAACAATCCCGAGGCGCGCATGTATCGCGGTCTCATTTATCTGGAATTCGGGCGCGGGCCAGATGCGATCTATGAATTGCGGGTTGCCGTTCTATCCCTCCCAGAATCCTTCGAGGCGCAGATCGGCCTGACGCGCGCCTACATGCTGGATAAAAAATACGGGAACGCCTACCTCCAGGCGGAGCATGCCTTCCCGCTGGCCGAGACCGATGAACAACGCGCACAGGTCTATTACTGGCGGGCAAAGTCGCAGGAAAAGATGGGACAACTCGCCCAAGCCAAACGCGATTGGGAGGCCTTGCTGGCCCTGCCCGCGGAAGCCGTCCCTGCCGCGTGGCGGACGGAGGCGCGCCAACGCCTGGCCGCGCTGGCCACGCCCACGAATGTCACACCGACTGTCACCAGAACGCCGACCATGACCAGAACGCCGACAGTTACCAGTACCCCAAAACCGGGGACACCAACCCCCACGCGCACGCGTACACCTACGCGGACGCCAACACCAAAATAAAAAGATGAAGGATGAATTATGAAGGATGAAGGATGAAGGATGAAGGATGAAGGATGAAAGAACGGCGCACTTGAACAGTGCGCCGTTTTTGATTCCAACCGCTGTCCTGAGCGGAGGGCCGCGCTTTTCGTCCCGTAGTCGAAGGACAGGTCTCAAGAGCAAGCGCTGTCCGTGGACTTGCCCTTCGACTGCGGGTCTCGGTACGGCGGGCGAATACCGCCTACTCGACCCTCCGCTCCCCCTACGGGGACCTACGGCAGGGCAGTGAATTCACACCCTCTCGATCACGGTCGCGGTAGCCATGCCGTGACCAATGCACATGGTCTGCAAGCCGTAGCGTCCGTGCGTGCGGATCAGCTCGTAGACCAGTTTCGTCATCAAGACCGCGCCGGTCGCGCCGAGCGGATGTCCGTGGGCGATGGCGCCGCCGTTCGGGTTCACTTTCGCCATCTCGGGATGCAATTCCTTTTCCCATGCGAGCACGACGCAGGCGAAGGCCTCGTTGATCTCGATCACGTCCATATCGTCAAGAGTCAGTCCGGCGCGCTTCAAAACTTTTGGCACGGCGTGGATGGGACCGTCGAGCATCAACGTGGGATCGGAGCCGACCGCGAGGCGGGCGACGATTCTCGCGAGCGGACTGAGGTTGTACCGTCCGACCGCGTCCGCGGAAGCGAGCAGGAGCGCGGCCGCCCCGTCGCTGACCTGGCTGGAGTTGGCCGCGGTGATGACGCCGTCTGGTTTGAAGACGGGCTTGAGGGCGCGCATGCGGTCGCGGTCGGGGGGGCGGCGAACGCCCTGGTCAACGGCGAACCGCTCCCCCGTCGGGAGGGAAGCGGGGACGATCTGGTCGGCGAAGAATCCGGCGTCGAGGGCGCGTCCCGCTTTGATGTGCGAGTCGAAGG
>Ga0210016_1004247_pt1 | contig 12260 bp, 12 predicted proteins | sample CryGeyCG2014_300_FD_185454 | JGI IMG/M metagenome (GOLD analysis project Ga0210016, IMG submission 185454) | Groundwater microbial communities from aquifer - Crystal Geyser CG02_land_8/20/14_3.00 (SPAdes) (version 2) | ecosystem: Environmental > Aquatic > Deep subsurface > Groundwater | place... | reverse complement strand
CAGGAGCCACGACAAATGGCACAACGGTTACTTTAACATCTCCAATTATCACTAACATTGCTTCGGCGGCAGACTTTACCCTTACTCAAAATTCAGTCGTCCCATTCACCTCGGTTAATACTGGAGCGGTTGTGAATACGTTGTATTTGAAAGCTGGCAAGGTCGGCATCGGGACGACGGGGCCGGGATCTGCTCTAGATGTCAAAGGAACATTAAGACTATCGGGGGCAACTTCCGGCTATGTCGGCTTGGCTCCTGCCGCGGCCGCCGGCTCTGTCACCTATACTTTACCAAGTGCTGATGGCACCAGTGGTCAGGTCTTATCTACCAATGCTTCTGGTGTTCTAAGTTGGATAACTGCCGCTGGTGGTGGAACTCCTGGTGGGTCAACCACTCAACTCCAATATAACAATGCGGGAGCATTTGGAGGAATTACAGGAGCCACGACAAATGGCACAACGGTTACTTTAACATCTCCAATTATCACTAACATTGCTCCGGCGGCAGACTTTACCCTTACTCAAAATTCAGTCGTCCCATTCACCTCGGTTAATACTGGAGCGGTTGTGAATACGTTGTATTTGAAAGCTGGCAAGGTCGGCATCGGGACGACGGGGCCAGGGTATAAGTTGGAAGTTAATGGGACGTTAAAATCTGACAGTTGGACGGACACTATCGATACTATTTCAACTTTCGAGGGACGGACTACTTTCAGGAAAGCGTCGTCAGGGGTTACTGAATTTGGAGTGAGTCCTTTTGGGACGAAGACAGGGGATAATTCAGTATTAAAGATTTACGGGACAGATTATGGTGCAGACACAACTAATTGGTGGTCGTTGACATTTGACACTTTTGGTTCAGCAAGTGGGGTTGGTTTCTGGACTGGGATGGATTCTTTGGCATACGATGCGGTTATTGCCCCTAATGTTGGCGGGACAGAGTCTTTACTAAACCACGATATAGTTTTTGGTATTGGGGACTCGGCAACAACTTTAGACGAAGTAATGCGTTTTGTAGCTGGGACTCCTCCAAAGATAACAATGTTTAGTGATAAGGTAACGGTTCAACAGAACGGCAACGTCGGCATCGGGACGGTTTCACCTGGGTCAAAGTTGCAAGTCAATGGCAATGCAGTCATCGGCTATTCCGCAAGCACAGCGGGACCGGCGAATGGATTAGCAATTTCTGGCAACGTCGGCATCGGGACGACGGCGCCAAATTCCAAGCTAGAGATCGCCGGCGCGATCGCTACCGCAGTAGTTTCCAAGGTGGCGACGGATAGTCCATATACCGTCACGGCCAGCAATTCCACCATTTTAGCCAATGCCACTGATGGAGTGGTCACGATCAATCTCCCAACTGCGGTAGGCATCACTGGGCGCCAGTATATCTTCAAGAAAACAGATGAAAGCGCCAATGCGGTGACGATAGACGGCAATGGCACGGAAACAATAGATGGATCCTTGACCTACACCTTAGAGATTCAATATAAATACGTGACCGTGCAAAGTGACGGCGCCAACTGGGTAATTATTGCTAATAATTAAACCAAATTTTATGTCCTTAATTTTTTTAGAAAGCTTAAAATGCCTAAAATACGGGATATTTGGAAACAAAAATGTGGGACCCAAAAAAAAATAATTCAAAACACGGTAGAACCTATACCAGCACACCGAGAGGAAAACTTGAGTATAGTAAATTTCGCGTTCGGACGCCAATTAGAACCTTTCGCGATTTAGATGTCTATAAAGATACCACTAGGTTGGCAGCGGATATTTTTAATCTTAAAATCCCTTCCGTCTTTAAAAAATTAAACCAAGAATTTGAGCTGTTGTACGGGTTGGCAAAAAATATTCCTCGCTTAATAGCTGAAAGTTATGGTAATAAGTTTGATAATTATGATCTCTCGCAGGCGAAATTAGAGAAGGTGTCAGAGATTATTTCCGATATTATCGCAAAAATAGACTTTATCATTGTTTCTTGCGAAAAAACCGAGGTTACCGTCCGGTTGGCTGAATTTCTTAAAAAATACCAGTTGCAAAGACGAAAAATTTTAAATCTTAAAAACGCATGGCAAAGAGTTCATCTGAATTATCAAAAAAACCAAGTCCGAAGCTGATAATTTGCCCCTATTGCCAGGGCAAGAAAGTTGTCAAGAAAGGCATTAGAAACAAAAAGCTGGAAAAAGTTCAGATTTTTTATTGCCAACATTGTCAGAAAAAATTTACCACTGGCACCGCTAAATATAAAACCTATCCATTGCAGGTGATTTTGGCGACATTGTCTCTATATAATGAATTTTATACCAAAGATCAGATTGTTGATTTTGTTGGGAAGAAGTATCGCTTGAAGCTGTCAGGGCAAAATATCGCAAACTGGCTAAAGGATTATCGTGAGTATTTGCCGTTTTTGCGGATGCGCGAGTTTGCGACAGGAAAATATTCGCGACGCGAGGCGATTGTTCGTTCGCGGATGTTTCACGGGCAAATTTACGATTTTGGCTTTCACCGGGCAAAAATGGATTGTATTTTGGAGGAAGAATATCGGCATTATAAATTTCTTCCGTTGCGGGAATATCTGGAATTGGTGCTGGCTGAATGTCCGCATCAAGTTTTTAAGGATAATTCTTTTCGGGCATCGGAATATAAGGATATTTTTAATTTAGACGGAGCGCGGATAACGCGGCGGGAAAATCGGGCGGTGGAGATGGCGCGCTTGGTTTTAGAGGCGGTGGAGAATAATAAAGAAAGGCATCAATTTTTGCAGAATTTTATGTTGGCGAACGATTCGGTGACTGTCGGAGTGGAAGTGCCGATTTTGATGACGCCGGAGGATATTTTTCATTATCAAAAAATGCTGGGTTTTAAGGTACCTTTGGAATTAAAGGAGGGAGAGGCGCTGACCGGGCATATTGACATCGTGCAGATCAGAAACGGCGCGGTGCATTTGCTAGATTTTAAGCCGAGCGCCCGGAAAGCCAAGCCGGTGGCGCAACTTACTTTATACGCTTTGGCGCTGGCGCGCCTGACTTCTTTGCGATTGTATCATTTTAAGTGCGCGTGGTTTGATGGCGAAGATTATTTTGAATTTTTTCCTTTGCATATAGTGTATAAAAAAGTAAAGACAAGTGTCAAAAAAATATGTTGAAAAATTGGGCGCGGGCTCATTGTTTATACCACGGAAATCCGACCTCTGGCATCCGCGTCATTTGACAAGTTTTTTGCATAAGTGGTAAAATATATATAACGAAGGAGCGGGAAAGTACTGAACTTAAGGCGTAAAAGTGAATACCCCAAGTTGGGATTTATTTATCGGGTTATTTTTTATCATAGGCGTATCCTATGGTTTTATGATGCAAAGAGAAAAAGTGATGGTGACGATGATTTCCGCTTATGCGTCAATGGCGATTACGCAGATTTTATCGCCTATCGCGCAAAAATTTTTTATTGGCGACTCTAATGTTGGCAACATTTTTATCAAAGCTAACCTCTCCCCTTTCACTATTCAGGCAGGAATTTTTGTCGGGATAATAATTTTAATTACCGTGCGTGGCGGTTTGGTCGGCACTAGAGCCAAGGGACTATTGTCGCCAGTTGAGGTGCTGGCTTATTCAGCCCTTAATTCAGCTATGATAATGTCCGCGATTTTATTTTTTTTGCCAGAGGATATGCGCAATCAGCTAATGGTTAACAGCAAATTTGCAAAAATTATTATTGGCTATCACGATTGGTGGCTGATTTTGCCGGTGGTGGCGCTAATTGCGACTGGTTTTAAAAAAGGCGCAGATATGGATAGGTAAGGAACGAAAAAAAGGACCAGGTGGGGGATCTCACCCGTCGCAATGCTCCTGCTAAAAACCCTCGGTTTTTAGTGTTTTCCTCTAACGGGAAAACAGCTGTTTTCCCGACCCCTTTCGCGTTCGACCCCCATTTTTGAAATAGCTAGCAAAATGCTAGCTATTTCAAAAAGGACCAGGTGGGGATCGAACCCACGACACGCGGCTTAAAAGGCCGCTGCTCTACCACTGAGCTACTGGTCCAGTAGTATGGATATTATTATATCAAAAGATTAAAAAGATTTCAATATATACTCAAACAGGGCGAATTCCATTTACACTGCAACACTTTCGTAGGGTAATAAATTTGCAACTCACAAGAATATGACCGAGGACGAATAGAATAAGATAGAATCAGGGGACGGTTCTTTTATCCTGATGATTTTGCCTATTGAATTATTTAGCTAACATTCCGATATTCTGGGGAATGTTGGAATGTCAAATTTGTGAGCGCAGGGCGTTTGGGAAATTCAAAATCAATGAAAACAATAAAAAAGGTTATTCACGTTTAATTGTTTATAAGAAGAATTAAAAAAGGGGAAATTAGTGGTTAATTTTTAGTTCGTAAAATTTATTTTCTAAATCACCTCCAAAGTCGCTCTCACTGAGGCGTTGGAGGTGTTGAGATATTTGACATCAATATATTTTTCTTTCAGTTTGGTCAAAAATTCGTCCGCCCACGATGGAGTCAACACTAAAACCCCCTCAAAATCAACCAAAATTTCATCTTTCTCTTTTGGGGGTAAAGAATAGGCTTTCGCCACCAGCCATGCTTCCCTGCCCGCTGGACGGGAAATTAACATTTCGCCAAATTGTTTTAGTTTAATCTGTGTCATATTTAATATTTAATTACTGCTAATACACCTTTCATATTGTCGTCAGTATTTTTAAATGATAATATCTTGTTCTCTATTTTTGCCATCGCGTCGCCAGAGCGTAAAATAATTTCCAATCCCAAATTTTGCGCCACTTTGGTCACAAATTTTAGCCCGTTGCCTCTTTTTTCAGGGTATCGCCCCGATATTTTTTCGGTAAAAGCGATTTCAATTGCTTCTAAATCATTAGCAATATCAGGTCTGACATTTTTTATTGAGGAAAAAATGCCTTGCCCTCTGTCTGCCAATACGATTGTTTTATTCTCAAAATCAACATCAAAATAAATGCCAGCAATATCGCGCCACTTGCCAAGGTTGTGGTCAAAGGAATTATTTCCAATTTCCCCGACAACAGCGATGAGTGGATAAATACGATCTGCCTTAAATGCGGTTGCCGTCTCAAACTCTTGGCGGACTTTGTCAATCCTGGCTTGAAACACATCTCTTGAAGGACAAATTTCTTGTTCACCTGAAAAACCCTGATCGGTTTCATATTCCAACCATTTTTCCGCTCTTAAAATATTATTCGTTTCCATATTGTTAGCTTATCAAAATCTACCGTCCTTGACAAGCGGAGAGAGAGTTAAAATGAAAATATACACAGACACACAAATTGCACAGATTTCACAAATAACACAATTTGCGCAAGCAAGCCTGACGGCAAAAGCACTAAACCTGCAAATGCGTAAGTCGTGAAATAAGTAAAAAATCAAATTAATAAAATAATTTTCGCCAATATAACAAAAATAAAGGCGAAGGAGGGAAAAGATGAGTAAAAAAATTTGGACAAGATTCGGCATAATAATAGTGTGTTTTTTAGGTGTGGTTAGTTTTTTCATAGCAATTCAAAAAGGGTGGATCAATATTGACATAGGTGCAGATACAAAAAATAATACTGAGCAGGAAAAACAGCAACTAATAGGCAAGGAATTATCTGATATAATAGCCCAGAGTATTGTAATTCAAAAAGACACCGACGGAGACGGGGATCCGGATATAGTATTAATAGATGCTAATAATGACGGAGTATTCGAAAAGAAGCTTGAAGACGATGTCAATGATGGTAGCGGTGATGATATGCATGTTTTAGACGGCGATGACATTATCTACAAAGATACTGATCATGATGGTGATTGGGATATTAAGATAGATATTGATGGAAATGTTTTTCTTGATCTAAACGAAAACGGTGTATGGGAAACCACAATAGACGATATGGACGACAATGGGAAAATAGATATAGTTGCGACAGATACAAACGAAAACGGTACATTTGATCAGGTGATGGTTGACGCAAATAATGATGGAATACCAGAAATAATGAGCGACAAAGACGAGGATGGAGATTTTGAATATGGGGGTGTGGAATTTAACGAGAGTGAAGCTGACTTTGATGGTGACGGTGTGTTTGGAGAAAAAGACGAATGTCCTTTTATATATGGCGAATCAGAAAATGGCTGTAGTTGGGACGCCCAAAACGATGAGGATAATGATGGTAGCAGTGATGCTACTGACAATGATGACGACGGCGATGGTATCTTAGATGAAAACGATTTAGATGATAATAACAATGGAGTACCCGACACAGAGGAAATCGATAAAATAGGAGATATTAATTCTAGTTGGGAGTTACCAGATCTTACTGGTTCTCAGAGCGAACCGAACGAACCAGTAATGAATGATGCTAATTGATATTTTGTACTAACAATCTGTCCGCCCAGAGGCGGACAGATTGTGGTCATAAAAGCGAAAAGTGCAAATAAGTGCAAATAAGGGGACGGTTCATTTTTACTCTGGCGATTTGGCTTTCTTAATTTTTGTTAGCTAACATTCCGATATTCTGGGGAATGTTGGAATGTCAAATTTGTGAGCGCAGGGCGTTTGGGAAATTCAAAATCAATGAAAACAATAAAAAAGGTTATTCACGTTTAATTGTTTATAAGAAGAATTAAAAAAGGGGAAATTAGTGGTTAATTTTTAAGGGGACAGAGGGCTAGGGGACGCTTTTCTTTTTCTCCAGGGCTAGGGGACGCTTTTCTTTTTCTCCTTTAAACTCTAAATAAATTTCCTAAATTGGAAATTGATAAAAAAATAGGTCAATTATAAATTTCACGACTTATGCATTTGCAGGTTTAGCGTTTTTTTGGTTATCATGGTTGCTTGCGTAAGTTGTGAAATCAGAAATTGTTATCACAACCCTTCTCTTTTGAGTTCCTCTAAAATTTTTCTCTGGCGATGGGAGAGGCGCCGAGGCAGTTCCACGCGGACGGTAATCAATAAATCACCGCGCTGTCCGCGGTGTTCGCGACCCCTGCCTGCCAGACGAAAGGTGGCTCCATCTTGGGTATGAGGCGGGATTTTAAGTTCTATTTTTTCTCCAGTTTGAGTTTGAAGTTGAATAGCATCGCCGAGGAGCGCTTGGGTTAATTTGATTTTGATTTCCGTTTTTACTTCGGTATTTATTTCGCCAAAAAAATCCTCAAAAATATCGCCTAGTCCTCCTCTGCCAAACGAGAACGAAAAACCGTTGGACGATGGCTGGCTATTTCCGCCAAAAATGTCGCCAAAGTCAAACCCCTGGAAGCCACCCCCCGGAAATCCACTTTGTTCGGCGCTAAATCCAGCGCTTCCAAAGCGATCGTACTGGGCGCGTTTTTGTTCGTTGCTTAAAACCTGATAAGCTTCGTTGATTTCTTTAAATTTGGCTTCATCTCCATTGTCCTTGTCAGGATGATACTTGTGCGCTAATTTACGGTAGGCGCGTTTGATTTCGTCTTGGCTAGCGGTTTTTGCCACCCCTAAAATATTGTAATAATCGTTTGCCATAATATTTGAATTTTATCATTTATTTTACTTGATGTAAAGTTTGCTTTACACAAAAACCGCTCCGGGGAAACGGAGCGGGTAATTGCAATCTATAGAACTTTATTGCAATAAAGGCAACGACCGCAAGGGAGCAACTGGTTGGCTCGATATAGCCGACTGATAATGTGCCGACAATTTTTTTTATGATAACAAGAGTAGTAATGACAAAAGTAGGCAGAGAACGACTTTATTGGCAGAGCGCTGATTTGTGTCTGCGCTGGGTTGTCAAACACAAAACCAAGAATAGAGAAAAAGGCAGACCACAACTGGCGAGCCAGATCCACATTGTGCTCCCTCCTCCTATTGGATGTTGGTGATGTGGGGCAAAATGTAGTTAGCGAAAAGTGTAATTAGTAGGGTAATGACAACTGACGTGATAATAATAGCCATAGAATTGCCATTTTCCTCAACCTCAATTTGCTCCAGATTGTCAGCTATGATTTCACCCATTTTGATAGTCCTCCTTTCGTGTTTTGCTTGAATTATTAGTCGTAATCGTATGAAGCGGGATTCTTTTTGTTTGTTCAAGATCATTTCAGCTATATTAGTTACAACTAGAACGATTGTCACAATAAGGACACAAAGGATATCACTAATTCTTATTGTCAACCTCCCCATGCGAATACAAATATATTTTAACACAATTTATCTCATCAGTCAAATTTTTACTTTCAAAAAGAGGCAGGGTGATACCTGCCTCTTTTTTTACTGTTATCGCCTTTTTTCCCTGCGTCCTTTTCGTTTTCCTCTTTATTTTTTGTTTTTATTCTCTGATTCGGATTTTTCATTCGCATCAGTAGACGCATCCTTTTCTTGGTTTTGCTCTTTTTCGGTTTTTTGTGTCTCGCCCTCCTTCGTCCCTTCTTCTTTGGCGCTTTCATACATTTTAGCGCCAACCTTCTGAATCGCTTGAGATAACCCTTCGGTTTTAGCCTTGATTTCGTCCAGATTATCTTGTTCTTTAACGCCCTTTAAGGCGGTGATTTTATCTTCAATTTCCCGCTTTTCATCCGGCGTGACTTTTTCGCCGGCGTCTTTCAAGGTTTTTTCAGTGGTTAAAATGAGTTGTTCCGCCAAATTGCGAGTCTCGACCAGTTCTTTCTTTTTCTTGTCTTCTTCGGCATGCTCCTCCGCTTCTTTTTTCATTTTTTCAATTTCTTCGTCCGACAAACCGCTTGATGCGGTAATGGTGATTTTTTGTTCTTTGCCAGTAGCTTTGTCTTGCGCTTTGACATTTAATATACCATTGGCGTCAATATCAAACGAAACTTCAACTTGAGGCACGCCACGAGGAGCTGGCGGAATTTCGTCCAAAATAAATCGTCCGAGCGTGCGATTATCGTTTGCCATCGGGCGCTCGCCTTGTAATATATGAATCTCAACCGACGGCTGGTTGTCAGCTGCGGTGGAAAAAACCTGTGATTTTGAGGCAGGAATAGTAGTATTTTTTTCTATGAGGGGTGTGGTGACTCCGCCCAAAGTTTCAATTCCAAGAGTTAAAGGCGTCACGTCGAGCAGTAAAACATCTTTGACTTCGCCAGACAAAACTCCACCCTGAATGGCGGCGCCGATCGCCACCACTTCGTCTGGATTAACGCCTCGCTCCGGTTCTTTGCCAAAAATTTCTTTCACGCGACTAGCAACCGCTGGCATACGGGTCATTCCGCCAACCAAAATCACTTCGTCAATATCTTTGGCAGATAGTTTGGCGTCTTTTAACGCCTCGCGACAAGGCGCTTCGGTTTTTTTGAGTAAATCTGACACTAAATCTTCCAGTTTAGCGCGAGTGATTTTTTTTACCAAATGTTTGGGACCAGCCTGATCAGCAGTGATAAATGGCAGATTGATTTCAGTTTCCGTTGTGCTTGACAGCTCGATTTTAGCTTTTTCCGCTGATTCCTTGACGCGCTGAAGCGCCATCGCGTCTTGGGTTAAATCAATCCCTTCATTTTTTTTGAATTCATCAACTAGCCAGTCAATAATTACTTGGTCAAAGTCGTCTCCGCCCAAAAAAGTGTCGCCATTGGTGGATAAAACTTCAAAAGAGGATTCACCATCATCCGTGCCCATTTCTAAAATTGTCACATCAAAAGTTCCGCCACCAAGGTCAAAAACCGCTATCTTGGCATTTTTCTTATTTCCAGAATCAATGCCGTAAGCCAGCGCCGCCGCAGTCGGTTCGTTGATAATTCTTTTTACTTCTAGCCCTGCGATTTTGCCCGCGTCTTTGGTGGCTTGCCGTTGTGAATCGTTAAAGTAAGCCGGCACAGTGATGACCGCGTCAGTGATTTTTTCACCCAAATACGCTTCGGCGTCGGTTTTGAGTTTTTGCAAAATTGAAGCGGAAATTTCCTGTGGAGTATAGTCTTTCTCCTGCATTTTGACTTTGATACCGCTACCCGAGCCAGTAATTTCATAGGGTAAAGTTTTTTTCGCTTTTTCCACTTCTTGATCGGTAATTTTGCGACCGATTAGTCGCTTAACGGAAAAAATAGTATTTTTCGGGTTAGTAACCGCTTGCCGTTTGGCTAAAACCCCGACTAATTTTTCGTTATTTTTACTCATTGCCACGATGGACGGGCAAGTGTTGGCGCCTTCGGCGGTGGGTATGACTTTGGCTTTTCCGCCCTCCATCACTGCCACGACCGAGTTGGTGGTCCCAAGGTCAATTCCGATTGTTTTTGACATACAATTCCCTTTCTTTTTTTTTTGCTGAAAATCAGCATTTTAAGTTTATACACGACTTACGCAAAATATCATTTCACCCCCTTGTCATCCCCGTTAGAAAATGTTTATTTCCTATACGTGGTCATCCTCAACCGAAAGCAAAGCGCTTCGGATTGGGGATCCAGTCGGACTGGATTCCCGCTTTCGCGGGAATGACAAGCGGAACGAGAATGACACACCCCTTGTCATCCTCAACCGAAAGCAAAGCGCTTCGGATTGGGGATCCAACCCCTCCCGTCATCCCGCACTTGATGCGGGATCCAGCCCTGCCTGGATTCCCGCTTGCGCGGGAATGACAAGCGGAACGAGAATGACAATAGATGAATCAAGAATAATAATGATCGAAAGTTTTGCGCAAGTCGTGTTTATATTACAATTGTAAAGTTTTCTTTACATTTTGTCAAGAGGGTAGTTTTAAAAAAGCCGACCAGGCGGTCGGCAGAGACGATGCAAATACCAAGATGTCAAATGCAATAAGCTAATTGAGAGTGACTTCTCCTATCGATTCTCCATTTGCGAAAATTGCTTTGACTTGTTTGCATTCTGGGCACAGGCATGACAATAAATTCGTTATTCCATTTTTTGTAACTGTGATTTCAGAAGCGTGCCTACAAGTTTCGAAATTGACAAAGATCGTGTATCGTGTTTGGCTTTGTTGCGCTTGTTTCCACAGACGCCATTTTCCGTTTCCTCCCGCGAGTTAATAAATATATTTTAACAAAAAATTAGTTTAGATGCAAGGTTACCCCGTCCCGCCCCGTGCCAGGAAGATGTTCCACGCGCTTGAAATTTGATATTCCGATATTCTTGGTAATGTTGGAATGTCAAATTTGTGAGCGCGGGACATTTTGTTTTTGCCCGCCCTTGACAAGCAGAGAGTATGGATCCCGCATCAAGTGCGGGATGACAGGAGGGGATGGATCCCCAATCCGAAGCGCTTCGCTTTCGGTTGAGGATGACACGGGGTGTGTCATTCCCGCACCCTTTCTGTCATTCCCGTGAAAACGGGAATCCAGTCGTTTTAATTATTCCACCCGCACCTTTGCCACCCGCACAACTTTTCCATTCAGCCGATAACTTTATAGGACTATCTCTGTGGTCTTTTCCCCCTCCCCGCCGACCGCTTCGGGTAAATTCAGGTTAAAGAGACAATCCTTTTAATTACCGATAAATTTCTTTCCTATGAGCCACATCAATCAGTTTTATAACTGCCGAGTCGAGAAATTGAAAAATAGCTCTGTATTCGCGAGTGATGCGAAATGAATAAAATCCGGTTAGCTCGCCCGTGAGCGGTTTAGTATGGAGCAAGGGATAAAATGGATGCTCGCTCAAAACTTCCAATAATTTAGCCAGCTTTTTCTGCTGGCTTGCGGGTAGCTTATTAACTGATTTTAAAAAGTGTTTCGTATATTGAAGCCCAATCATAATGTTCGATTGACTTCAGTCAAAAAACCATCAGCGGTAGTAAAATTACCAACCGCTTTTTTTTGGCTGGCTGTGAGAACTTTTTTGACAAATTCGGGGCGATACTCCCCTTCGTTATCTTTTCCGGCTATACCAATAACAAAAGAGCGGAGAGACGCTATTTCCCGAGAAAGATCTTTAATGCTAATATTTTCTTTTGTTCGCATAATCATATCTTATCAATTTATCCAGTTTTGTCAATTTTTGGGCGCAAAACATCTTGTCCGTGATATGTGGTGAGTCTGTTGAAAAACATGCTTTTGCAACGGGCTCGTGGTGAGTATTGACAAGCAGAGAGAGAGAGTTAAAATGGAAATGTACACAGACACACAAATTGCACAGATTTCACAAATAACACAGATTTCACAAATAAGTAAAAAATCAAATTAATAAAATAATTTCCGTCAAACCGATTTACGAAGGCGGAGGAAGGAGAAAAGATGGGTGTAGAACAAGGTGGATATGTGCCAGAGGGCGAAAATGAAAAAAAACCG
>Ga0210016_1004233_pt1 | contig 12277 bp, 10 predicted proteins | sample CryGeyCG2014_300_FD_185454 | JGI IMG/M metagenome (GOLD analysis project Ga0210016, IMG submission 185454) | Groundwater microbial communities from aquifer - Crystal Geyser CG02_land_8/20/14_3.00 (SPAdes) (version 2) | ecosystem: Environmental > Aquatic > Deep subsurface > Groundwater | place... | reverse complement strand
AAGATACTCATTTTTATTGGCTCTTCCTGTTTTTGCCGACTTTTCTGCGCGTAATGATAAAAGGATTGGAATACTTTTTTGGTGTGCGTGTCTTCTGTCCCTTGCCGGATGGCTTGCCCCATGCGGTCTTAGCACGGCGAAGTCCGCGACCCTGTCTGCCCTCGCCTCCGCCGTGCGGATGGTCGACTGGATTCATCGCCGTACCACGGACAGTCGGGCGAATACCAATCCAACGGCTTCTCCCTGCCTTGCCTATGACGACGAGATTTGATTCTTCATTTCCGACGGTGCCGATGGATGCCCACGCGAGATCGGAAATCTTCCGTATCTCGGTCGAAGGGAGTTTTGTCTGCGTATAACCAGCATCATGCGCGACTACTTCTGCAAAATTGCCAGCCGAGCGAACAAGACGAGCGCCTGCGCCCGGAGAGATTTCGATATTATAAATAAATGTGCCGACCGGAATCTTGCCAATAGGGAGACGATTCCCGAGAGTGGGTGGTGCATCAGCAGAAACAATAAAAGAGTCGCCGACTTTCATTTCTTTCGGCAGAATAACGTAACGACGCTCGCCATCGCGGTAGAGCGCGCGGCCAATGAAGGCGCTACGGAAGGGATCGTATTCGGCGGTCTCGATCCGCGCCGGAATATCTTTCTTATCGTATGTGAAATCGACATCGCGCAGGCGGCGTTTGTGCCCGCCACCCTGATGGCGCACGGTGATGCGGCCGGATGAATTCCGCCCACTCTGATTCTTGTTTTTCTTCAATAACGGCTTATAGGGCGTATCGCCCGAGAGGAGCTCCTTGTATGGGAGCGTAGTCATCGAGCGGCGGCTTTTTGTAGTTGGTTTATAAGTTTTCATATTATGCAAATTGAATGGTGTCGCCTGCATTCAGGTAGACATACGCTTTGCGGCGAGCGGCGCGAGTGCCGATGCCGCGCTTGGTGCGCATCGCCTTGCGTTTCGCTGGCAGATTCACAATGCGGATTTTACAAGGTTCGACCTTGTAAATCTCCTTGATGGCTCCGGCGATCTGGGACTTTGTCGCGCGCGTAGAAACATCGAAGGTATACACTCCTTTCTCGGTTACGATGAGTGCTTTTTCGGAGAACCATGGCGCGCGGATAATCTCGTGAGCAATGCCATCGGCAAGCTTCGCTTGCCGCGCCTTGCGCGTCTTCGGCGAAGCGGGAGCTTTTTTTTCTTTTGTTTCCTTCTTTTTTCCGAAAAGTGCCATAAATAATTATTTAGTCCGCCGGCTGGCGGATACTCGCGCGAGTAACGTCGCAAATGCCTCTTTTGGTTTCTCGATGACAAGGTAGGTATATGTCATCACGTCGACGAGATTCAGATTACGCAATTCTTCCGTCTTCACATTTTTAAAATTGTGGAAGCTCTTTATCGTATTCGCATTATAGGCGGAAAGAGCGAGGAGTGTGGCATTCTTTTTCTTTGTCGCAAGTGCAGTTGCTCCCGAACCTTCCGCGATTTTCGCAAGCATCGTTTTCGCCACTGTCGTCTTCGGTGTAGTAAAAGAGAAAGAATCAATTAAAATAACCTCGCCGTCTTTTGCCTTCCGTGAGAGTACCGAGAGAAGGGCGCCGATACGCATCTTGCGATTAATTTTTTCGCTATAATTTCGCTCGTTACGCGGACCGAATGTCACTCCGCCGTGCCGCCAGAGCGGAGAACGGATCGAACCGTGGCGCGCCTGGCCGGTGCCTTTCTGCTTCCACGGCTTTTTGCCACCACCCGATACTTCGGCGCGGTCTTTAGTATGGGCGCGGTTCTGGCGCAGATTGGCCTGCATCGCTGTCGTGACCTGGTGCACCAGATCGGCCCGCCACGGTACACCGAACAGATTTTCGGGAAGCGTAATGACACCGACTTTCTTTCCTTCCATCGAGAAGATCGGGGCCTCAATCGGCTCGTATATTTTTTTATTTTTTATTTTCTTTACAGTAGCCATGATATTCAAATTACGTGCTTACGACTTCAAGAAGCGCGCCACGGCGACCTGGTACGGCGCCGCTGACGATAATCTCGCCAGCCTTCGCGTCAACGGCAAGTACTTTCAGGTTCGTTATAGTCACGCGATCAGCGCCCGTGCGGCCTGCCATTTTCATACCCTTCGCGACTCGCCCGCCTGCGCGGCCACTTGAACCGCCGATAGAGCCTGGGCTTCGCTCGGTATGCTTCTGGCCGTGAGAGCGCGGGCCGCCGTGGAAGCCGTGACGCTTCACCACGCCTGCGAAGCCTTTACCTTTCGTAAGGCCCGAGACCTGTACCGTGTCGCCAACCGCGAAAACTGATGCATCGATCGTATCGCCGACTGTTGCAGTGTTGTCAGTGCGGAATTCTCGAATGGCTGCATATCCTCTGCCCTTTGTGTGCCCGAGAACTGCCTTGCTGATGTTCTTCGTTTTGCGGATGCCCGCGCCGACCTGAATCGCCGCGTAGCCGTCCTTACCGTCCTTCATTTTTATCTGCGTAATCACGACTGGATCAGCAACGAGAATAGTCCCCGCGCGAGCGTGACCATCTTCCACGAAGATACGGGTCATTCCTTCTTTCTTTGCGAGAATGAATTTCATGGGAAAAATAAATGCGCCAATAATGGCGCAGGATTAGAATCCTCCGGCCATTGGTCCACTTCGCCAATTGGCGAACCGTACTTAGCGACTTCAATACTCTACACGATGTGCAAAAAACACGCAACCGCCCGTAAGGGCGGTTGCGTGTACAGTTTTAATGGCGACTGCTGTTAAACCATCTTCACATCAATAGTAACCCCGCTCGGGAGATTGAGGTTCGTGAGGGCCTCGATCACCTTCGGCGATGGATTCATGATATCGATGAGGCGCTTGTGGATGCGCATCTCGAATTGTTCGCGTGCGTCCTTGTGAACGAACGTCGAGCGGTTGACGGTCCAGCGCTTGATCTCGGTCGGGAGCGGAACGGGGCCGACGATGATCGCGTCAAAACGCGCGGCCGTGTCCATAATCTGCTTCACCGAGAGGTCGAGGATCTTATGCTCATAGGCGCGGATGCGAATACGAAGCTTGTGCTCTGTTATCGGCGCGGCCGGCGTTACCTTCTTTTTTGGAGCAGTCTTCTTTACTACAGGTGCTACCGTCTTTTTTACGGCGCGTTTAGTCGCCTTCTTCGGCTTGGTCGCAGTAGCAGGCATCGTAGTGGTAACTCGAAAATTATGCAGTAATTTTCGTTACGACGCCGGCGCCAACCGTCTTGCCTCCTTCACGGATAGCAAAGCGTTGTTCCTGTTCAAGCGCGACCGGCGCGATGAGCTTCACCTTGAAGGTGACTGTGTCGCCTGGCATCACCATCTCTTTCCCTTCTGCGAGCGTTACTTCGCCAGTGACGTCCGTCGTGCGGATGTAGAATTGTGGCTTGTAGCCGGAGAAGAACGGCGTGTGGCGACCGCCTTCATCTTTTGAGAGGACATACACTTCGGCATCGAAGTCGGTGTGCGGCGTAACCGAGCCGCTCTTCGCGAGGACTTGGCCGCGATGCACGTCTTCTTTTTTCGTACCGCGAAGGAGGACGCCGGCGTTATCGCCCGCCATGCCTTCCGTGAGCTGCTTGTTGAACATTTCGATGCCGGTGACGGTCGTCTTCGCCGTCGGCTTGATGCCGACGATCTCGACTTCCTCGCCGACTTTTACGGACCCACGTTCGATGCGGCCAGTGACCACCGTACCGCGGCCTTCGATCGAGAAGATGTCTTCGATCGGCATGAGGAACGGCTTATCGGTCTCACGTTTCGGCAGGTCGAAGTAGGTATCCATCGTATCGACGAGTTCTTTCACCTTCTGTGCCCATTCGTCGGTTACGGCTTTGGCATCAAGTGCTTTGAGTCCCGAACCGCGAATGATCGGCGTATTCACGCTGTCGTAGCCCTGTTTGCCAAGGAGTTCGCGAACTTCCTCTTCCACGAGGTCGATGAGATCCTGCTCGGTGACCATGTCCACCTTATTAAGGAAGACGATGAGTTTCTTGAGGCCCACCTGCTTTGCGAGGAGGATATGCTCGCGCGTCTGTGGCATCACACCATCAGTCGCCGCGACCACGAGCACTGCACCGTCCATCTGAGCGGCGCCGGTGATCATGTTCTTAATATAGTCGGAATGCCCTGGCGCATCGATGTGCGCATAGTGCCGATTCGGGGTCTCGTACTCCGAGTGGTGGAGTGCGATAGTAATGCCGCGTGTCTTTTCCTCCGGCGCGCTGTCAATCTTATCGACACCCTCGACGCGCGCATCGTACCCCTTGTCCTTCAACATCGAGAGGACATGTAGGATGCCGGCGGTGAGAGTCGTCTTCCCATGGTCCACGTGACCGATGGTACCCACGTTCATGTGCGGTTTGCTGCGATTAAATTCTGCCATAGTAGTATCGGATAATTTATCTAATAAATCACGAATAAATCTCGACGCCTGCCTGTCGGCAGACAAGCGAACCGAGCGACGCCACAATGCGTTATAGATATTATAGCAAGAGCGGTGAGGAATGCAACTCGTCGCGGGGATAAAATCAAGCTAGAAGAAAAATATCTTATCAGATTAACCTTTTACCTTAGTGTGAACTATAGGCGACGTTAAGGAAAATCTAGTGAAGTAGTTTCAAGAATTCGTCTGTAATGCCTTGAGAATTTTCGCAGCAGTGAGAATCGACAGAATGCTCATGTAGCTAGCGCGAGTGCGCCCGCGCGCGCGAATCGTCCATCTACCACCAATCCTCCACAGAAACGTAAGTCTCTGAGCAAGGGCTACCCTTGCTCAACTTTACTTGCGCCATGCGATGATGTCCTGCGCGACGTTGTTCAGTGCTGAGTCGCGATTCACGTTTACATAGGGCAACCCTGTGTACTTTGAATTACTAACTACTTCCTGCTCGCAATGATGTCTTGGGCTATGTTATTGGGGACGGTGTCGTAGTGATCGAATTCCATCGTCATTGAGCCACGGCCCTCGGTCATTGAACGGAGGGTGGTGGTGTAGCCGAACATTTCGGAGAGCGGTACTTTTGCGCGTATAGCTTTATTCATACCGCGTTCTTCCATGCCCTCAATCTGACCGCGCTTGCCAGAGAGATTGCCGGTAATATCACCCATAAACTGCTCCGGCACGATGACTTCGACGCGCATAATCGGCTCGAGGATAACCGCTTTCGCTCTCCCTGCCGCCTCTTGAAATGCCATTGACGCGGCAATTTTGAAAGCGATTTCTGAAGAGTCGACATCGTGATACGAACCGTCATAAAGATCGATGGAGATATCGACCATCGGGAAGCCGGCGAGGAAGCCGCGCGCCATCGCTTCGCGCACGCCCTTCTCCACCGCCGGAATGTATTCCTGCGGTACGACGCCGCCCTTAATGTTGTTGATGAATTCGAAGTGGTCTTCGCGTGTGATGTTTTTCGAGATTTTCTTCTCCGGGTCCACCGGTTCCATTTTCTTCATTCGGATTTTCACATGGCCGTACTGGCCGCGGCCGCCGGTCTGCTTGATGTATTTGCCTTCTGCCTCTGCAGAACCGAGAATGGTTTCGCGATAGGCCACCTGCGGCTTCCCCACATCCGCGACAACATTGAATTCGCGCTTCATGCGTTCCACGAGAATTTCCAAATGTAATTCGCCCATGCCGGAAATGATTGTCTCGTTCGTTTCTTCATCGGTCGTGATGCGGAAGGTTGGATCCTCGTCTGATAGTTTGCGGAGCGCGATGCCCATCTTCTCCTGATCGGCTTTCGTCTTTGGTTCTATGCGAAGCGACACCACCGGCTCGGGGAACTTGATTTCTTCGAGCACAATCGGATTCGCTTCATCACAGAGCGTGTGCGAAGTCTTCGTATTTTTCAGGCCGACGGCGGCGGCAATCTCGCCGGTGAATACCTTCTCGACTTCTTCGCGCTTATCGGCTTGAAGACGCACGATGCGGCCGATGCGCTCCTTTGAACCGGTCGTCGAATTGTACACGTAGGATCCGGAAGAGAGTGTGCCCGAATACACGCGGAAGAAGGTCAAGGCGCCGACAAAAGGATCCGTCTGGAGCTTAAAGGCGAGCGCGCAGAACGGTTCATCGTCAGAAGCATAGCGTTTAATCGGTTCGCCGGTCTTCGGATTCGTACCTGTCGCAGGCGGAAGATCGAGCGGCGACGGGAGATAATCGACAACGGCGTCAAGCACAAGTTGTACCCCTTTATTCTTCAGCGCGCTCCCGCAGTAGACGGGAAAAACCTCGCTTGCGATGACTGCCGCGCGCAAAATTGCCTTCAGCTCATCGAGATTTGGTTCTTTACCATCAAGATAAGCGCCCATCGCCGTGTCATCATGCTCAACGATTCGTTCAATGAGTTCAGCACGATATTTCTTCGCATCTTCAAGAAGACTTGCTGGAACTTCTCCTTCAATTACTTCTTCGCCCATGTTCCCGGAAAAAGTGTAGGCCTTCATAGAAAGAAGATCGATGGAGCCTCCGTGTACCGCCTCTTCGCCGATAGGAATCTGCATGCGAATGGCCTTTGACGAGAGCCGATCGAGAATGCTTGCGTAGGATTTTTCAAAAGATGCGCCAGTGCGATCGAGTTTATTGATGAAACAAACGCGCGGCACGCTTGCTTCGTCGGCGTAACGCCAGTTGGTCTCAGACTGCGGCTCCACGCCCGCAACGCCGTCGAAGACGACAATCGCGCCGTCGAGCACGCGCATCGAACGCTTCACCTCGGCGGTGAAATCGATGTGTCCGGGAGTGTCGATGATATTGAAGCGGGACTTTTTTGTAATGTCCTTTTTATCCTTCTCACCTGTTTTCGTCCAAAAACATGTAATGGCGGCCGAAGTGATGGTGATGCCGCGCTCGCGCTCCTGCTCCATCCAGTCGGTCGTCGTCTCGCCCTCGTGCACCTCGCCGATCTTGTGCTGGCTGCCGGTATAAAAAAGGATGCGCTCGCTCACGGTCGTCTTCCCAGCGTCAATATGCGCAATGATGCCAAAATTACGCACTTTTTCAAGCGGGTAGTCGCGGTTCATACGACTTACCACGCAAAGTGCGCAAAAGCTTTATTCGCCTCGGCCATGCGATGCATTTCTTCCTTTTTCTTAATCGCGTCGCCTTCGTTCTTGGCGGCGAGAAGAAGCTCGGCGGCGAGCTTTTTCGCCATTGGCTTACCCTTTTTCGTACGAGCGGCATGTATGAGCCAGCGGAACGAGAGTGCGAGACGGCGATTCTGCGGGACTTCGCGTGGTATCTGATAGTTTGCGCCGCCGACGCGGCGTGAACGAACTTCCATCAAAGGTGAGACATTGCGGAGCGCCGCTTCAAATATTCCCAATGGATTCGCGCCTCCCTTTTCTATTTCGGCGAGTGCATCATAGACGATTGCGCGCGCGGTATCCTTCTTCCCGCTCCACATGACGGTGTGTATGAAACGGGTAAGGGTCTCTGATCCGTACTTGCTATCCGGACGCCATGTCCTCTTCTTCTTTATTGGTCGGCGCATATTATTTTCCTCCGGAAGACGGCTGCTTAGCACCGTAACGTGAGCGCGCAGAGCGGCGCTTCTCGATGCCGCCAGTGTCGAGCTTCCCTCGCACGATGGTGTATTGGACGCCGATATCCTTTACGCGGCCCCCGCGAAGCAATACAACCGAATGCTCTTGCAGATTGTGTCCTTCGCCCGGGATGTAAGCGGTTACTTCCATACCGTTCGTAAGACGCACGCGGGCAATTTTACGGATAGCCGAGTTTGGCTTTCTCGGAGTTTTTGTGGTGACTTTTGTACAGACACCGCGTTTGAACGGCGACGGGTAGTACGTTGGACGATTCGAGAGTGTATTAAAACCGCGCGCAAGGGCAGGCACGCTCGTCTTTGACGATTTATTTTTACGACCTTTTTTTGAGAGTTGATTGATGGTGGCCATGCAGAAAAGAAGACCCATCGCTCGCCAGTAGGCGAGCGTAAAGGGTCAGAAACAATATAAGGGAATTACGCAGAGAATGCAACTTAGTGCGTACCAAGATTCCAACGCGCGCGAGAAATACTACCGAAGTAGCCAGCGGTCGGCGAAACACCGACTGCTGTCTGCCACATCGACACAGCCGCTTTCGTCTGGTTACCGAAGTAGCCAGTCGCACCAGCAGGAATCGAGTAGCCGCCTGCGATAAGCGCTTTTTGGAGGCAGGTGACATCGCTACCAGAAGACTTCAGCGTGAGATCTTTGGTGAAAGAACATGCTGGAGCCGAGGTTGTGCCAGTTAGCACCGGTGTACCGCCATTGAGGGTAATTCGTACATTATCAATAACCGACTGGTCTGCATCGAATGAAATAAGAAATGAGAGGATTGCTTGAATCTGTTCGCTCGTCAGACCTGATGATGGAGCATTAGTAGAGCCAGTAGAGCCAGTAGAGCCAGTAGAGCCAGTAGAGCCAGTAGAGCCAGTAGAGCCAGTAGAGCCAGTAACGGCAGCCTGTGCTTGAGTAGTGAAGGAAATTTGTGTTGGGTCGGAATAGACGCCAAGATCGTCCACGGCGTAAATGGTGTAATAATAGGTGATACCTGATGTTACTGCTTGATCATGGTACAGAGAAGTATTTGGATCGGTCAGAGTTGCAAGAAGCGATGGGGTGTCAGCGTTTGTCGGATAATTAGCAGTAGAGCGATAGATGACAATTTGTGTGATGAAGTCATTTTGCGGAAGCGCGTCCCAGGCAAGGATAATAGAGCCTCCTGTTACTGTCAGCCCCTTAATTTTAGAGGGCTTCCCGTTTAAAGTGGTAAAGGAGAATAAAGGTGAAGTTGCAGTGTTGTTGGAAGTGTCAGCGGAACTCGCACGATAAGAATACGTCGTGCGACGCTTAAGATTCACAATCGCCAAACTGTGAGAAAGCAGAGGCGAAGGATCGTATACTTGTTCATCAAGAAGAGTCGAAGAAGTGCCATACGTTGTGAGAGAAGTTGCGAGTTCATTCGTTGTCCAGTTAATGATCGCCGAAGTAGAAGTCAAGCTTCCCACAGAAATCGTCAAAAGCGTTGGTGCCGTGATATCTGGAGGAGGAGGAGTGGTATTCGAGACGGTAACGGTGGAAGCTGATGACGTTGTTACATCCCCCGCCGCGTCGCGTGCAACAGCGGTGAGCGTGTGGGAACCATTCGTAACTGTAGTAGTATTCCAGCTGATAGCATATGGCGCAATCGTATCTTCCACGCCGAGATTAACACCATCGAGTTTGAATTGAACGCCTGCAACGCCGGAAGTACTATACCCGGTCACTGTGGGGTCGGAAGCAATAGCAGAAACAGTGACGGTCCCAGAGACTGTGGCACCAGTCGAAGGGGCGGAGAGAGAAACAATTGGCGCGGTAACGTCAGCGGCTAGAAGCGTTGTAGCAGTTGCCGCGATTGACTGTGTAGAGTTATTCCCTGACACATCATACGCGGAAACCATATAAGAATAGAGTGTTCCGGCGGAAAGACCGATACTGGAGTATGAGGTGCCGGTCGTGGTGGTAAAGAGTATACCGTTGCGATAAATTCTGTATCCCGATACGCCTGATGTCGCTTGGCCTGCGACAATAGAATCTGTTGATGCGCTCCATGACAGGTTGATTTGTGATGATGAGATTGTTGTAGCGACGAGGTTTGCGGGAACGGATGGTGCAGTGGTGTCGGATGCTGCTGTCACGGTAACGGTTGCATCTTGGGCTACAGTACCCCCCGTTCCTGTACAGGAAAGGGTGTATGTTGTGGCAATAGTAAGGTTCGTGAATGATTGAGTTCCAGAAGTTGCTTTTGTGCCTGTCCATCCTCCACCTGCTGTGCAGGAAGTAGCACTAGTTGAGCCCCATGTGAGAGTGGTGGAACCACCGGAAGTGACTGAGGTTGGGAAAGCGGAGAGAGTGATGGTGGGGGCGGAAGGTGGAGCCGTATATTTTACGAGATAATCTTCGACGCTCCAGCCGGTAAGAGCATTGTCGAAGCTGACGTTCCACCAGCTATATCCGCCTGAAGCGGTGGGGCCACCCGCGACAGTTCCGAGAGCACCTGTTGCTTCAGTTCCGAGGAGCGTACCGGTCAACGAGGCGGTCGCGCGAACATTGAGCGGACCAGAAGAGACTTGAATTCGGTCTCCAGCAACGAATTTCGTAGATGGCGGCGGCACATACGTACATGATTGCGTAATTATCGGATTCCCTCCTGTACAGCCATCCGGCAATGAGGATATTACCGTTCGGTTTTGGGTTTGTGATGAAGGACAAGTAGTGGGCGCCCACGCGCTGTAGGTGAAGAAAGTGCAGATCGGCGCTGACGAAGATTGTGTTGTCGCGGAAGCAACTGGTGATGGTACTGAGGTGTTCCCTGCCGCGTCATACGCAGAAACCGCATACGTATACGCCGTAGAAGCTGACAAACCGGTATCCGAATAAGATGTTGTTAATGATGTAGTGATCTGAGTTGTCGGAGAGCAACTTGAGCCGGTGCAACGGTATATTTTATAGCCAACAACACCGTGATCGTCTGTCGAAGCGTTCCAAGAAAGATTGATTTGAGAGGGGGAGGTTGGATTATTAGCGGAGAGATTAGTCGGAGTGGTTGGAAGCAGATTATCTGTTGCAAATGTATAGACAACCTCCAGATAGGGATCCTGCGCTGTTCCGGTTTTATCGGAAGTATAAAACGTAGTGATATTGTACGTGGCAACATTCATCGCGCTATTTTCGATATCATGCCCTTCTCGCAGTCCTAACTGTGTAGTGCCCGTTTTATTGATCCACGACAATCCGGTGCTAGTAAGAGCAAAAGAATTGTATCCAGAAGTAGACAGCGAACTGATGTTGACTTTGCCCGCTCCCAAAGCCGTCCCCAATTTAGAAAAATCAGAAGCAGAAAGAGTGGCTGATTGCAAACCCTGAACCAATCCTACGTATGCCTGGACGTCATTGTCATCAGCCCTCGCCATAGCGGGATATAGGTGCAAAATAGCTGACTGAATAACAGCATTATCAGGCAAACTAGACGTGTCAAAATACAAGAATCCCCTCCACAGTTGGTATGATGGCTTATAAGATACCCTTACATCCATATCGGAAGCCGAAGATGAAAATCCTTGACCGGTCGCGGCATCGCGGGCAGAGCTCCAAGCGCTTTGAGTGCTGCTCCATATGCTTCCATCGCTCGCGCTGGAATAAAAGTTAGCGGTGATAGCAGAATCGGAACTGGCAACAGAAAATGAAATCGGGTAATCGTTGCTGGTGTTGGCATTACTGGAAAAATCTCTGCATTTCACATAATAATTGTACGGTTGGCCGTTGCTCAAGCCGGTGATTGTCACTGAATGATTTGTGCCGCCAGTGGTTGTAAAAGTGTTCGCCATTGAAGAATAATCTACGCCAGCGGCGGTTGAATATTTACAAGTAGCGGATTCATTAGTGGAAACTGACAGCGTTGTTTGGGTCGTGCCAGCGGAAAGGACTCCAGTAGGAGAACCGTTAGATAATGCAGGAGGAGTGGTGTCAGTAGGAGCAGGAATTAGTTTACTTACTTCAGGATTGGAGAAAGCGCTTTCATTGCCGGAAGTGTCATAAGAAGAAACAGAAAAGTAATAAGTAAGACCATCGGTAAGATTATTAAATATATATGAAGTAACATTACCGACATTAACAACAGTAGAATAACCGCACAACGTACAAGACTTTGGGTCAGTGCCAGTTCTCGGCGAAGTTCCATAATACACCTTGTAGCCCGCCAAATCCGGTTCGGTGTTCGCGTTCCAACTGATGGTGGCTGTGCCGGCGGAAACTCTATTCGGAAACAATGCTGTTGAGGATACAATCGCAACAACTGCGAGAATATATAGGATAGATATTTTTTTATTCATGCAAATTTAATTAGATATTCAAGTTCCTTTTTGCGCTTCATCGGAAAAACAACTCTCATTATTATTTTTGTCATAACTTGTAATAGAAAAATAGTAAATTTTACCCTTAGCCAAATTATTAAAGGTGTGGCTGGTTGCATTCCCTATGTCTATTTTATCATAATAACCGCCGGGAGGACAACTATTGGTCCTCGGCGAAGTTCCATAATACACCTTGTAGCCCGCCAAATCCGGTTCGGTGTTCGCGTTCCAACTGATGGTGGCTGTGCCGATTGGCACCATTGGCTTTAGCCATGTATCAATAGCAAAAACTGCTAACATTGCGACTATAATAAACGCAAACGCGAATAAAATTTGTTTTGTTTTGTAGGAATG
>Ga0210016_1004230_pt1 | contig 12287 bp, 12 predicted proteins | sample CryGeyCG2014_300_FD_185454 | JGI IMG/M metagenome (GOLD analysis project Ga0210016, IMG submission 185454) | Groundwater microbial communities from aquifer - Crystal Geyser CG02_land_8/20/14_3.00 (SPAdes) (version 2) | ecosystem: Environmental > Aquatic > Deep subsurface > Groundwater | place... | reverse complement strand
AACCGGTTTTGTTGGCCCTTCCACTCGGGACAAAATCAACCAAATTTTAGGGTATTAGATCTTTACAGCTGCTTAAAGTTATTAACAAACAATCCACATTGACTCATCTTGATACCACTTGACACCCTTGATTGGGTGTTTTATCATTAAAATAGTCATATGTCCAAAATAGACCCAAACGAAGTATATACAACTAAAGAAGCCCAAGAATTTTTGAAAATAAGCACCAGCACCACTAAAAGATTATTAAAGAAGGGAATAATTAAAGCTCATAAGGTAGGCGGAACTTACCGAATTTGGGGGAGTGAAATTTTGAAATTAGTTTCCCCAGAACTTGAATCAAAAGTTTATAATGTTTATAAAAGGGTTAGAGAGAAAACTAAGAAGACCATTGAAAAATGGTAAATTTATCGAACCACAAGGCAGTCATTCTGGCTGACGGAAGAGGAACTAGGCTTTATTTAATGGGGATGAATTAAAAAAATTAATTTGAAGAAAATGGCTCAATTCCACGGCCAGCAGCCGGTTTTAGGAACGGTGGCCTTAGTTAAAGTTCCCAACCCCCATGATTATGGAGTGGTTACCTGTAAGAAAGGAATTATTCAGGAGTTCTTAGAGAAGCCGAGAAAGCCGCCAAAGAAGTTTTGTCTTTGCCCGTTTATCCCGAGTTATCCAGAAAAAGTCAGGATTTTGTTATTAAAAAGATTAAAGAGTTTTATGCCAAATAGTAAAAAGAAAAGTAAAATCTCCATGAATATATGCGTTATTGGCGCAGGGTATGTTGGTTTAGTCAGCGGCACTTGTTTAGCTGAGATTGGGCACAATGTAATCTGCGTAGATAGCAATGAAGAAAAGATAAAAAAACTACAAAATAACATTATGTCCATTTATGAACCGGGGCTGAAGGAATTAGTAGTTAAAAATAAAAAAGCAAAAAGATTGTTTTTTACCACCAAAATTAAGGAAGGGGTTGAAAATTCAGACGTTATTTTCATTGCTGTTCAAACCCCATCCAAGAAAAACGGAGAACCGGATCTTTATTATGTAGAAACAGTGGCAAGAGAAGTGGCTCGGTCAATGAATAAATACAAGGTTATAGTTAGTAAAAGCACGATGCCGGTAAAAACAGGGAAAAAAATAAAAGAAACTATCAAATCCTTCCGTTCTAAAAATATTGATTTTGATGTAGCTTCTAATCCTGAATTTCTCAGTGAAGGATCGGCAGTAGATGATTTTTTAAAACCAGATAGGATTATAATTGGAGTAGAAAACAAAAAGACAGAAAGGGTTATGCGCGAAATATATAAACCAATAAAAGCGCCCATTATTGTTACCACCATTGAAAACGCTGAGCTTACTAAGCATGTTTGTAATACTTTTTTAGCTACCAAAATTTCTTTTATTAATGCCATATCTAATATTTGTGAAAAAACAGGAGGCGATATCGAAGAGATAGCCCGGGCAATGGGGTTGGATAAAAGAATATCTCCATTATTCTTAAGAGCGGGGATTGGCTATGGCGGCAGTTGTTTCCCAAAAGATGTGGAGGCTTTTATTCAGATAGTCGCCCAAAGCGGTTATGACTTTAAATTGCTAAAAGCGGTTCAGGAAATTAACCAATACCAGAAAGAGAAATTTATTCATAAGATTAAAGATGTGCTCTGGAATCTAAGGAGAAAAGAAATAGGGGTTTGGGGGCTGGCGTTTAAGCCCAACACGGATGATATTCGTAATGCTCCAGCGATCGATATTATTAACGCTCTTATAAAAGAAGGCGCTATGGTCAAGGCTTATGATCCCGCTGCTACCGAGAAAGCCAAAGGGGTTTTTAAAGAAAAAATTACTTATTGTTCTAATCCTTACGATGTTGTTCGAAACGCAGACGCCCTGGTTATTCTTACTGAATGGGATGAATTTAAGAATATAAATTTAAAAAAGGTAAAAAGATTGATGAAATTACCCACAATCATTGATGGAAGAAATATCTTTGATTCTGAAAAGATAAAAAAACTGGGTTTTAATTATTATTCCATAGGAAGGAACTAAGAAATCATGAAAGTGATCAAAAAAATTCTTATTACTGGTTCAAGCGGAACAATTGGCACCCGGCTCTTTGAGAAGCTTTTAGAACGAGGCAACAAAGTGGTCGGTTTTGATAAACGGCCCAATATTTGGCATTTAGGGTTAGATAAGTTGACCATAAGGGGGAACCTGTTAAATCAAAAAGATATTAACAAAATACCGGTTAATTACGATCTCATTGTTCATTTAGCTGCTAATCCCTACGTTCATAATTCTGTTCTAAACCCGGATTTAGCAAAAGAGAATATGGATATGACTTATAACATTTTAGAGTTTGCTAGGCGGAAAAAAATTAAGAATTTTATCTTTTCAAGCAGCAGAGAAATCTATGGCAACAAAGAAGGGAAGTCCCCTTTTAAGGAGAAGGATGTTTCCATAGCGCTTTCCGAGTCTCCTTATGCGGCAACTAAAATTGGAGCTGAGGCTTTAATTTATGCTTTTTCCAAATGTTATGGGATTAATTATATTGTTTTCCGCCTTTCTAACGTCTACGGAAAGTATGACTGCAGTGATCGCTTTTTCCCTCAGATGATAAGAAGAATGAACAAAAATCAGGATGTCTATATTTACGGGAAAGATAAGTTTTTGGACTTTACCTATATAGACGATTGTACGGAGGGAATAATAAGTGGTATCGAAAAGCTTCCGAAAGTAAATAATAATACTTTTAATATTGCCACCGGAAAAGGTTGTAAATTAACCAAAGTAGCCCGGCTCCTTAAAGATTCCTTGGGGAGTAAAAGTAAAATTATTGTTAAACCCAGCCAACGAGGGGAGGTGATAAAGTTCATTGCCGATATTTCCAAGGCGAGAAAGGAGCTGGACTATAGACCAAGATATTCTCTCCAGCGGGGCATAAAATTAACTCTAAATTGGTATCTTAAAAATAGAGTTTTTTGAGGAAAAATTATTTCAAGCAACGAATAGAAAGAACCTATTTATTAATGATTGGGGTTTTCTCGGCCTAAATAAAGGAGAAACAATGGGAAGTTTTACTAAAAACGTATTGATTACTTTTTTTGTCCGAATTTTAATGATAGTTTTAGGATTGGGGGCCTCTATAATAATTGCCAGAATTTTGGAGCCGAAGGGACAGGGTATTTATTCTTTAGCCATCTTATTACCCTCACTTTTGGTGATTTTTACCGATTTCGGGGTTAATTTCTCATCGATTTTCTATATAGGGAAAAAGCAATATTCTCCGAAAGAAGTTTTCGGCAATAATATTATCCTAACTTTACTGATAAGCACATTCGCAATTTTAATTGGGCTAATAATTATTTTTTTCTTTGGTAATGAATTGTTCCCAGGCATAGAGAGACGGTATTTGATTTTAGCCCTAACCATGGTTCCCTTTTCCCTCTTTTTTAGTTTTATTGTCCACATTTTTCTCGGTCTTCAAAAGATTAAAAAATATAATTTGATACAATTCTTGCAAAGCTTTTTCTTCTTTGTCTTGATTGGAATTTTTCTTTTAAAATTGCATTCCGGAATTAGTTTTGCAATTCTAGCCCAGATTTTTTCTTTTATATTAGCCGGACTGGTTTTGTTTTTCTTGATTAAAAAAGAGACGGGAGGGATAATTTTTAAGTTTAGCAAGCAGTACTTTAAAGATATTTTCGTTTACGGTTTTAAAAATTATTTAGGCACTATCTTTTCTTTCTTGCATCATCGAATAGATATATTTTTAATAAATATTTTTATAAACCCTGCCGCGGTAGGATTCTATTGGATAGCTGTAAAACTGGCCGAAACAATCTGGCATTTCTCCCAATCGGCGACAACGGTATTATTTCCAAAAGTAGTTTCAGAAAAAGAACAAAAGCAATTAAAAGAATTTACTCCCCTGGTTTGCCGCAATGTTTTATTTATTACTTTATTGATTGCCTTTTTGCTTTTTGTTTTCGGTCGGCAGATAATTATCTTATTTTATTCCGAAAAATTTTTAGAGTCGGTTCAACCCTTCCAGATTTTATTAATAGGAGCGGTGGCAATGAGCGGACTTAGGGTTTTAGGAACTGATTTGGCGGGTCGGGGGAAACCAATGTTAAATACTTATATTACCGGATTTTCAGTAGTTTTAAATATAATATTAAATATTTTGATGATTCCCAGGTTTGGAATTTTGGGTGCAGCTCTTGCAACCGCAATTTCTTACTCGACCGCTTTTATTATTATGGTTTTTGTCTATAATAAAGTTTCCGGCAATAAATTAAAAGACCTATTCTTTTTTAAAAAATCGGATATTGGATTTTATAGAAGTTTTTTATTAAATATAAGAACCTCTCGCTTCACTCGAAAACCTTGATTCGCTAAGGTATAGATATATAGTCTTGAAATAAAAACCTGCCTCAATTCACTCGGCGGAACTCTGATTCACTAACCTATTTGTCCGGCTAAATAACCCAGCTCTTTTTGCGAAAAGAGCGGGGTTGCTGCGAAGCAAATTATTTAACCGGATGAACATATAATCTTGAATTGGGAAATTTGAAATTCTGGTTCCGTATGGAGAAGGCCAATTTCTTCTCCTATCCGATAATTTTTTTTCCAATTTTTTTTACTGATTGGGGCAGATGAGACTTTAACTTATGTCCAAATTCATAGATATTGTTTAAGAAAAAGACAAATTTATTTTTTAGTCTATCCCTCAGCGAGTTAGCTCCTGTTTTTTCGGCATAAACTATAGAATCTACAAATTTGATATTCCTGAAAGATCTTGATTTATATACAAATTCTTTGACAACTTTTTTAGGGCCGGGATGGCTGATTACATCATGAAAAGCCATAATTCCTCCACTTATTAGTCGGGGAAACCACAATTCAAAATCTAATTTTACCGCCTCATATTCGTGGTCACCGTCTATAAAGATTAATTCCACGGGCTGGTTAAAATTTTTGGCGGCGTCTCTCGAAGTTTTTACTAGAGGGATTACAATGTCATTCACCTGGGATTTTTCAATATTTCTTTTAAATTCTTCAAAAGTAGAAATTTCTCCAAATTTCTTGTGCTCATAACCCCCGGTATGAGGGTCAACTGCGTATATTTTTACCCCCTTTCCGGCCTTTGAGCCCTTAGCCAACCAAACCGTAGATTTTCCTTTCCAGGATCCTATTTCTACAATTACGCCTCTCCCCTTACATTTTTTTGCTAAGTTATATAAAAGCTGGCCTTCTCTATCGTGGAGGTATCCGTCAATTTTATTCGCAATTTTTTGAATCTCTTTTATTATATACACAATTAACTAAAATTTATTTTTATGAAAATTTGTTTTTTAGCCGGAGCAAATTCCATTCATTCTTATAGATGGATTAAGTTCTTTGCCGATAAGGGTTATGAAGTCCATTGGATATCTTTAGTTCCCAATATTTTCGGAAACATTAAGGGCGTAGAATTTTATCAATTCAGAGAGTTTCCGGCAACAAAATCAGGGATATAATTCTTTTTCAAAAATCAGACATTCAATTTTACTCCGCGCTTTTTAAAAATGTACTGCCGTTGCATTTTCGAAATCAAAAATAATTTTTACAGAAGATATTTATAAAAAAATTACAACCATAATGGCTAAATTAAAATCATTTTTAAAAAACCGACTCGTCCGTTATAACGTTATGAGCAGATTTGGGGTTACTCTGCGCGGCTTAGAAAGAACAATATACAGAAAGATACCCGAAAGCATCAAGCCCATTTTTGAATACTTAGTTTATACGGTTAGAACTCCATTCGTCTTTCAGAAGAATATTAATCAGTTTAAATATCTTTTATCCGTTGGCAGAAAAGAGGAAATTAATTATGTGCCTCCAATTTTCGTGGTATGTATATCTACGGTGTGTAATTTAAAATGCCCAACCTGCCTGTATGTCTTAAAAAACGCGGATGTTTTTAGAGGCGGCGGTTTTATTAAAGTAAGCGATTTCAGGTTCGTTATAGATAAATACGCTCAAAAGATAGAAGGAGTTGGTTTGAGCGGGGGAGAGCCGTTGCTGCATCCCGAACTGAATAAGCTGGTAGAAATTACTAAAAATTATGGACTACCTGCAGACATAAGCACAAACGGAATTTTAATAAAGAAAAAGATTGGCGTGTTGAAGTTTTTCCGGACCATAAACGTCAGTATGGATGGCTACAATTACGAGACCTTTAAACGTTTCAGGGGAGGGACAAAAGAACAGTTTGATGAAATATTAGAAGGACTTTCTTTGCTTAAAAAAAATAATATAGAATTTAGTATCTCATTTCTGTTGACAGAAGAAAATATAGATAAGATTTACGAAATGCTTTCTTTTGGATATAAAGTTAAACCTGCAACTATTGGTTTTCACAATATTAATCCTCATGGCTCTAAAGATTACAAGCCCCTAATAAAACAAAGTAAAAAGGTTAGACAAATTTTAAAGAATATAATAAGTAAAAATGATTATCCTTTCGATATGTCGTTACCGGTGATTTTTAATACCAATGCTAAACGCTTTAAAACTACCAAATGTAATCAGCCCTGGTATTTTTGCTGTTTTGATGACAAAGGTAACATTTCACCCTGCTGTCATCTTCGGCACCAGGAAGAATTTGGTAATATTTTTAAGGGTTATGATTTTAATTCTGTTGAAATGAAAAATTTTAGAAAATTAATGATGAATCACCAATATTCAGAAGTTGACTGTTTGTACTGTCAAAGACGTTTTACGCGCGAAGAATACGGACTTTTTGATTCCCGGTCAAAAAAATGGATTTTGAGAAATTAAAAGAAACTACAAAGATGAAAATTTGTTTTTTAGCCGGAGCAAATTCCATTCATTCTTATAGATGGATTAAGTTCTTTGCCGATAAGGGTTATGAAGTCCATTGGATATCTTTAGTTCCCAATATTTTCGGAAACATTAAGGGCGTAGAATTTTATCGGTTCAGAGAATTCCCGGCAAAGCCGTTAGATATACTGTTTAACGCGATTCCGGTCAGGAAGTTGATAAGAAAGATCAACCCCGATATTTTACATGCTCACTATGCCGGGGTAAACGGGGTTTTGGGAGCCCTAAGCGGATTTCATCCATTTGTTTTAACTGCCTGGGGTTCTGACATTTTGATTGTTTCCAAAAATAGGTTGGTTAAACTCTTCATAAAATTTGCTCTAAAAAAAGCCGATTTAATAACCTGCGACGCAGAACATATGAAAGAAGCTATGATAGAATTAGGGGCAGATTCTTCAAAAATCAAAATTGTTTATTTTGGGGTTGATATCAGAAAATTTAGTCCCGGCCTTAGAGATGAAAAACTGATTGAAAAATTAAAAATTCAAAATTGCCCCGCAATAATCAGTTTAAGAAATTTTGACCCAATTTATAATCTTGAAACCCTCATTAAATCTATTCCTCTGGTTTTAAAAGAGGTTCCCGAAGCAAAATTTATAATTGCCGGCAGGGGTCCGGAAGAAGAAAAATTAAAAAATTTCGCTAAAAATTTAAAAGTTTTAGAAAGCATTAGATTTGTTGGTTGGATTTCAAACGAAGAGTTGCCAGCATATTTAAGAACAGTCGATATTTATGTTTCTACCTCTTTGTCTGACGCCGGAATCGCTTCCTCTACGACCGAAGCCATGGCTTGTGGTTTGCCGGTGGTGATCACAAATACCGGAGAAAATGATAAATGGATCGACGATGGAGAAAACGGCTTTCTGGTCGGAGCTAAAAATCCAAGAGCTCTGGCAGAGAAAATGGTTGTTTTGTTAAGAAACCGCATTTTAAGGGAGAAATTCGGCGCAGAGGCAAGGGAAACTGTTATGGAGAAGAATGATTACTACCGAGAAATGGAGAAAATGGAAAAAATTTATCAAAATTTAATATAACTTTAAGACGACGCCTCTAAAATTCTGTCAGAACCGCTTGAAGACATAAGGCTCTTTTTAACTTTTCTGGTTACATAACATCGTACTAGTTGAGCCAGAGTTCTTTCTGAATCCCAATAAAGCCGGTAAATGACAGGACCTAAACTAGCTGCGGCAAGATTGAAAAATATCCTAGGAGTTGGTTTTACCAAAAATGATCGCCAGAAACAAATGATTCCTTTTTTCATTTTCCCGGCACAGCAGTAGTTCCTTCCTGCAAAACGATAAATAAAGGCCAGATCGTTTTTACTTCCTCTTTCTTTGAAAGCGGAAAGATTTTTTTCTAAAAATTTATTTAAACCGGCAATTCTTCTTTCTCTAGGTTGATGGAGATAAACTTTTTTACTTTTGCGTCGGAAAACATGTTTTAACAATAATGGTTGATTAATGGCATAGGCTTTATAAAGACGGAAAAACTGAATGCCAAAATCAATATCGTCATCATGGTCGATTTCTTCGTCGTAAGAAATTTTAGAAAAAACTTCTTTTCTCAAAAGCCAATTGTCATCTATCGCACAATAGAAGGAATTTGATATGGATGGTAGGCCGTATTCTCGACTATTTTTATGAATAATAATCCTGCCGCCGGTAACCGCTCCAAAACTTTCGGGAAGTTCATTTAATTTGGGGACAGTAACTTCAAGGAAATTCGGCAAGTAGGCATCGTCATCGTCCAAAAAAGCGATAAATTCCCCCCTTGCCTTTTTTACTCCGTAATTTCTGGCAGCCGAGACCCCGCTATTTTTAGACAATTTATAATATTTGATCTTTCCCTCTCTGTTTTTAAACCCTTCAACTACTTTTTGGGTATTATCAGTGGAGCAATCATCTACCACGATACATTCAAAGTTTGGATAAGTTTGTTCTAAGCAGCTAGGCAAAGAGCGTTTGGCTAATATCTGAGAACGATTATAGGTAGTAATAATAATGCTAGTCTTTGGGCTTGCTTTTTCTTCCATAGTTTTTCGTATTGTTATTATCGTAGTATTTTTTTGAACCTTTTTTCAAGATTTTTTCTCCATAATAGCAATTCTTCTCCGGAGAGATTTTTTGTCCTTACCATGCACTTATATTCATTTGGTTTAGTTTTATAAGGGAGATAATTTTTATCAAAAGAGATATCATAATTTTCGGGGTTTTTCCAGATTTTACTTTCCGGGAGCGGAGCATATATAGTGAAATCAAAATCATATGTGTAGGGTTCAACCTCTTCACAGAACTGCCACATTTTTTCTAGACTTTTTTCATTTTCGCCCGGCAACCCGACTATCATTGCGCATTTAACATTTATGCCCGATGAATGCAAAAACTTAATTGCTTCTTTATTCATTTCTACGCTTGTTCCCTTCTCTATGCTTTTTAGGATTTCATCATTTGCGCTTTCAACACCTATCAGAACTTCTCTGAGCCCATTTTTAGCGGCGAATTTGATTAGTTCTTTATTTCTTAAAATAAGATCGGAGCGTGAAAAACAGCGCCAGGTCATTCCGTATTTTTTAAGCAACCGGGCAATTTGTAAATCTCTTTTCGGAAAAGCAAAAAATTCATCGTCGTATATCATAATAGCCCTGAACCCGATATCGGCTATTTCTTGAATTTCTCTTTTTATGTGTTGGATAGAGCAGAATCTTATACCTTTATCCCACCGGCAGCAAAAAGCACATTTTCCCCAGATGCAGCCCCGTGCTGTCATCATGGGTGTAGCCCTGACATTATTAATGTAGAATTCATATTGCCATAGGTCTATTGCTTTTCTGTCAGGATAAAAATCATCAATGTTTTTTGCCCAGCCCTCTATCACTTTTTCTCCTTTAGCAATAGCAAGTTTTTGAATAGTCAATTCGCCATCTCCTATTGAAACTTTATCAAATCCAGCGTCAAGAGATTCCTGCGGACAAATACTGACATGGGGGCCGCCAGCTGTCACCCTTTCGGCACCTTTTTCTTTTAGCCATTTTAATATTTCTTTTGCCCTTAGAAAGTCGGGAGTTACGATAGAAATCCCATAAAAATCTGCCTCTACAAATCTCCATCCATCAGCAAAGTCTAAAATTTCAACTTCATAGCCATTTTCTTTCAAGACATAAACAAGATAGAGACATCCAAGATGAGGTAATGATTTCTGATTCAAAAGATAGGGCCTGTCGGGTATAATAAGTATAGCTTTCATTATATAATTTTATATATCATATTTGTTAAAAAAATGGAAGTAAAAAAAGTTTTAATAATCGCCAACTTATTTCATGCTTCTCCGAGAATACCCATTTTAGCTAAATATCTTTCTGATTTTGGCTGGGAGCCGACAATTCTGACGGTACCAACAACGGAAGATCCCCGCAGCCAGTTAGTATTCCCTGCTGATTTTAAAGAAAAAACAATGGCACGGAGCTTTCCCAGATCTTTTTATAAAAATCATTGGATACATAATTATAAATTATTATTTAATAAGTTTATATCCGAAGATAACATAAAATTTACCAAAATTGATTCTGGATTATGGGGAGGCGATTGGGGAGAATACGGAAATATTATTGAAATTAGAATATAATAATATGAAAGTTAGCGTTATTATAACAACTTATCAGCAACCTGATTTTTTATCCGAAGCGATAGAAAGTATCTTAACGCAGACTTTTAATGATCTTGAACTAATCGTTGTAAACGATGATCCTCTTGGGCAAGAAACAGAAAAAATCGTTTTATCTTATAATGACCCAAGAATTGTTTATATTAAAAATGAGAAAAACCTTAAGGGAGCTAAAAGTTTGAATATTGGGTTAAGAGCTGCAAAGGGTGAGTATATTGCCATTTTAGATGACGACGATGCTTGGATTAGTAAGGATAAATTGGAAAAACAGATCAATTTTTTGGAGAAAAATCCAGAATATATTATTGTGGGAACCAGTTCTATACATATAGATCGCAAAACTAATAAGGAAATCACAAGATATACTGGAGGGTTTAACCTTAAAAATATAGAAAAATTTATTCTTACAAAAGTTCCGTTTGCGCACTCGTCAATTTTATGCCGGCGAAATGCTATGATTTCAGTAGGGGGATATAGCGAAGATTTACCCCGAGCTAAAGATATTGACTTGTATATAAAACTTGTTAAACTTGGGAAATTTGGATTTCTACCAGAATGTTTTATAAAGTATCGCGAAATAGTACCAGAAGAGGATATTATTATTAAAAAACATCTTCTCGATGCATTTTTTCATAAAAAAGTTATTTGGCGACATCGTAAAGATTTTCCTCATATTTATTTTTTAAGTTCTTACTTAAAAATTAGTTTAAGATATTTAATATTTAGAACCTTAATATTCCTCCCTCTTCTTTATAAAATATATAGAAAAGTACGTTATAATAAAGAAGATTTTCTGCCAACCCTAAAAATTCCTTCGGTAAGTAGGATTGGTCTGGATATTGAGTTAGCTCGTCAATTTAAGAGATTAAAACCAGGAATTGTTTTAGAAGCAGGTTCTGGGTGTTCTGGACGTTTACCTTATAAAAAATATATTCCCCATACAAAATATCTGACCCTAGATATTGATAAAAAAAGCAAACCGGATATTTGCTGCGATTTGCACGATATAAAATGGGAATCTGACTATTTTGATGCGGTTGTTGCTATTGAAGTTTTGGAGCATCTCTATAATCCCCAGAAAGCGATTGATGAAATGCGGCGGATTCTCAAACCGGGAGGAGTTTGCCTTTTGTCAACCAGGTTTATTCATCCCTACCATCCCGGCCCGAAAGACTATTACAGGTTTACCTGGGATTCTTTGAATTATCTTTTCAGAGATTTTCAAAAAGTGGAAGTTTTTCATCATGGGAACAAAATTCAATCTCTTTGGCAGATTCTTGCAGACGGAAAGTTGAAGATTTTTTTGAATATTTTCAACCCGTTGATCGCCAGGATAAGTTCCCGAAAAACCAGGTTTCCCTGCGGATTCATAGTTTACGCTGAAAAGTAGAATTTTTTAAAAACATGCCCAATCAGGAAAATTTTAATTCTCAGTTTTTAATGGATTACCGCGACCATATGGAAGGAATTGATCTTTCAAGCTGGAACAGGTACTATTTTATTATAAAAGAAATAATCAGGATTAAACCAAAGACCATTTTGGAAATTGGGGCGGGGAGCGAGATAGTGAAAAATTGCGTCAAAAACTTGGTTGAGGATTACCGGGTAATGGATATTAACGAGAAATTGAAACCGGATATTTTGTCCGATTTGAGAGATTTCCGGCCGGAACTGAAAGAAAAATTCGATTGTTTGGTTTGCGCCGAAGTTCTTGAGCACATGCCTTTTAGGGATTTGGAAAA
>Ga0210016_1004209_pt1 | contig 12326 bp, 10 predicted proteins | sample CryGeyCG2014_300_FD_185454 | JGI IMG/M metagenome (GOLD analysis project Ga0210016, IMG submission 185454) | Groundwater microbial communities from aquifer - Crystal Geyser CG02_land_8/20/14_3.00 (SPAdes) (version 2) | ecosystem: Environmental > Aquatic > Deep subsurface > Groundwater | place... | reverse complement strand
TTATGCCCAAGCCAATACGGTTTTCTTTATAACCCTATGTTCATTAGGCAAAAGGCAAGTTTTTGTTAGACATGATTTTAATATAGAGGTTGTAGGATGTATTAAGAAAGAGAGGGAAAGGGTTAATTATGCAGTATATGTTTTTTGTTGTAAGGGAGGGGACAAGCCCCTCCCCTTTGCGGGAAACAATTGGGGTCTGACCCGACATTTGGGTTATATTGCTACGGGTCTGACCCCAGCTATCTAGGTTGGCAGAATTAAAAAGGAGGGGAGATGAAAGGAAAAATCTTACGTAATCTGATGAAGTTTTGTTTGGTTGGAATATTGTTGATGGCTTTAATTGTCTATGCTGTTTCAGCAGAGGCAAAGCCACCGATAAGACACTACTATATCATTGACCTAACCGGCCCTTATGGTATTCTTGTTCCCGAAATATTTGAGGGGACACAAGACTATTATCGTTACATAAACGAAAAGGGAGGGTTGGATGGTCATCAATTCAAAATCCCCTGGGGAGAAACTGGAAATATGATGGGGAGGACATGGTCCCACTACAAAAGGTTCAAGCAAGCGGGTTGTCAATTCCTTGCCCTCTTTTCTTCCCCTGATGGTGAGGCATTGAAGAAGACCCTGGAACGAGATGGGATAGCATGTTATAACATCGGCCAGAGTGATCCCCAGATATACCCGCCAGGCAATATATTCCTTGATGGCTGTAGCTATGCCGATGGATTCGGTGCCTTTTTAAAGTGGGTTAAAAAGGATTGGGAGAAGAAGGGGAAGTCAGGAATACCCAGGGTTGGGATAATAGGACCGGATGCTGCATACGGTCGTGCAGCTACTAAGCCCGGGATAAGATTCGGTAAGCAGATAGGGGTTGATGTGGTAGGTCAGGAGTTTGCACCTGTTGTTCCTATCGACCTCACGGCTCAGATCCTGAGGCTTAGAGACAAGGGTGTAGACTGGATATGGCTTCAGGGGCTCAGCCAGATAGGCACGGTATTTATCAAAAACTTCAATGCCCTTGGCCTTAGAGGGAAAATAGGTGTGGCTGCATTCTGGTGGACCATGGGGACGGAGATGCTTCGCAGAGTACCCCCTGATATGCTTGAGGGTTACATCTTCAATACCTATACCTATATGGAGGTAGACGACCGTCCCGGTATAAAAAAGCTCAATGAACTTCGAATGAAATATCGAGGCAAGAAACTCGTTGAGGGGTATATCCGAGGTTTTCACTTCGCAGAAGTAGTCATGGGGGCAACCAGATTGGCGTACAAGGCAAAAGGGTATAAAGGACTCACTGGAGATAATTACATAAAATACGGTTTTGAACGTATGAAAAACTACAGGGGAGAATTCGACCTGGGGGCTCCTGTAACCATCAAACCGAATGACCGCAGAACCAGTAATGCAATAAGACTCTATCAGGTTAAAGGCGGTAAGGTTCTCGGTCTCAGCGACTGGATAGAAGTCCCGCATCTATATCCACCAGAGATGGGAAAGTACTTTGAAAAATAGATAAGCAGTCAGCTCTCAGCCATCAGCAGGGCAAGAAGATAAAAGTGAAAATATTGGAGACACCTCCTTACAAGCAGGGGTCTTCACTTTAAGTGGAGGCCCCTCGTATCTTACCAGCGCATACCTCAAAACACTTCTTTATCACTATGATTCAGACAGTAGACCATAGACTTCCGACTTTAGACTCTTCAATAACCAATCAATTTTCTTATGCCTGAGTTGCAGTCTTTATCACTTGACACTACCTCTGTTTTGTTGATAAATTGGTAACTATTCAGGCACAAAGAGACAAAGGCACATAGGCACAGAGTTGCAGGAAAACGATCGGAATGCAGGACACAACCTGTCCAAATACCGCTTTGTAAACATCTTATAGGAACTTAAGCAACTCATTCTCTTCAGATCTCTCGACTTTGTGCCTTTGGTGCTCTGTGCCTTTGTGCCTAACTGAGTAGTTACATAAATTGTAACAACTCAGGAGTCAGAAGTCGTAAATCGTAAATCGTAAGTCGTAATACTACTCCGACAATTCATGTTTTATGTCATTCTGAACGACCAAAGGGAGTGAAGAATCTTCCCTCCAGGGTCTCATTTGTGAGATTCCTCGTCGCTGCGCTCCTCGGAATGACAATGTGTCGGAGTAGTAGTAAGTCGAGAGTCGAACAAAGAAAAAACCCCATTTCCGATTTACGATTTACGATTCACGATTTACGACTGCATGAACGAGGCAAAAAGATGTTAGACCTAATATCAATAGGCGCTCTTAATATAGATCTCATTGCTAGGGTAAGTAGGTTTCCTGTTGCAGATGAGGAAGTCGCCGTTCAAGACTTAGAGATATCTCATGGTGGTTCTGCTGCAAATGTAGCAGTAGGGGTTTCAAGACTGGGATACTCTTCAGGATTTGTAGGAATGGTTGGATCCGATCAATTTGGAGAGATGCTTATTGAAGACTTAAAGAGAGAAGGTGTAGACGTATCCCATTTGATAAGAACAGAGGGCAATAGCGGTCTGGTCTTTGCGGTTATAAATCCTGCTGGAGAAAGGATACTCTATTCATCAACCGGTGTTTCATCAAAGTTTGATAGATCCCTCATGCCCGTTGACTATATAAAAGGGGCTAGATTTTTACACTTAACCAGCATTATCGCAGAAAAGGCAATAGATACACTGGAATTTGCGTCCAGTGTTGCCTGTGACAATAATATCAAGGTGATACTCGATCCGGGATCAATGCTCGCTGAAAAGGGGTGTAAAGCCCTGAGTGGAATACTGGGTAACTGTTATTTGATTACGCCAAGCCAGATCGAGGCAAACATGCTTACCGGGCTCCAGGGAGAGGACGCAGGCAGAAGGCTTTTGGAGTATGGACCAAAGGCAGTAATAATAACCGGGGGGGCAGAAGGGTGTTTATTGATAACCAAAGATTTAACCAGAGATGTCCCTGCCTTAAGATCGAAGGCAGTAGATACAACTGGCGCTGGTGATTCCTTTGCTGCAGGCCTTATAAGTGCTTTCTTAGAGAATAAAGGACTGGAGGAAGCAACTGAATTTGCCACTCTGGTTGCGTCCATCTCAGTAACCAGAAGGGGGGCGAGAACCACGCCTGGCAGGGAAGAGATAAGATGTTAATGTGATTCAGACATTAAGACTATAGACCTCAGACTATAGACTGATATTAGAAAAGTCTGGTGTCTAAAGTCTGAAGTCCAGTGTCTGAATTGCAGAAGAGGTTATTGATGGTCAAAGCAGTGGTTGCGAAAGAAAAGATAAACAGACTGCCTACTGCTCCAGGTGTCTACCTTATGAAGAACAGGAAAGGTGATGTTATTTATATTGGCAAGGCGAAGAGCCTTCGGAATCGAGTAAAATCCTACCTTACTAAAATAGAGGATTCAAGGTATCTGATCAGGTTTTTACTGTCTCAGGTAGAAGATATAGATTATATAATCACTGATACAGAGAAAGAGGCATTGATTCTTGAAAACAATCTTATTAAGGAACATAAACCTAGATACAACGTAAACCTGAAGGACGACAAGACCTATTACAGCCTGAGACTGAGCGTTCAGGACAAATTTCCAAGACTCTCGCTGGTAAGAAAGGTAAAGAAGGATGGTGCTCACTACTTTGGCCCTTATTCTTCCAGTTGTGCAGTAAAAGATACGTTAAAAATGGTATCCAGAATCTTCCATATAAGAAGCTGCAGCGACTCTAATTTTAAAAGCAGAAGCCGCCCCTGCCTGAGCTACCAGATCAAGAGGTGTCTTGCCCCTTGTTGTAAACTTGTAGATTGGGAGAGTTACCAGAAATATGTCAGAGAAGCGACTCTGTTCTTAGAGGGCAAAAACCAGGAACTATTACGGCTTTTAAAAAAGAGCATGAAACGCGAATCGGATAATTTGAACTTCGAAGAGGCTGCTAGAACCAGAGACCATATTTCGTCTATCGAAAAGACCATTGAGAGGCAAAAGGTGGTTTCTAATCTAGGGACAGATCAGGATGTATTTGCCTTTTATAGGGAAGGAGGTGTTATTGAATTTCAGCTTATGATTATGCGGGGAGGAAGGGTCTTAGATACCCAGGCCTTCTCCATGACCAATTTGAGACTTCCGGATAATGAGGTTATGTCTTCGTTCCTAAAACAGTACTATGGCGAAGATAGATTTATCCCGTTAGACAGTATCCCATCAGGCAGCAAGCATCTAACAGGACAAGAGCATCTAACGGGGTTTACCCCTTCAGAGATTATAATACCCGTAGAGATAGAAGACAGGAAGTTGTTGGAAGAATGGTTTTCGGAAAAAAAGGGCAGAAAGATAAAGATTCATGTTCCTAAAAAGGGGGAAAAGCTTAAACTTTTAAGGATGGTAATGGAAAATGCAAAGAACTCATTTATGGATAGGCAAAGAGAGAAAGATTTTAATCTGGAGGCATTGGAGGAAATCCAAAAACGACTCCAGTTAAAGAGACTCCCGAGGAAGATAGAGTGCTTCGACATATCCAACATCTCGGGGAAGTTAGCGGTTGGTTCAATGGTAATCTTTAGAGAAGGGATTGTATATAAAGACGGTTATCGTCACTTTAAGATAAAAACCGTGGATCAGGCAGATGACTATGGTATGATGTATGAGGTTATTAAAAGAAGGTATAGCAGGGTATCCGAAGACAACGATATGCCGGATCTGATAATGGTAGACGGTGGTAAAGGGCAGTTGAATGTTGCTGTGAGAGTCCTGAAAGAATTAAAAAAGGATAACGTGGATGCCATAAGTCTTGCTAAGGGGGGAGATAGAGAGAAGATATTTATTCCCCATCGACGGGACCCCGTAATACTGCAAAAGGACTCCAAAGCCCTGCTTCTTCTACAACAAATCAGAGATGAGGCTCACCGCTTTGCTCTCACCTACCATCAAAAGCTCAGGAAAAGACAAAACCTACGATCCATCCTGGAGGATATACCAGGGGTGGGATTAGTAAGGAAAAAGGTGCTCTTAAAACACTTTGGCAGTTTAAAAAGCATTAAAGATGCCTCTATAAATGAGTTGACCACAATTCCAGGGATGAATGTCAAGGCTGCCGAAAATGTCTTTGTATTCTTTCGAGGTTTCCCTTCTGACTCCGAATCACTATGATGGACTTACTACGAAAATAGAATTTTCATGCTTCGTGGTGCCCCACGGGGCATGGGGGTTTTTTACGAAGCCATCACTTCAATAACTCCAGATACCTCTTAGCTGCATTCTGGGTTTCACCAGACGGAGAAGTCTTAGCCACTTCTTCAAATTCCTCTATTGCCTCAGCTTTCCTGTCCAGTTTAAGGTAAGCCAATCCCAACTGGTAATGGGCATCGACGAATTTGGGATCTAACTTTATAGCCAGTTTTAACTCGTCTATCGCCTCTTTTACCTTATTAACACTAAAATAGCCGATTCCAAGGTTATAATGGGCCAAAACAAAACCAGGAGCCAGCTCCAATGCCTTTTTATAATTGTCGATTGCCTTTCCTATATCTCCCTGTTTGTAATAAGCCCAACCTATATTACAGTAAGCCCGTTCAGGAGTGCTGTATAGATCATTACTGAGGGCTTCTTTAAACTCAAAAATGGCATCATCCAACTGTCTTAAATCCATATACACTGCACCCAGATTGTTATGTGCTTCAGAAAATTTTAGATCCAAAGTCAATGCCTTTTTAAAATTATCGATGGCTTTATTATGGTCATTCTTCCTGAAATATATCAAGCCGATAATGTTGTAAACTTGGGGGTCATCGGGATTCAATTCTTTGGCTTTCAGGAGCTCTTGCAAGGCGGAGGTGGTATCTCCTTCACTAAAATAAGAGACTCCCAACCTGAGATGTACCATGGATCTTTCCTTTAAAACCGTTTTGTCCTGGGCACATCCATCGAAGATGAAGATAAAAGCAATGAGGAGCAGAGAAATACAAACCCCTTTTGAATTACAGCATCTCTTCATATGTCCTCAAAATGCGTAAATTTCTTAAACTCTCTGTATCTGTATTCCATATCAGGGTAGGTCAAATCCTTCAGCCTGTTCAGACTAAAATCCTCCACATTAAAAGATGCCATTACACTTCCAAATACAACCGCCTGGCGAATATTCCCATCCTCTAGGTTACGTGTATTTGCCAGATAGCCAATAAAGCCTCCTGCAAAGCTATCTCCAGCACCAGTAGGGTCAAAGATATTCTCCAGTGGATAGGCAGGGGCATGAAAGATAGATGAACCTGTAAACATAAGAGCCCCGTATTCGCCCCTTTTAACAATCAGGGTCTTTGGCCCCATGGAGAGAATCCTTTTTGCCGCCTTAACCAGGTTGGGTTCGCAGGTAAACCCCCTGGCTTCTGCCTCATTGATGATTAGAACATCGACCTTCTCAATGGTTTTCTGGAGCTCTTTAGGTTTCTTTTCTATCCAGAAATTCATAGTATCACAGGCGACCAGAGTAGGGTTTTTAACTTGTCTCAGAACATCTAACTGCAATTCAGGATCGATATTGGCCAGAAACACATACTCAGAGTTCTTATACCCCTCAGGTATTTTAGGATTGAAGCCCTCGAAGACGTTTAACTGGGTATTCAGTGTATGTGCCTCATTCAGTTCAAACCCATATCTTCCTTCCCATCTGAAGGTGTTCCCTTTTTCCATCTGTAATCCTTTAATATCAATATTTCTGCTTTTTAAGAAATCGATATGCTCTTCTGGAAAGTCGCTACCCACTACAGCAACCATGTTAATGTCTGCAAAGTAACTGGCCGCTGTGGAGAAATATACTGCCGACCCACCCAGGACATCCCTTACCTTTCCAAATGGTGTCTCTACCGAATCCAGGGCAACAGAACCGACCACTAAAATACTCATATCTCCCTTCCTCAACACCCTATTGTCCGAGATATAACTATTCGTTGAATCTCCGATGTCCCCTCGGCGATATCAAGTACCTTTTGATCACGGTAGAACCTCTCTATAGGGTATTCTTTCATAAATCCATATCCGCCATGTAGTTGCAATGCTTGATTTACAACTCTGCCCATGGTTTCAGAGCAAACGAGTTTTGCCATAGCGGCTTCTCTTATATAAGGTTTCTTCTTGTCTTTCAACCAGGTAGCCTTATATAAAAGCAGCCTGGCTAGCTCAATCTCTGTCAACATATCGCTCAGTTTAAAGGCATTTACTTGAAAACTGCATATGGGTTTTCCAAATTGGTACCGTTCCTTTGAGTACTTTAAAGCCATCTCATAGGCCCCCTGAGCGCCCCCCAAACCCATTGCCCCAACACTCAGCCTTCCTCCATCGAGGATTTCCAGCATCTGACGCAGTCCGTGGCCCCTCTCTCCCAATAAATTTTCTTTGGGGACACGACAATCCACAAAGGATAGTTCTGTTGTATCAGACCAACGCCATCCCATCTTATTATAGTGATGTCCGATATTGTATCCAGGAGTTCCCTTTGGAACCAGAATACACCCTATTTCATTCCTGCCATCATCTCTTTTACCTGTAATAGCGGTTATCGTAACGACACCACTAATTTCTGTTCCAGCGTTGGTTATAAAACACTTTGATCCATTTATTGCCCACATGTCCCCTTCAAGTCTTGCGGTTGTCCTGGTTGCCCCAGCATCTGAACCGGCATCTGGTTCTGTAAGCCCGAATGATGCCAGCATCTTGCCTGAGGTGAGTTTTGGCAGCCATTCCAGTTTCTGCTCTTTTGTTCCATAGTAATATATAGGAGAGGCGCCCAACGATATGTGGGCACACATGGTTATAGCTGAAGACGCATCCACCCTTGCAAGTTCTTCAACGGCAATAATATACGATATAAAATCTGCCCCTCCCCCCCCGTATTCCTCCGGGAAAGGTATCCCCATTATTCCAAGGTTTGCCATCTTTTCTACTATTTCGTATGAAAATTCTTGTTTTTCATCCAGTTCCGCTGTAATAGGCCTTATTTCCTTTTCAGCGAAATCTCGTACGGTCTTTCTTAATATTTTTTGCTCTTCAGTTAGATCAAAGTCCATTAATTTTTCCCCTCAGGCATAAAGGAAACAACACTATAGCAAACTTTTTACTCGAACCTTCTAGCAGAATTAGCAGCAGGAGTCAAGATATAATCTCTCGAATTGTCTCAATAGAAAACCTGGACGGAAATTTTTCATTTTTAAGTATGCTATTTATTATATATCATCTAATGGATTAAGAGTCTATATTAATGAAAGTTTTGACAACTCTAGAAAGAAATTGACTGTACTGGCATTTAATGTTATAGATTTGATATAAAACCTGTTGAAATAGGTATTGATTGAATGTGGTCATACAGGATGAGTTGAAAATTGAGTTACTGATGCATAACTAATGACGTTTTCAGGGTGAACTGATTAGTAATGCCCTAGAAAGGTGAAGTATAAATTCTTTTTCTGCCACTTAGTACATGCTTTTTGATTCAAAAATCTCGCTCATGATTGCTCCAAAGGAAATTTTTCATTTCTGCGTTGCAGGTTAATGCATAGCGTAATTCATACAAGAGGGTAGATTTTTATGGGTAAAGGGAAAAACGATCAGTCAAGGTTGCAAGGCCAGAACCTTCAGACGAGTGATTGCTGCTCAAAGCCGTCACCGCTAATATCCATAGAATCCATTTGCAGACCTCCGGAGGAAAAGATTCAGGTGAGCTTGCCCAGTCTGGACCAGCCCTTTGTGATCGGCTCAATTCAGACCCCTGTCGGAATGGTGCCTCAAGTTTCTTCTTCTCTGATCTGGAAAGACCACCTGGGGACTTTTAGGGCTCGCTGGGGCGTCGGCCGCATGCGTTACACCATTGAACCGGGCCTTTACGCTTTGGGTCAACCAGACAAGGATGTCCCTGTCCTGGTTACGGCCAATTACAAGATGAGCTTTGACTGTTTGCGGGAGGCTATGCCCTGCCGAGATGTCTGGATTCTGGTTCTAGACACCAAGGGTATCAATGTCTGGTGTGCGGCGGGAAAGGGTGCTTTCGGGACTAAGGAGCTTGTTGAACACATTGAGTCCAGTGGCATTACCAAGGTGGTAACTCATCGGCAGTTAATCCTGCCCCAGTTGGCCGGGCCCGGAGTTGCTGCCCATCAAGTAAAGAGGTTTTCCGGCTTTAAGGTTATCTACGGTCCGATTCGGGCGACAGACCTGACGGCATTTCTTGATGCCGGTTTAAATGCCACTCCAGAGATGCGGTGTAAAACCTTTACTATGTGGGAACGGGTCGTTTTGATCCCAATGGAATTAGTCGGCGCCTTTAAGCCGAGTCTGATCATTATGCCCATTCTCTTTCTGTTGGGCGGATTTGGGGGGCAGGAAGGGTTCTGGGCTAATGCTTTTAATTATGGTCTTTTTGCTGTGCTGGCCTTCCTTAGCGCAGTCTTTGCCGGTGCGGTTTTGGCTCCACTTCTTCTGCCCTGGCTGCCAGGCCGAGCATTTTCCATGAAAGGTTTGGCCCTGGGGTTGATTGTGGGCTTGATCCTAACAGCCTTTAGGGGAGGGTACTTGACCGATTTGTCAAGCCGTTTTGAAATCCTGGCATGGATGGGCCTAGTCCCGGCTGTCACTGCCTATCTAGCCATGAACTTTACCGGCGCATCTACCTATACTTCTCTTTCTGGCGTCAAAAAGGAGATGCGCTGGGCCTTACCCCTTGAGATTGGGATCGGTGTTATTGGCCTTGGCCTATGGATTGGATCACGCTTTATTGCCTAAAGAGGGAGAGCTTGAAAAAGTACCCCTTTTCGCTTCAGCATACATTTTTTGACCCATCTATCATCGTAAATCGTAAGTCGCGAGTCGTAAATAAAATAAATAAAAAGTATAATACCCATTCACGATTTACGACTTCCGGTTTTTGACGATGTTCGCTCTCAGGGATACTTTTTCAAAACATAAACAGTTTTTTAAAGGTTTTGGAGGATAAATGATGGGACAACTGGTTTACATTAAAGATGTGGTTACTCTCGAGCTTGACCAGGAAAAATGTACGGGTTGCGGTATGTGTCTTTTGGTCTGTCCCCATGCGGTGCTGAGCCTTACTAACGGCCGTGCTAAGATCGAAAATCGTGATGCCTGTATGGAGTGCGGGGCTTGCGCCCAAAACTGTCCCTCTGATGCTGTTACCGTGAATGCTGGCGTGGGTTGTGCTACCGCAATCATCAATGCCGCATTGGGTCGCGAAGGTGACTCCTGCTGCTGCGTAATTGAGTCGAAAGAGACGTCAAGCAATGCAGATACCTGTTCTAAAGAGGGCAAGGAAGTGTCTTGTTGCTAGATAGGTATTCTTCCATGGTTATGATTGCCAAGCCTACCCTGTGATTTAATTACCATTGAAAAAATATGGACTCATAAAAAGTCAAAATTGGGATGGCAAAGTAAAAAGCTCCAGATGCAAGGCGCACAAATCCTGAGGAGTGAGGCGTACTTAGGAGTACGCTGCAACGACGAAGGATGCAGAGCAACACAGCAGATGGACTTTTTACGAAGCCATCAAAAAAGAAGTCTAAAACCTGGAGTAAAGAGATGAAACAAAAAACAGTATCTGAAAAACTGGCAAAATTCATACATAACCTTGCTTACCAGGACATACCACAGGAAGTAAGAGATTTGGTTAAACTTCGTATTTTGGATGCCCTGAGCTGCGCTGTTGCCGGACGCGGTCTTCCCCATTCTAAAATAGCATCCAAGGTAGCCCAAAGCAGCACTGGCAAATCTACTATTATCGGTTGTCATAAAAAAGTGGCATTACCCGATGCAGTTTTGGCCAACGGTGTGATGATTCATAGCATAGTTCAGGATGATATTTTATCCGGTCTTGTCCACCCGGGGAGTGCAGTTGTTTCTACTGTTATAGGTGTTGGAGAAGAAATAGGTGCTTCTGGAACAGAAGTTCTGACAGCAACTGTAGCGGGATACGAATTGGTCGGCCGTATAATGAGTGCAACAGGGCGTTTTAGTGTTTCCTCATTCAGGCCCAGTCCCATCCTAACCACCTTTGGCGCTACCGCAGCAGCCGGCAAACTGATGAGAATTAATGAGAAGCAATTGGTTAACGCTATAGGTTACGCTGCCAGTTTAACCCCTGGCACACCCAACGAAGTTTGGTGGAGTGGCACTATGGAAGGGATGTTTCAAGCAGGGGTAAGTGCCCGTATTGGTCTCCTCTCTGTAATTTTAGCCCAAGAAGGGGCGACATCTGCCCCTCAGGCACTGGAGGGGAAAGACGGCTTTTTCCGCTGTTGGGGAGGAAGTACAGCAAAGATGGAAAAGGCAATAGAAAACCTTGGTCAGGATTTTGTCATTTCCAGGATGCGTATAAAAGCTTTTCCGGTTTGCGGTGCAAATCAAAGGCCAATACAGATTGCAAAACCTCTGGCTGAGCATAAACTAAAGGCCAGTGATATTGCAAAAATTGTGGAGAGAGTCGGGTCAGGTACTACCTCATATGCTGGCCTGGATTTTACAGGTCCTTTCGAAACTCAATTTCAGGCTCTTATGAGTATGCAATTTTGTACTGCTGCTGCTGTTTTAGGCAAACCTGTTACATCGGCTAAATTTTTTGCTGAACACTATAATGATCCCGAAGTCGGAGAGTTGGCCAAGAAGGTTGAATTGATGGAAGAGGAAGGTCGTTCCCTACCCCTACTCGAAGTGCATACCATCGATGGAAAGATATACACAACTGGAGAAGAAATGCCAGACCGCAGTATATACATACCCACCAAAGAAAACATGGCAGATAAATTCAGACTTCTATGTACCGATTTTTTTGGTGAGAAGAACACCAATCAGATCATAGATATCATAATGGACATGGATAAGGTGGATAATATTAGAAGATTAACGGCGAAGTTGAGGGGTTAACGAGAGGAGGTAGAGATGTTTCAAGTATCGGATAAGGCAAGTGAAGTAATGAAAGAATATTTTAAGGATAGGGAAGAAGCCCCTTCTATAAGGGTAGTCTTAAACGAAGGCGGCTGAGCAGGGCCTGCTTTAGGCATGGTCCTGGATGGATTCCGAGAAGATGATGAAGTTATTAACAAAAACGGTAACACCTTCATAATAAACAAAGAGTTATTAAAACAGGTTCAACCTGTCAATGTAGATTTCACTGAGACGGATAGAGGATCAGGGTATGCTATTTCCTCCAATCTATCGAGTGGAGGAGCCTGCGGAGGATCCTGCAGTTGCTAAGATAAGAGAAACGCATAACAAAAAGGAAGCTAACGGTGAGGGGAGTAAAATCAGAAACAAGTGTCATAGATT